>JACCEC011496747.1_pt1 | contig 13578 bp, 16 predicted proteins | sample 7450121 | NCBI WGS metagenome assembly JACCEC01 (sample SAMN15323455, study PRJNA562643) | freshwater metagenome | isolation source: river surface water | place: USA:Blue River Watershed | collected 2017-08-18 | reverse complement strand
GAGAGGCGAGGCGCATAGACGTTGAGATACAAACAATCTTCAGCGCCCTGACGCGTCCCGGCAGTACCGACACCGCCTAAGGGCGAGCCGTATTGGATGCAGGGTGAGCCTGCGCGCAGTGCATCGCGTCGCTCACGCCAGCTCTCGGGCGCAATGGGCGCGCGCCAGCGGCGTTCGCCGATGGGCGCAGCGGCATAGGGGATGCCGAGCCAACTGTGACCGCCTGCGGCATTGACGAAGCCGCGAACGGGGCCGATATCGAGTTCGCGCGAGGTTGCCTCATCGGCAACCGGTGTGGCCTGTTGGGTGGGGGAGCTGGTGCAACCCGCGAGGGTCAAGCCGCACAGCAGTACGAGAGCGCGAAACACAATGGTCATGAGCGAGGCCTCAAGTCTCCGGAATCCACTCCAACATGGTAGTCTTACGTCGCCTCCTTTTGGCGGCCCCGGTGGCGGAACTGGTAGACGCAACGGACTTAAAATCCGTTGGCCGCAAGGCCGTGCCGGTTCGATTCCGGCCCGGGGCACCATGGTTTTTCATGTCAGCACTCGTCGTTAACAACTTGTCTGTCTACCGCGGCGAGCGCGCTATTTTGTGTCGAATCTCTTTCGAGCTGGCAGCCGGTCGGGCGCTCGTGATCACGGGGCCGAACGGCGCGGGTAAGACAACCCTGTTGCGAACGCTGTGCGGACTCGTTGAACCCGAGGAAGGCGAGTTGTATTGGTGCAGCGAGCGTCGCTCGTTCCGCGATGCCGAGTTTCACGTGGATTTGGCCTACCTCGGGCACGAGGCGCCCCTCAAGATGGATTTGACGGGTCGCGAAAATTTGCGCGGACTCGTGGGTCTGCGTCGCCATGTCGAGCCCGAGCGCGTCGACGCGGCTCTCGGCGAGATGCAGGCGAGTTCGTTTGCCGATCGAGCGGTCCGAACACTCTCAGCGGGGCAACGTCGCCGAATCGCTTTTGCCGCGCTGAGCTTGATGGGCGCCACGCTGTGGGTACTCGATGAGCCGGTCACCAATCTCGATCGGACCGGCGAGACGCTCGTTCAAAACTTATTGACTCGTCATCTCACCGCTGGCGGCCTCTTGCTGGCCGCGACTCACCAACCCTTAGGGCTAGATCCCGCACGTTGTGATTCGTTGCTTTTAGCGGGAACGACGGCATGAGCATGGCGTCACCCGCGGGTAGTTTGCAGGCCGCACGCGTCGTATTGCAGCGCGAGTGGTTGCTCGCCGTGCGTCGACCCGCGCAGGTGTTACAGCCGCTCGCGTTTTTTGCGGTCGTCACCGCGATGTTTCCGCTCGGCTACACACCTGAGCTTGCGAAGTTGCGTGCGATCGCGCCCGGCGTGTTGTGGGTCGGGGCCTTGCTGGCCTCGCTGCTCGCGCTCGAGCATCTGTTTCGTGAGGATGCGACCGACGGGACGCTCGAGCAGTACGTGCTCTCGGGTCAATCGCTCACGTGGCTGCTGCTCGCTAAGACGATTGCGCATTGGCTGTTGACCGGACTGCCGCTCACCTTGATGGCGCCATGGCTCGGTGTCGCACTCGGTGTTCCCCTCACGGCTGCGGGAGGCGTGATGGCGGCCTTGGCGCTCGGTACGTGGACCTTAAGTCTGCTGGGATCGATCGGTGCGGGGCTGACTCTCGGAGTCCGTCGAGGCGGTGTGCTGTTATCGCTGCTGACCTTGCCGCTCGCGGTGCCGGTGTTGGTATTTGGCGCGCGGGCTACGGAACTTGCGATCGTCGGCGACAGTCCGACGGGAGCGCTGTATCTTCTCGGTTCGTTGGCGGTGCTCGGGCTCACACTCGCGCCGCTAGCCGCCGCCGCCGCTGTGCGCATCGGGCTGGAATAGGTTTGGAGTAGGGGATGGGGACGAACTGGGCTTGGTTTCATCGTTTCGGATCGCCGCCGCACGTCTACCGTCTCGCGGGTTTGCTCACGCCGTGGTTTGCTTGGCCTGCGGCGCTGTCGATACTCGCAGCCCTCTACGGTGGGTTGGTTCTCGCCCCGCCTGATTACCAGCAAGGCGAAGGGTTTCGAATCATCTACGTGCATGCACCCTCCGCTTGGCTGTCGGTGATGATTTATTCGGTGATGGCAACGGCGGCGGGAATTGGCCTCATCTGGCGCATGAAGGTGGCGCACGCAGCCGCAGCGAGCTGTGCCGGTATCGGTGCCTGGTTCACCGTCGTGTCACTCGTCACGGGCATGCTCTGGGGCAAGCCGATGTGGGGTACCTACTGGGTGTGGGATCCGCGGTTGACGGCGCAGCTCGTCTTGCTGTTCCTCTATCTCGGCTACATCGGTCTGCGCTCCGGCATCGATGATCTAGGTCGCGCGGATCGCGCGAGCGCGGTGCTCGCGCTCGTGGGCGTCGTCAACATTCCGATCATTCGTTATTCAGTCGAGTGGTGGAACTCGATTCACCAAGCGCCGTCGGTGATGAAGATGGAGAAGCCCTCCATGCCGATGGAGATGCTCGTGCCGCTGCTTCTGATGTTCTTGGGATTCACCTTGTACTTCGCGGCGGTGATGTTGGTGCGCTTGCGTGCTGAGATCTTACGTCGAGAGCGTAATGCGAGTTGGATACGGGAGGCTTTGCGATGAGTGAGTTCTTCGCGATGGATGGCTATGCGCTGTTTCTTTGGCCATCCTATCTGATCACTTTTGTGGCGATCGTCGCTAACGTGCTGATCGCGCGTCGAGCCCTTGCCAAGGCTCGCGCTGAGGCATTGCGACGTCTCGATCTTGAATCGTCGGAGACGCGAGTATGACCCCGCGACGACGTCGTATCGTTCTCGTGCTCGGCATCTTAGCGGGCGTTTCGGTGGCGGGTTTGCTCGCTCTCAGTGCGTTTCGTGAAAACGTCATGTTTTTCTTTGATCCGTCGCAAGTGGCGGCGGGAGAAGCGCCGATCGACAAGCGATTTCGTCTCGGTGGCATGGTTCGCCCCGGGACGGTCGAGCGTGAGGCCGGCAGTCTCGACATGAGTTTCGTCGTCACCGACTTCCAGCGTGATGTCAAAGTGGTCTACACCGGTGTCGTACCCGATCTCTTTCGTGAGAATCAGGGCGTCGTCGCTCATGGTCGACTCGGCAGCGATGGCATCTTTGTAGCTGACGAAATCCTCGCCAAGCATGACGAAAACTACATGCCACCGGAGGTTGCCGAGGCCATCAAGAGCAAGCATGGTGGTGTCATGCCGGTCGATCCTGACCCGCGCAAAGCCAAACCGGAAACCTGAGGTCAAACGTGATCGTTGAACTTGGACATTTTGCGCTCGTGCTCGCACTGCTGGCGGCACTCTCTCAGTCATTCTTTGGTTTGGTAGGGCCCGCCAAAGGCGAAGCGAGTTGGATGGCGGCGGTCAGGCCGGCTGTCTATGCGCAGTTCGCGCTGACGAGCTTGGCGTTGGCGGCGCTGGTCTTCGCCTTCGTCCAAAACGATTTCTCGGTGCTCTACGTGGCATCGAATTCCAACTCGGCGTTGCCGTTGCTGTACCGAGTGTCTGCCGTCTGGGGCGCGCACGAAGGTTCGCTTCTACTTTGGGCGTGGATACTCGTGGGCTGGGCGCTGGCCGTCGCCTTGCTGTCGCGTTCTTTGCCGGTCGAGTTCGCTGCGAGAGTGCTCGGCGTGATGGGGCTGATCTCGGTCGGCTTTTTGCTCTTTACTTTGGCGACCTCCAATCCGTTCGAGCGGTTGTGGCCGGCTCCGCCCGACGGGCGTGACCTCAATCCTTTGCTGCAGGACCCTGCGCTCGCGGCGCATCCGCCGATGCTCTACGCAGGTTACGTGGGCTTTGCCGTCGCCTTCTCATTTGCTTGTGCCGCCATGATCGAGGGCAAGCTCGATCAGCAGTGGGCGCGCTGGATGCGCCCCTGGACGACTATTGCTTGGGCCTTTTTGACGGTCGGCATTGGTCTGGGCAGCTGGTGGGCTTACTACGAACTCGGTTGGGGCGGTTACTGGTTCTGGGATCCGGTCGAGAACGCCTCGTTCATGCCCTGGTTGATCGGTACGGCGCTGATCCACTCTTTGGTCGTGACCGAGAAGCGTGGGCTCTTCAAAAGCTGGACGCTGTTGCTGGCGATTCTCGCTTTCTCGCTGTCATTGCTCGGAACCTTCCTCGTTCGATCGGGTGTACTGGTGTCGGTGCACTCGTTTGCAGCGGATCCGACGCGAGGCTTATTTATTCTGGCCTTCCTCGTGATCGTCATCGGCGGTGCGTTGACCCTTTACGCTTGGCGTGCACCAGTTCTGAAGAGCAATGCCGGTTTCGAATTCACATCGCGAGAGTCTTTCTTGCTCTTCAACAACATTCTGTTGGTGGTGGCTACGGCCGCAGTCTTCGCAGGCACCATGGCGCCTTTGATCGCTGATGCACTCGGGCTCGGGACGCTCTCGGTCGGTCGCCAATATTTTGATCCGGTGTTTCTATTGCCAACGCTGCCGTTGATTGCACTCGCGGCGGTCGGCAGCCATTCGCTATGGAGGAAGGGTCGCCTCATCGAGCGGCGTACGGGCATCGCCATTGCGCTCGTGGCGGCTGTGCTACTGACCCTGGTGTTGGTGCTCGCCGTTTGGGAAGGCGCCAAGGTGCTGACGCCGATTGGCTTTTTGGTGGGCGGTTGGCTCTTGTTTTCCGCTTTGGTTGATCCGATCGATCGTTGGCGGCGGCGATTGTCGATGACACCGGCCATCGTGGGTATGGCGATTGCGCATGCATCGCTCGGTTTCTTTGTCATCTCCGTCACCGCGGTCGAGAGCTATACGCGTGAGCGCGACATTGCACTTGCCGTGGGCGAGTCGGGCACCGTTGGGGAGTTTAAATACGAGCTGCGCTCGCTCGAGCTCGTCGAAGGGCCAAACTATGACGCGTTACGCGGCGAGGTTGCCGTCAGCGAGAACGGCAAGCCGATCAGCGTGCTGCACCCGGAGAAGCGCAACTACTGGGTACAGCGTCAACAGATGACCGAGGCCGGCATCGACATGCAGCTATCGCGTGACGTGTTCGCTGCGCTCGGTGAAGATCTCGGGGCCGGGCGATGGAGCGTGCGAGCGCAAGTGCGTCCGTTGATCAACTACGTTTGGTTAGCGGCGTTGCTGATGGCGATCGGTGGCGTGATTGCCGCACTCGATCGTCGGTATCGTCGGCGGAGCGAGGCTGCATGAATCGATTTTTGCTGCCGGCCGGCGTCTTCGCCGCATTGGTAGCGCTGCTGTTCATCGGAATTCAGCGCGCACCGAATAAATCTGTCATTGCGTCGCCGTTGATCGATAAGCCGGCGCCTCAGTTCGAACTGCCGATTCTGAACTCGACCGAGACGTTCGCGAATGAGTCGATGCGGGGGCGTTGGTATCTTTTGAATGTTTGGGGTACTTGGTGCGCCGAATGTCGCCGCGAGCACGACATGCTGCTCGAGATCGCAGCTCGCGGTGAAATTCCGATCGTAGGGCTTAATTGGAAAGACGACCCGGGTGCTGCTCAGCAATGGTTGGAGCAGCTCGGTAATCCCTACGCCGTCATTCCAGCGGATCGCGAGGGTCGCGTTGCGATCGACTGGGGTGTCTATGGCGCCCCTGAAACTTTCTTGATCGATGATCGTGGCGTCGTTCGCTACAAGCATGTGGGCGCGCTACATCCGCTTGCCTGGGAGAGTGAATTCCTGCCGCGTATCCGAGGTGTCAAATGAACTCACGCGTTCGGGGATGGGCCATTTTGCTGTTGAGCGGTTGCTTGAGTATGGGCATCAACTCGGCGTTGGCGATCGACCCGATTGAACTGTCTGATCCGGCGCTGCAGGAGCGCTATCGCAGTCTGACTCACGAACTGCGTTGCATGCAGTGCCAAAACCAATCGATTGCCGACTCGCCCGTGGGCCTCGCGGGCGATCTTCGTCGCGAGGTGCGTGAATTACTCGAAGCGGGCAAGACCGATGCAGAGATTCGCGATCATCTGAGCGCGCGGTATGGCGACTTCATCCTGTTCCGTCCTCGATGGTCTTGGCAGACCGCGTGGCTTTGGCTGACACCCATCATTCTGCTAGGCATCGGCTTGTTTGTTGCCGTGCGCATCGTCAGACAACGCGCTGCCATGGTTGATCCAGCGGACGATAACGATAACGAGGGAGCGGGGCGGTGACGTTATTTTGGATTGGCGCTGTTTTGATTCTCGCGGCATCTATTGCCGCGTTGGTGTGGCCGCTCGCGCGTGATCGAACGCAGCGCGGTGTTGCGATCGCCGTCGCACTCGCTGTGGTCGTCGTGAGTGTCCTCCTATATCGCGAATGGTCGAATTGGGATCGAACTCAAGCAGCCGCGGCTGCCGAGCAGTCTGCGATGTTGGGCGCGCTCGCGCGTCGTCTTGAGAAAAATCCCGATGATGTGGAAGGTTGGCTGATGTTGGGCCGTTCGCAGCTTGCTATCGGTCAATACCCGCTGGCACAGCGGGCGTTCCGACGCGCCGATCGACTCGAAGAAGGTCGTAATCCGGAAGCCTTGCTGGGGATGGCCGAGGCCATGGTCTTGCAGGCAGACGGTGAGGTTGATGATCGCTCGGGTCGACTGTTCGAGATGGCGCTCGAGCTCGCACCACGCTCGGAGAAGGCCTTGTTCTTCTCGGCAGTGGCAGCGCAGAAGCGTGGCGAAACCGCGCTTGCGATTCAGCGCTTCGAAACGATGCTGGCGATGTCGCCGCCGCCGGAAGTGCGTGGCATTCTCGAACAGCAGGTCGCGAGCCTCAAAGGCGCGGCACCGCCCGCTGGCTCCGCTCAATCCAATGTCGGCACGACGCCAGTCGCAGCCAGTGGCACCGAACCCCCTCCAGCAGCAGGTGCTGCGCGTGTGCAAGTGGAGGTATCCGCTACCAAAGCGATGCAGCAGCAGATTCGCAGCGGTGGTGTGTTGTTTGTATTCGTTCGCGTTCCGGGTCAACCGGGTCCGCCACTGGCCGTCAAGCGCGTCTCGGTGGATTTGCCGGTGACGCTCGAGTTAACAGCGCGTGACAGTATGGTGCCGGGGCTCGAAATTCAGGCGGGTCAAGCCGTTGAGGTATCGGCCAAGTGGTCGAAGGACGGCGTGGCGACACCTCGAGCGGGTGACCCGATCGGCAGTATTGCGTACACCGTGGGACGCGATGGCCTCAAAAGTCTCGTCATCGACGAGTTGAGTCGATGACGACAGCCGCGGCCGGCGCCGCCTCTCGTATGCGCTGGCTGGTCGCGCCGGGCGAGGGGCGCGCACTTCTAGCTGCGGCGGGAGCGTACTTTCTCTTGCTTGCCGGCTATTACATGCTGCGCAGCCTGCGTGAAGCCTTTGCGCTCGAAGTCGGGCGTGATTACATCGCGACGCTTTTTTACATCACTTTCTTTGTGATGATGGCGGTGCTGCCACTCTATTGGTATCTCGTGGCGCGACTGCCGCGGCGGCAGTTGTTTCCCGTCATTTATGCGAGCGTCGTCGTGTTGTTTGCGGCACTCGCCCTTGGCATGTCGGGTCAGCCGGGCAATAAGACTTTAGCTGCGGTTTATTTTGTTGCCGTCACGTCGCTCAACCTATTCATCGTTTCGGTGTTTTGGAGTGTGATGGTCGATGCTTGGAAGTCTGATGCAGCCAAGCGATTGTTCGGCTTCATCGCAGCGGGCGGTAGTGCGGGTGCCATTGCGGGGCCGCTCTTCAATGCGCTGTTCGTTCAGAGCATCGGTCCCACGACCACCATCCTCGTGGCCTGCTGCTTCATCGCACTGGCGATCGTGCTCGGACGTCGCGCGCAACAACTCGAGGCTCAAGTCGACAACGCTGTCGTCGATCCGAACGTCCGTCTCGCAATGCCCGTGGGCGGACGTGCCATCGATGATTTGAAACGGCTCGTCACCTCGCCCTATCTACTGGCGATCGCCGGATTGATTATCGGCGGACAGATTTTGGGCGGCTTCATGTACCAAGAACAGGCGAAGTACGTTGAAGCGGAATACACGACGCTGGCTGATCGTGCCGCACTGTTCGCTCGTATCGACTTGGCTGTCAGCGTGCTCGCGCTTATTTTTCAGGGTGGTGTCGTCGGTTGGGTCGCTGCCAAAGGTGGTTTGCGTATCGCGCTCGGTCTCGTGCCGACCATGTTGATCGGCTCGCTCGTGCTGCTTGCACTCGTGCCTGTCGGGGCTGTGCTGATCGCAACGCAGGTATTTCGTCGAGCCATCGACTACGGCATGTTCAAGCCCACCCGTGAAATGCTCTTCACGGTCTTGAACCCCGAGAGCAAGTTCAAAAGTAAGAGTCTGATCGACACGTTGCTGCAACGCGGTGGCGATAGCGTCAGTCAACTGGCTTATCCGCTCGTGGCTGGGCTTGGGCTCGTGGGCGTTTCCTGGGTGTTGAGTGGCGTCAGTCTCGTCATGCTGGTGATGGCAGTTTGGCTGGGTGGCGTCTTTGGTCGACGCGAGCACGACCCGGGATCTGACGGTCGATGATGCCCCCTGACGAGACTTTGCCGGCAGCGCGTGTCGATGCTGCCGGGCGGCGCCGTATCGATTGGCGAGCCTTGCTCATCATTGCTGCACCGTTGATGGTGACCAATGCGATTCAAGCGGTGCTCAATCTCACGGATGTGTGGTTTATCGGTCGCCTCTCGACGGATGCGGTCGCTGCGATGGGCGCTATCTACTGGCTCATGACCTGTGTCATTTTGGTGCTCGGCGGTGTTGGCCTTGCGACGCAATCGTTCGTATCGCATGCGGATGGTGCGGGGCGGCGTATCCGAGCGTCGCAGTCGGCATGGAACGGGCTGTGGGGCTCGATCGTCGCCATTCCGCTATTTCTCGTCGCGGCGTATTTCGGTAACGGATTTTTATCTTGGTTTCGTCTCGATGACGGCTTGCGAGTGCTCGCGATCGAATATTGGGAGCCACGCGTCGCCGGCGCCTTCCTCGGTGCGATGAGCTGGGGCTTGATGAGTTTTTTCAACGGCATCGGTCAGACACGTGCGACCTTGTTGGTAGCGCTCGTGACGACGATCGCAAACGTGCCAGCCAACGAATACTTCATGTTCGAACTCGGCTGGGGAATGGCGGGTGCGGCTTGGGGTACGAACGTCGCTCAGCTCTGCGGTCTGATCGCAGGGCTTGCGATCATGCTCGGGCCGAAGCTTGCGAGTCGTTACCGCACGCGCCTTACGTGGCGCCCCCGTTGGTACATGGTCCGTAGGCAACTCGCAGTGGGTTTGCCGATCGGTGTGATGTACGGCGCCGACGTGCTCGGTGTGGCGTTGATGCAGTTGATGGTGACTCAGGTCGGGAACGTGGGTGCCGCGTCGACGCAGATCGTGATGATGCTGACGTCGCTTGCCTATATGCCGGCGCTGGGGCTGGCTACGGCTGGCACCACCGTGGTGGGTCAGGCGATCGGAGCGGGAAATCGCGTGTGGGCCGCGCATTTAGGCACCGTCGTGGCGCGCAGTTGTTCGGGGTTCATGTTCGGCGTGGCTCTGTTGCTGCTGCTCATAGGTCCCTGGCTACTGCCGCTATTTGTCGCGAGTGGCGATAGCAGCGCACCGCTCGTGGTGTCGACCGCGTTGATTTTGTTGCTCCCGGCTGCCGCTTATCAGCTCTTCGATGGGCTCTACTTTGGTTCGAGCTTTTGTTTGCGAGCCGCAGGCGATACGCGTGTGCCGGCGATGACCGCGCTGATGCTCTCATGGGGCTTCTTCGTGCCGCTCGCGCACACGCTGATCTTCGATGCGTCGCAAGCGTGGATCCCGGGCCTACCGCAGGCGGGCCTCGGCGCGCTCGGTGGCTGGCTTGCCTTGATGAGTTACGCGATGGTGCTCGGCGTCGTGATGTATCGACGCTGGCGCAGTAATCGTTGGCAACAGATTGATCTGTGGCGCGCGGCTGATTGAGCCGTCGTCGTGTATTAGGCTTGTTCGCGACGCCAGCGTTGCAGCATGAACCAGCCGCCGATCATGCCGCCTAGATGCGCAAAGTGGGCGATGCCACTTGCCGTACCGGTCACGCCAAGATAAAGCTCCAACGCGCCGTATAGCGTGACGAACACCCACGCGGGCATCGGGATCGGTGGAATGAGCGGCACGATCTTGCGACGTGGGAACATCATCGCAAAGCCGAGCAAGAGTCCGAAAATGCCACCCGAAGCGCCGACCGTCGGCGCGACTTGTCCGAGCGACATTGTTACCGCGAGTTGCATCAGGGCTGCTGCAACCACGCTCGCGAGATAAAACTGCAGAAATCGCTTGGGACCCCACCAAGCTTCGAGTTCGTTACCGAAGCTCAGTAAGCCGATCATATTGAAGCCGATATGCGCGAGGCTGCCGTGTAGAAAAGCATAGGTGACGATTTGCCATGGCGCGAAACCGTCACCGATAGGCCACAGCGCAAAGCTGTCGATCAGCGATGGCCAAAGCCATTGAGCAGCGAAGATCGCGACGTTCGCGATCAACAGCAGGCGAGTGATCGGTTGCAGAGCGCCGAACACGGATCAGTGGCTATCGAGCCAGTCGAAAAGACGATGACAGAAACGAATTTTTTGTTCCTTGCCCGCCACCACGTGCGCGAGATCGTCCCAGGTTTCGCCGATGGCACCCGGAATCGCTTTTTCAATGGGGATCGTGGTTCGAGGGCTCGTGACGACATCGAGTGCCGCATGGATGACGAGCGTCGGGCATTTAACCCCAGCTAGTCTGCTGCGCGACTCGAAGTTAACGCAGGCGTCGACCAAGCGCGAATGCGCCTCGAAGCGTCCGTTTAATTCTTTCCAACCGCCTTGGGGGCCGAGCAGCTTCGTATGGTTGGCGTTGTAGTACTCGGGTGTGAAGGAGAGCAGAGTCACCACTTTTTGGAAGGCAAAGAAACCCGCATCGCGGTGAATCTCACGAAACATATTGAGTTGGTCGCGCAAGAAATCATCGACCTCACACCAGGCGCCGGTATTGAGCATGCTCCGAGCAAGATCAGGGCGCTTCATGGCGATTTCCTGCGCAACGCAGGCGCCCATGCCGACCAGACCCACTAGGTGTACGTTCTTGAGCCCCAAGTGATCGAGCAGACCGATTGCATCGTCAGCGTGTAGCGCCATCGTCGAAGGGCGCGAGAGATCATCACTCGACTCGCCGATTCCGCGATAGTCGAAAATGATGACTTGATATCGATCGGTTAAGCCGCGTGCAAGATGGTGATGGTTGTCACGACAAAAACTACCCCAGCCGCCCATGCATAGAACCGGCTCGCCTTGGCCGAGCACTTCGTAATACATGTCGTGATCGTTGATACGTGCAATGGGCATGAGAATTCCTTAGGGTCTCTCGAATCAGAAAATCAGTTTGGTAACGCCAATGAAGGCGATGACAATGAGCAGTGCATACAAACCGAGCACATAACGAATGGCACCGTCGACGGCGGCGCTAATCGTATGCTCGATGTCCGGTTGACTACCTTCGGTCGCTAAACGCATGAATGCAGGGCCGATGGGGCGAAAGGCCACATCAATGCCGATGCTCATGGCGAAGATCAATGCAAACAGCAGGATCTTGAGTCCGTACCAACCACCCGGCAGTGGGCCAAGATCCAGAAGAGAGAGCACGCCGAGGGTGCCAAGTCCCAGCAGCAACAAACTTTGCCAGGTGAGATGTAGGCGATTAAGCATCTGAGCGCGAGGTGTTCCCTCTGCTTTCCCAAGCGCGAAAAGCAGACCGATCCAGCCCGCGCTCGCGAGCCATGCCGATGCAAGTACCCAAGTCGGGACAGCGATGAAGCCGCCCGAGGCGCTGAGCTGCAGACCGACGGGAAACATCAAGGTGAAGCACAGCCGCGGTATCAGATCGATCTGAATGGCCATCTTCAGCGCGAATGCGCGTTCAGCGAAAGATAGGTCGGCTCGCTTGGCCGCCTTGGCTAAGAGGAACACACCGAGATCGCCGCCCAGCCAGTAGACGAGCAGCATCACATGGATGAAGACCCAGATGGTATGTTCCATGTTCTCGATTCTACGGAAAACGCAGGGGGATTACTCGATCATGTCCGGCGAGATCTATGCGCTCTTGGTGCTTCTGCATCTACTGTTATTCGTCTATTGGCTCGGTGCCGATATCGGCGTCTTCTATTCGGCCCGCTATGTTCAGGACACCACGCTCACCCTCGAGTCACGCCGAACGGCGCTGCGCATCATGGGCTGGATCGATCAGTTGCCCCGCTATTCGCTCGTCTTGATGTTGCCGGTAGGCACTACGCTCGGTATGGCGACGGGTGTGATCGAGTTGCCCCGCGTAGCGCCCGTGGTGACCTGGTTGATCGGGGCAGGGTGGCTGTGGTTCGTCTGGGCCATCCATCATCATCAAGGGACGCCACTCGCAGACAAACTGCGCAGTATCGATTTGGTTTGGCGTTTCGCCTTGGTGGGCGTGCTGCTCGTGACGGGATTCGCGGGCTTATCGGGGCGTGGTCCACTCGTGACCGATTGGATATCGATCAAGGTGGCGCTGTTTGGTGTGCTCGTCTTCTGCGGGATCATGATCCGCATGCGCGGCAAGCCAATTGGTCCTGCGCTTCGCAAAATTTTGAGCGATGGCTCATCACCCGAACTCGAAGCCGAGCTCGTGCGGGGCTTCGATCGAACGCGCCCGTTCATTCTTGGTATCTGGGCGTTGTTGCTGCTGGCCGCGTTCGTCGGTCTTGCTAAGCCAAGCTTAGGCTAACGGTCGGTTCGTGAGGAGCGCCTTCTCAGCGAGGTACTTTCATGCCGCGCTGCACGGCCGGTCGTGCACTGATCTCAGCTGCCCATCGCGCAAGATTGGGATGCGCATCGAGGTTGCCGGGAAAGCGCTTCATCGACACCGTGGCCACCGGGTACGCGATGATGTCCGCGATCGTGTAGTCGTCGCCCACCAAGTAGCGAGTCTTGGCCAGTTGTTGCTCCAAAGTCGCCACCATTCGCAAGCAAAGGCGGTTGTAGAGGTCGATGGCATAGGGGATTTTCTCCTGCGCTACGACGTTGAAGACGAACTGGCCGCTATAGGCGGGGCCTACGTCGCCCGAAACGATGCCGACCCACTCCAAGGTTTTCGCCCTCGCGCGCGGCGTGCGTGGCAGCCATTGCCCGGTCTTTTCTGCGAGGTAGATCAGGATGGCGGCCGAGCCATAAACCGACAGCGGTCCGCCCGTCGAGTCACCCTCAACGTCATGATCGACGATGGCGGGCAGACGACCCACCGGATTCAAGCTCAAAAATTCAGGCGTGAAGTTCTCGCCTTTGACGAGATCATATTCACGAACCCTGTACGGCAGACCGACTTCCTCGAGCATGATCGAGGCCTTGTAGCCGTTGGCCGTTGCTACCGTATGCAGATCTATCATGGGTTCATCCTGCAGGAGAAAGAGACATGAAAGCCGTTCGACGTCCTCGAGTGCCGCTCGTTACGCCATTGAAGCGAACGGCCATTATCGTCAAGAACATGGATCGCAGTCTGCGTTTTTGGCGCGACTTGCTCGGGCTTCGGGTGTGGATTTCAGGTGAGGCTGGCAAGGAGCTTCCCGAGTTGTACCAATTACTCGGCGCACCACCGTGT
>JACCEC010560728.1_pt1 | contig 13580 bp, 13 predicted proteins | sample 7450121 | NCBI WGS metagenome assembly JACCEC01 (sample SAMN15323455, study PRJNA562643) | freshwater metagenome | isolation source: river surface water | place: USA:Blue River Watershed | collected 2017-08-18 | reverse complement strand
TCAACCACTGGTACAACCCGCGCAACCCCAAGGCGCAGGAAATGCGCAAGCGCGTGGAAGCCAATCGCGGCCTCTTCACCTTCGAGGTGTACTGCTCGTACAACTCGGTCAAGCTCTACGCCGACGCACTGCAACGCGCCGCCTCTGCTGACAAGGAAAAGGTGATCGCCGCGCTGGAATCCAGCACCTGGTCTGACCACTTCATGCCCTACGGCGCCACCAGGTTCGTCAACGGCCAAAACCAGGGCGGTCGTGCCGTGCTGCTGCAGGCCAGCAAGACCGACATCGACGTGGTGTTCCCCAACGAGTTCGCGAACGTCAAGGCGGTCTTCCCCCGCCCGAAGTTCAGCTAAACCCACGCTGGCGCAGCAACCGGGCCCAACACCCGGTTGCGTTCACCCGGGCGGGCCGCCACCAGCGGCCTGCCTCGGCGCAGCCTTGCCGGCGCCGCAGCGCACAGACTCACCACAGGGGAAATCCACTTGGACCTGACCATCTTCGGAGCGGCCCTGCTCAATGGCATCCTCATGGGCGGCATCTACACGCTCGTGGCCTCGGGCCTGACGCTGATCTACGGCGTTCTGCACATCATCAACTTCGCCCACGGCTCCATGCTGATGCTGGCGATGTTCGGCGTCTATTACCTGCTGATGAAGCTGGGTATCGACCCCTATTTGTCACTGGTGGTCATGGTGCCCGCGATGTACGCGCTGGGCTACCTGCTCTATCGGCACATGATCGGCAAGCTCTCGCTCGGTCGCGACGAGAACATCCTGCTCATCACCCTGGGCCTGTCGATCCTGATCGAAAACCTGGCGCTGATGTTCTTCAAGGGTGACTCCCGCACGATCTCCCTCTCATACAGCGACAAGGTCTTGGAGTGGGGGCCGCTGATGGTGAGCCTGCCCAAACTGATTTCCTTCGTTGCGGCCATGGTGCTGTGTGCGCTGCTGGGCCTGTTCATCTCCCGTACCGACACCGGCAAGGCCATCCGCGCCGTGGCCAAAGAGCGCATGGGCGCGCGGCTGGTGGGCATTGATGTCGACAAGGTGTTTGCGGTGTCCTTCGGCATTGGCTTGGCCACCCTGGGTGCAGCCGCCTGCCTGCTGATGCCGATCTTCTATGTCTCGCCCACCATCGGACACGTGTTCGTGATGGTGGCCTTCACCGTGGTGGTGCTCGGCGGCATGGGTAGCTTCTTGGGTGCGGTCATTGGCGGCTTGATCGTCGGCCTGACCGAGTCCTTTGGCGGCCTGTACCTGGGCGAGAGCCTGGGCCAGATCGGCATCTCGCTGATCTTCATTTTGATTTTGTTGTTCCGCCCGACGGGCCTGTTCGGAGGAAAGCGATGAACAAGTCCATTCCCCTGTGGGTTCACCTGCTGCTGCTGGCGGTGGCGATCATCTTCCCCTTCGTGCTGCCGTCGGCCTTCTGGGTCAACTTCGGCGTGCTGGCGCTTTTTTACGCCTTCATCGGCCAGTCCTGGAATATCGCCGGCGGCTTCGCGGGGCAACTGTCTTTCGGCCACGTTGCCTTTCTGGGCGCGGGCGCCTATGCCTCGACCATCGTGCAGATGCGCTTCGGCTGGAACCCTTGGCTGGGCCTGCCTGTGGCGGCCCTCGCGGGTGCTGCAGCCGGCTGGATGGTGGCGGCCATGAGCTTTCGCGCTGGTCTCAAAGGCTCTTACTTTGCCCTGATCACCCTGGCCTTTGCCGAGGTGTTTCGCATCGTGGCCAATTCGATCGAGATCACCGGGGGCGGGCTGGGCATGCTCATTCCCATGAAGCAAACCGCGGCCAACTTCCAGTTCGGCGACAGGCGGGTGTTCTACTACATCATGCTGGCGCTCACGGTTGTGTCGATCGCGATTGCGGTCTGGCTCAAGGCTTCGCGCTTCGGCGCCAGGCTGGCAGCCATCCGCGAAAACGAAGACTCGGCCATGGCGCTGGGCATCAATGTCTACAGCGAAAAGGTCAAGGTGATGATGCTCTCCGGCGCCATCGCCGGCGTAGGCGGATGTTTTTTCGCCCAGTACTTTCTCTACATCGACCCGACAATCGCTTTTGGCACTGACAAGTCGGTGGAGATGTTGCTGGTCAGCATGATCGGCGGCGCTGGCACGGTCTACGGGCCGCTGATCGGCGCGGTGCTGCTGGCACTGGTCAGTGAGGTGACCCGTGCCATGTTCACCATACAAGGCCTGTCACTGGTGATCTACGGCACGCTGCTGGTGATCATCATCGCCTTCTTGCCCAACGGACTGATAGACCTGTTCAAACGCCGCGAAAAGCGCCAACTGGGGCGACTGTCCTCGGGCGCCTCGGGCAAGGCGGGAGACGCCTGATGTTGCGCATTGAAGGACTGACCAAGATCTTCGGCGGCCTGCGCGCTGTCGACAACGCCTCGCTGAAGGTGGACGCGGGCCAGATCGTGGCCCTCATCGGCCCCAACGGCGCGGGCAAGACCACGCTGTTTGCCTCCATCGCGGGCTTTCACAAGATCAATGCCGGCCGGGTGGAGTTTCTCGGCCAGGACATCACCGGCCTGCCGGTGCACGAAATTGCCCGCCGCGGCATGGTGCGCACCTTCCAGATCACCCAGCCCTTTGCCAAGCTCTCGGTGCTGGAGAACATCATGGTCGGCGCCTATCAGCAGTTCGAGGACCGCGCCTTGGCAGAGTCCCATGCGCGCGACGTGGCACAGAAGGTCGGCATGGCCGCCATCCTGGACCAGCCCGCCTCGGAACTGACGGTTGCCGCCCGCAAGCGACTGGAACTGGCGCGGGCCCTGGCCACCGGCCCGAAATTGCTTCTGCTCGACGAGGTGATGGCGGGCCTGAACCCGCAGGAGATCAGCGAGATCATCGCGGTGATCCGCGCGATCCGCGACACCGGCGTCACCATCTTGCTGATCGAGCACGTGATGCACGCAGTGATGAGCCTCTCGGAGTTCATCTACGTGCTGTCCTACGGAAAAATCATCGCTGAGGGCGCACCGCGCGAAGTGGTGACCAACCGTGAGGTGATCGAGGCCTACCTCGGCCGCGGCGCGGCCGACCAGATGCCTGCCACCGCACAAGAGGGTCACAGCCAAGAGGGCCACCGCCATGCTTGAAATTCGCAACCTGCGTGCTGGCTACGGCCAGATCGAAATCCTGCGGGGCATTGACCTCGACGTCGGCGCTGGCGAGATCGTGGCCGTTCTGGGTAGCAACGGCGTGGGCAAATCCACGTTGAACAACAACATCTCGGCGCTCTACAAACCCTTTAGCGGCTCGATCCGCTTCCAGGGCGAAGACATCACCGAGCTGTCCTCCAGCGAGGTCGTCAAGCGCGGCCTGATTCACGTGCCCGAGGGCCGGCGGATTTTTCCCAACCTCAGCGTGATGGAGAACCTGGAGCTGGGCAGCCTGGTTCGCGGCAAGGCGCACCGCAGCCAGAACCTGGAGCGGGTGGTGGGCATCTTCCCCCGCCTGAAGGAGCGCTTTAGCCAACTGGCGGGCACCCTCTCGGGCGGCGAGCAGCAGATGCTCGCCATCGGTCGCGGGCTGATGTCCGAGCCGGTTCTGATGATCATGGACGAGCCGTCCCTCGGTCTGTCGCCGCTGCTGGTGGAGCAAATGTTCGACCTGATCCGCCGCATCAACCAGGAAGGTCAGGCCATCTTGCTGATGGAGCAAAACGCGGTGCAAACCCTGGCGATCGCGCACCGGGCCTACATCATCGAGAACGGCGTGATCGCGATGCAGGGCAAGGCGGAGGAAATGGCCCGCGACCCCGAGCTGCGTCGAAACTATCTGGGCCTCTGAGCAACACACCGTCCATGGCCGCCCCCTGCATCCCCCCCCATGACGGCCTTGAGCTGGCCGGCCGCCGCGCCTTGGTAACCGGCGCGGGCAGCGGCATCGGCCTGGCCACCGCCCGCGCCCTCGCCCGCAACGGCGCCCAGGTGGCGGCTGTGGTCCAGAGCGAAGACCAGGTTGCCGCGGTTCGGCAGGTCCTGCCGCAGGCGCCTGTTTTCGTGCAAGACCTGCTAGACGACGCAGGCTGCGCCGGTTTGCCTGCGCGCGCAGCCGCGGCCCTGGGCGGCCTGGATGCCCTGGCCTGCTGCGCTGGCATCTTCTACAAGAAGGGCTCGGACGACACCTCGCTCGAGGAGTGGCGCCGCACCCTGGCCCTCAACCTCGACGCCACCTTCATCCTCACACGCGCCGCCATCGCGCACATGCGACAGCAGCGGGCAGCCGACGCGAGCGTGGTCATCATCTCGAGCCAGATCGGACTGGTGGGACACGCCCGTGGCGCCGCCTACGCAGCATCCAAGGCTGGTCTTCACGGCATGGTGCGTTCGTTGGCCCTTGAGTGGGCCGATCAGGGCGTACGCCTCAACGCGGTGGGTCCCGGCCCGGTGGAGACGCCGATGGTCGCTGCGGTGAAGGCCGACCCCGTGGCCCTGGCAGCCATGGAGGCCACCATTCCGATGGGGCGCCTGGGCCAGCCCTGGGAAATCGGCGAGACGGTGAGCTTCCTGCTCTCGCGCCGGGCCTCCTTCATCACCGGCCAGGTGCTGTGCGCCGACGGCGGCTTCACTGCGCGCTAAGACCCACCGTCTGGGACTCACTGGCCATGACCCATCGACCTGCGCCATTGCCCACAACCGAAATCCCGCTCGGTCGCCTGGCCCGGGTGGTGCGTAGCAAAAACGCGGGGCCAACCTGCCTGACCATCGACCTGTTCTTTCCCGATGCCCAGGCCTATTCGCGAGCCGCTGCCAGCGATGCGCTGCAGCCACAGGCGGTGGCCACGCGCTACGGCGTTCCCGCCAGCGAGGTGCGGCGCTTCGAGCTGCCCGACATCTTTGCCCTCAAGCTGTCGCTGCCACGGCGACGCTGCGCGGGCGATCCGGGCGACGGCGATTGCTATGGGGCGCAGCAGCATGTGCCGCTGTTGGAGGTGATGCTGTGACGGCCCCGATGGTTGCCTCTCCGGTTGCCAAGCTGGTCAATGCTCCCGGCGCCAGCCCTGGAGCGGAAGGCGCCGTGGGCCGCCTGCTGCGAACGCACCGGCCCGGCCAGGAGCCGCTGCGGGTGCTGTCGGCCTCGGGCCAACTGGGCTACGGCATCGTCGAAGCCTCTCTGGAGCGAGGCCTCGCGCGCCAGCCGCATTTCATCGGTTGCGACATGGGCTCGATCGACCCCGGCCCCTACTACCTGGGCTCTGGCGCGATGGCCGCGCCAGAGGCGATGGTGCGCCGCGACCTCGCCCTGGTGATTGCCGCTGCCCGACGACACGACATTCCCCTGATCATTGGAAGTGCCGGTACTGCAGGCGCGCGGCCTCACCTGAAAGCCACCTTGGCGCTGGTGCGCGAGGTAGCGCGCGCGCAGGGCCTGAATTTGCGACTGGCATTGATCGAGAGCGACCTCGACCCCACAGTGCTGACCCGCGCGCTGGCCGAGGGCCGGCTGCAGCCGCTGGACGACAGCGAAGGCCCCTTGCCCCTGCCCACGGCAGACGATATCAACGCCTGCGGCCACCGTGTGGCGCAATGCGGCACCGAGACCTTTCGCCGTGCGCTCAAGCCCGAGGTGGACATGGTGCTCGCTGGCAGGGCCTGTGACACCGCGATCTTCGCCGCTCTGCCCGAAATGCTGGGCTACGACGCCGGCCTGGCGCTGCACATGGCCAAGATTGTTGAATGCACCTCGCTGTGCTGCGAGCCCGGCGGGCGCGACGCAATCCTCGCCGAGCTCTGGCCAGACCACTTCGTGCTGGAAAGCATGAACCCCGCCCTGCGCGCCACGCCGGCTTCGGTCGCCGCCCATGCGCTGTACGAGCAGGCCGACCCCTTCGTGGTCGAAGAGCCGACCGGCACCCTGGACCTGCGGCAGGCCCGCTACGAGGCGGTGGACGAGCGCCGCACTCAAGTGACAGGTGCCCGCTTCATGGCCCGCGCCCAGCCCACGCTCAAGGTCGAAGGCGCTCGTTGGGTCGGCGCACGGACCGTGCTGCTGGCCGGTATTGCCGACCCGGTGATGCAGGACGAACTTCCGAAGGCATTGGGACAGGTCGAGGCCAAGGTACGCGCCCTGATGCCGCTGACCTCGGGCCAAACCTGGGCGCTGTACCCGCATATTTATGGTCAGGGGGCGGTTGCGCAGCTGCCCGCCGGGCAGACGCGCCCGCCGGAGCTTGGCCTGGTACTCGAGTTCATCGCCAGCGATGCGGCCCTGGCTCAGACGGTGGCAGCGGTGTTCAAGCAGAACCTGCTGCACCACGGCTACCCGGGGCGCCTGTCCACGGCAGGCAACCTGGCGTTCGCCTTCACCCCGAGCGAGCTGCCTGCAGGCGAGGCCTACCGCTTTGCGCTGTACCACCGGCTCGACGGGGAGGACCCGGCGCAGATCTTCCAGATCCGCTACGAGGACCTCAATACCGACGTCACCGCCACCCCCCCTTCGGAAACAGAGGGCTGCCCGGCATGAACGAGCGCCTGCCTCTGACAAAGTACCACCAGGTCTACCTGGTGCTGCGCGAGCAACTGCAAGAAGGCCGCTTCGCCGACGGCCTTCCCGCCGAGATGCTATTGGCCGCGCAGTTTGGCGTCGGCCGGGTGACCGTGCGGCGCGCACTTGAACAGTTGGTGGAAGAAGGCCTCATCTCGCGGGTCGCCGGCCGGGGCACCTTCCCCACCCCGCCGCTGACCCACGCACCTGCCGCCGCCGCCAAAGGCCAGATCAGGCCGACGCGGCTGGCAGGCCTGATGGAGAACATCGACAGCGCCAGCCTGAGCAACTCGGTGAAGGTGCAGGACTGGCGGGTGGTCGAGGCCTCGGGCCAGGTGGCCGAGCAGTTGCAGTTGCCGGTCGGCAGCAAAGTGCGCAAGGCGGTGCGCAGGCGAAGTTCGCGCGAGGGGCCGCTCTCTTACATCACCATCTGGGTGCCAGAGGCACTGGCCCGCGGCATTACCCGCCAAGACCTGGCCAGCAAACCCATCTTGCAACTGCTCGAGGAGGCCGGTGTGGAACTGGGTCGGGCGAGGCAAACGATTTCGGCGCGTCAGGCCGATGCGGTGGTGGCACGTGAGCTCGATGTGGCGATAGGCACTGCCCTGCTTCAGGTGCGGCGCCTGGTCTACGACAGCCAGGACCGGCCGGTGCAGTGGCTCGAGGGCCTCTACCGACCCGACCGTTACGAATACCAAATGGAAGTCTCCAGCATCGGCGGCGTCGATGCACGCATCGCGGTCAAGGCCGCGCGCGAGGCCTGACCGGAGACAGAACTTGAACCAGGAGAAATGACCATGAGCGCGACGCAAAGCCCGCCCCAGACGCTGGCACAGAAGCTGATCGCCAAAGCCGCCGGCAGATCCCAGGTGTCGGTAGGCGAAATCGTCAACTGCCGGGTCGACCTGGCGATGTTCCACGACTCCTCCGGCCCACGCCGGCTCCAGCCCATGCTCGAGGAACTCGGCGCCAAGGTCTGGGACACCTCAAAGGTCGTCCTGGTGATGGACCACTACGTTCCCGAACGGGATGAGGATTCCAGACGCATCGTGCGCATTGCCCGCGACTGGGCCGTGGCGCAAAAGCTTCCTCACGTCTACGACAGCATCGGCATCTGCCACGTGGTGCTGCCGCAAAAAGGGCATCTGCGCCCGGGCATGTTCGCCGTCGGTGGTGACTCGCACTCGCCCACTGGCGGCGCGTTTGGCGCCTACATGTTCGGCGTAGGCGCCACCGAGATGCTGGGCGTGGGGGTGACCGGCGAACTGTGGGTGCGGGTGCCCGAGACCATCCGCATGCGCTGGAAAAACCGCCTGCCTGCCGGTGTGACTGCCAAGGACATGATGCTGGCCATGATCGGCCAGTTCGGCATGAACGGCGGCGCCTACCAGGCCATGGAGTTCTGCGGCCCGGCGGTCCAGGCCCTGTCGATGCAGGAGCGTATGACCATGTCGAACATGAGCGCCGAAATCGGCTCCCAGGTCGGCCTGATCGCGCCCGACGCCACCACCCGCGATTGGCTGGCGGCCCATGGCGCGCCGGGTGTGGAGATCGAGGGCTGGCACACCGACGAAGGTGCCGCCTGCACCACACACGACTACGACGCCGCCACCCTCTCGCCCCAGGTCGCCGCACCGCACAGCCCAGCCAACACGCGTCCGGTGGGGGACTACGGCGACGTCGCCATCCAGGCCGCCTACATCGGCGCCTGTACCGGTGCCAAGCTCGAAGACCTGCGAGCGGCAGCCAGCATCCTCAAGGGCCACCGGGTGGCCAGCGGCTTCAGCCTCATGGTGGCACCCGCCAGCGTGCAGGACCAGGAGCAGGCCGAACGTGAGGGCGTGATGGGCGTGCTGCGCGACGCAGGTGCCGAGGTGCTGGCGACCGCCTGCGGAGCCTGCTCAGGCTACGGCGGCTCTATTCCCGACGGCGCCAACGTCATCGCCACGACGGCGCGCAACTTCAAGGGTCGCATGGGCTCGCCCACCGCCCAGATTTATCTCGCATCCCCCTACACCGTGGCCGCCAGCGCACTGCGTGGCCGCGTCACTGACCCCCGAGAGGTTCTCGCATGACCACTGCCGCAAAACCCAGCGGCCCGCACCGCGCCTGGCGCCTTGGCGCCGACATCGACACCGACCAGCTCGCGCCAGGTACCTACATGAAGCTCTCGCTGCCCGAGATCGCCACCCATTGCCTGGAGGGCTTGCGCCCGGAGTTCGCTGGCCAGGTACGGCCGGGGGACGTGATTGTCGCGGGTGCCAACTTCGGCATCGGCTCCTCGCGCGAGCAGGCCGCAGGCGCCCTGGTGCAACTGGGCTTGCGGGCGGTGATCGCGCCCAGCTACAGCGGCCTGTACTTCCGCAACGCCTTCAACCTGGGCCTGCTCCTGCTCACCTGCCCTGAGGCGGAACAAATCCAGGAAGGTGAGGCCATTACCTTGGACTTGCCGGGCCAGGCGGTGGTGCGCGCCAGCGGCGAGCGCCTCGCGGTCGATCCGATTCCCGGGTTCTTGCTGGACATGGTGGAGGCCGGCGGCCTGCTACCCCAGCTCAAACGTCGTATGCAACAACAGAAGGCCACCGCATGACCAGGCCAGATCCCCGCATCATCCGGGCCGACGCGATGCCAGCGGACACCCCCGAGGTGCCGGTGTGCATTGTGGGCGGCGGCGCCTGTGGCCTCACCACTGCTATCCGCCTGCGTGACCTCGGCCTGGACTGCGTGGTGCTCGAGCGCGACGCTACACCCTCGGGCTCCTCGGCCCTGTCCTCCGGCTTCATACCGGCTGCCCTGACACGGCTGCAAAAGTCCCTGGGCATCGAGGACTCGTTCGAACTCTTGGCCAAGGACGTGCAGGAAAAGGCGCAGCATGGGGCGCCCGAGCACCTGGTGCAGGCCTATGTGCATGCCGCCACCGAGGCGATTGACGCCCTGGAGGCGCACGGCCTGCCCTTCGAGATCGTGCGCGGCTTTCTCTACCCCGGCCACAGCGTGGAGCGCATGCACTCCATGCCCGAGCGCACTGGCGAGGCCCTGATGGCGCGCCTCATCAAATTGGCCAACGACCGCGGCGCCGACATTCTGGGCGAGGCCCTGGTGCGCGAGCTGTGGGTCAACGCGCAAGACCGCATCATCGGCGTGGGCTATGAGCGCCCCGACGGCAGCGTGGAGCATCTGGCCTGCGAGCAGCTGGTGCTGGCGTGCAACGGCTTCGGCGGCAACAACGCGATGGTGCGCGAGCTCATTCCCGAGATTGGCGACGCGACGTTTGCCGGCCACACCGGCAACGACGGCTCGGCGATCAGCTGGGGCCGGCAGCTGGGACTGCAAATGGGCGATCTCGACGCCTACCAAGGCCATGGCGCCTGGGTCACGCCCCAGGGCGCGCTCATGACCTGGGCCTTCATCATGGAAGGCGGCGTGCAGGTCAACAAGCAAGGCCAACGCTTCTCCGACGAGACCGGCGGCTACTCCGAAGCTGCGGTACACGTGCTGGCCCAGCCCGAGAGCATCGCCTTCAACGTACTCGACCAGCCCCTGCTGGACCTGCTGCGCACCTTCCCCGACTTCGTGGAGGCCGAGAAGGCCGGCGCGCTGCGCCAGGCCGCAGACGTGACGGCGCTGGCCGCACTCATTGGCTGCGACCCGGCCACCCTGCAAGCCACGCTGGACGAGGTCGCTCCTGGTCGCACGGACCGCTTTGGCCGCAGCTTCAAACGGTCGCTGCAAGCCCCGTACTACGCGGTCAAGGTGACCGGCGCCCTGTTCCACACCCAGGGCGGGCTGGAGGTCGACGCGCAATGCCGGGCCTTGCGTGCCGACGGAAAGCCGATGTCCAACCTCTACGCAGCGGGAGGCGCAGCGCGCGGCGTCTCGGGCGCTGGCCCCGCCGGCTATCTGGCGGGCAACGGCCTGCTCTCGGCGGTGGCGGGCGGCTGGATCGCCGCGAACAGCGCCGCCTCTGCGCTCACCCATTCAAAATGAATACCATGATCCTCAAGCAACGTCTTCAAGAAAAGCGGCCCCTGCTGGCACCCGGCATCTACGACGCCTTCACCGCCCTGATCGCCGAGCAGTCCGGCTTCGAAGCCCTCTACCTCTCTGGGGCCTCTATCGCCTACACCCTGCTTGGGCGCTCCGACGTGGGCCTCACCACAGTCACCGAAGTGGCCCATACCCTGTCGCGCATCACCGAGCGGGTACGGGTACCGGTGATCGTCGACGGTGACACCGGCTTCGGCAACGCCCTCAACACCCAGCGCACTGTGCGCACCCTGGAGCAGGCGGGTGCCGCGATGATCCAGCTGGAAGACCAGACCTTTCCAAAGCGCTGCGGCCATCTCGATGGCAAGGGCGTCATTCCCGTTTCGGAAATGGTGGGTAAATTGAAGGCCGCCATGGATGCCCGCCAAAGCAGTGACACCCTGATCCTGGCCCGCACGGATGCCGTGGCGGTGGAAGGCTTCGAGGCGGCCCTGGACCGGGCAGAGCAGTACCTCGCGTCCGGCGTCGATGCGCTCTTCGTGGAAGCCGTGCGCTCGCCCGAGCAGATGAAGATCGCCTGCGACCGTTTTGCCGGCCGCATTCCGATGCTGGCCAATATGGTCGAAGGCGGAAAGACGCCTGTCAAAAGCGCCACTGAGCTGGGCGAGATCGGCTACCGCATCGTGATCTTTCCCGGCGGCACTGCCCGCGCGGTGGGCCACCTGCTCCAGCGCTATTACGCCAGCCTGCACCAGCACCAGACCACCCTCCCCTTCCAGGGCGCGATGCTGGACTTCGACCAGCTCAATGAGGTGATCGGCACGCCCGAGCTGCTGGCGCGGGGCAAGGCGTACGAGGGCTGATCAGGCGAGCCCGCCGCAGGCCGTCGCCAGCAGATCCCTGGCCGCCGCCGCGTCCAGCGTGGTGGGCCGGCCCGCCCAGGCCACGAACTGGTCGGGACGTACCAGCACCAGTGAGGCGTCATAGCGTGCCGCTTCTGCGCCCGAATCGGCCTCCAACACAGTGAGCGGGATGCCCTCGGATGCCGCAGCGTCGCGGAAGGCCTGAACCGCCGTCGCCTCCGCTCCGATTGCCAGGAGAGTGAAGCCAGGGCCTAGCGCTTCGTAGACATTGCGGCCCGGCGCCATCTCCGCAGGCGCCAGGTGATGGCCTGCACGGGCTTCAAAGCGGTGTGACCCCTTGGCACTGCAGAAGGCCTCACCACCGCCCAGACGGATCACCACTGGCGATCCCTCATAGTTTGGCTCGAAAGAATTGACCTCGCCGACGGCGCCCGTCGCACGGTCTGACCAGGCCGCTTCGAATGCAGCGGTGTCGCGCGTCGGGTCGTACGCAGCAAGAAAGTCGCGGTCGACCTCGATCGACTTGGCGATGAAGTCGCGAATGGTCGAATCGAATACCGGCCGCCGCTCGGCATCGTAGGAATCGAGCAAGTCCTTGCCGCCCCACCCCTGCAGTGTCGCCGCAAGCTTCCAGCCGAGGTTACGCGCATCCTCCAGGCCCGAATTCACGCCGTAACCGCCGTAGGGCGGGTGGCTGTGCGCTGCGTCGCCGGCGATGAAAACCCGACCGACCCGGTAACGATCGGCCAACATGAAGCGCAGGTCCCAAAACCCGATGTGATCGAAGCTGATGTCGAATGACTCCCCCACCGCCTCATGAACGTAGGCCGTGAAGTCAAAGTTGTCGCGCGTTGTCCCTGCCGGTACCGGCGCATGGAAAAACCAGGTGTTACCCAGATCGACACGGCCGAAGAACTTCCAGTAGCCCTTGAGCTCCGGGTGAAGGACGTTGAAAAAAGACTTGCCAGGGTAACGCTCGAGAAGCTGGTGCAGGCGCTGCGGGCGAAAGACCAAGGGCACCATCAGCCGGTCGTGGTCGGTGCGATGCTGTTCGATACCCGACTGGTCACGCACGATCGAACGGGCACCATCACAACCCACGACGTAGCGCGCACGCAGGTGACGCTCCCCCTCGCCCTTGCGTCCAGCGATCCGCAACGCCACCCCTTCGGCGTTTTGCGAGAGGTGCTGCACATCCCAGCCAAAGTGCGTGGTGATCGCGGGAATTTCGGCGGCGCGCTGGCGCATCACCGCCTCCGTCGCGTACTGCGGCAGCCGCTCGTTGGCCGTGTAGTAGTAGGGCTTGACCAGTTCGCGCTGCAGCCAGTCGTAGTGGTAGGTGCTCAGGAGAGTGCCGTAGGTCGTGAGCCCGCCAATGCCGTACTCCGGCGGAATGGTCCGTGCGGCGCGCAGTTGCGGCTCGGCACCCCAAAAATGGAAGTGCTCCAAGGTGCGCTGCGTCAGGTTCTGGCCCTTGGGAATCGGCTGGGGCTGGGCGTAGCGCTCGACCACGACGCAGCGCACGCCACGTTGCCCGAGCTCAATGGCCAGGCCCATGCCGACGGGGCCGCCGCCCACGATGGCAACGTCGGTGTCCCAGCCATCGACCGCTGTCTGGTTTTCGCTCATGGCTTCACCCTTGCTTGACGACCCGCACTCAATCGTTGGTTCGCAAACCGTTCTTCTGAATCAGTTGGCTCCACAGCGCAAACTCGCGCCGGTTCAACGCCGCGAATTCATCGGGAGAACTCAGAGCGGGGTCATACCCCTTCTCCGAGAGGCTCTCGCGGATGGCGGCGTTGCCGACCACGGTGCGCAAAGCCCGGTTGAGCCGGTCGATGATGGGCCGCGGGGTGCCAGCAGGCGCATACATGCCGACCCAGATCGACAAGTTGACATCCGGGTAGCCCGACCGCTCCACGGTCGGCACATTCGGGAACAGCGGGGACGGCTGCTTTCCGGTTTGAGCCAATGCGCGGAGCCGGCCCGAGGCAATGTGCGTCCGTGCGGATTCGACGGGGCCGATCAGCATGGTTGAACTGTTTTGCATCACGTCCATCACCGCGACGTTCATCCCGTTGGCCGGGATGTGGCGCATATTGGTTCCAATCGCCTCCTGCAATGCCAAGGTGTAGAGGTGCGTGGTCGAGCCCACCCCGGGCGTGCTGTAGGTGGCGCTATCACCCCGCTTGCGCAGGTAGTCGACCAGCTGCGGGAACGTGGTG
>JACCEC010859723.1_pt1 | contig 13583 bp, 13 predicted proteins | sample 7450121 | NCBI WGS metagenome assembly JACCEC01 (sample SAMN15323455, study PRJNA562643) | freshwater metagenome | isolation source: river surface water | place: USA:Blue River Watershed | collected 2017-08-18 | reverse complement strand
GATCGCGTACTCAACCCAGCGTGCAATATTGCGCTTGTTGCTCAAATCATTGGCATAACTTTTAAAACCTGGTCCAACGAGCCAAAGGTGTGCAACCGCGCTTAATAAAGAAAATAGTGCCACGCCGATTGCTATTGGGAAATTAAACAGCGCAACATCTTCAAATTTTGCGCCCGGCACTGGAGCCTCGAGGAGGTAACTTACTGAAACCGGTAAGGCAAAATCATTTGCGAGAATTACGATTGCAATCGCTTGAACCAAGTGAAATACCCCGGCGATTGCGTTATAGCGCCGTAGGCCATTTAGTCTCTCAGCCGGTATTTTAAGTGGTGAAGATGAAGCCATGATTCCTCCTATTGGCATTCAGAGAAAACTCTGAACTATGGCTAAAAGATACTAGGCGCGGTGCTCTTTATCAGAGTCATGACTGGCCTCAAAAAACAAAAAATAATTAATGGAGTGATAGGTTGACATCCATGTCAGATTTGATTACAAGAGCTGAAAATCGAGCCATTTTGTCGAGGAAGTCAGCCAATGTCGTAATGGTTATTGCCTTGCTGGTCTATCTTGTAATGACAGTTTTAGCTACCGTAAATCAAGCTTGGATTATGGTTTTGTTCTGCACTTGTCTTCTCTTGGGAGTTGGGGTCGTTTATTTGTTTATTTTGACGGTGTTGACGCATTTAGAAATCATTAGAACCAACTCCAAAGTATCCGAGTAGAGCGCGCCCGTAGGGATTCGAACCCCAAACCTTCTGATCCGTAGTCAGATGCTCTATCCGTTGAGCTACGGGCGCAAACAGCCTGCGAATATTATCATCAGAAAAACCGGTGAGAATCCGCCTGATACCCTGCGAAATGTGAAGCGGATAGCGTTGTTTGTGGCTTTGCTAGCCATTCAAGTATCCCCTGCCGCCGCAGTTGATATTCCTGTTGTTTGCACTGATAGAACAAATTTTGAATTGCGAACTTCAATTGTAATGAAGGGTTGTTTAGAAACCGAGGTTTATCTAGGTGAATCACCTATTCCCTACTCCCTCACAGCACCAAAAAAACTAAATAAAACTCTGGAATGGAGATTCAAAGCAGCTCAAGCAGCGGCAAAACAAGATGGAGTCTCGCTTTCGATTACATCGGGATACCGAACTTTGTCACGGCAAAAATACTTATTTAACCAAGCAATAAAAAAGTACGGAGGTTTTGAGGCTGCAGCAAAGTGGGTTGCTCCTCCGAATATTTCGCATCATCCGATGGGTTTAGCGATTGATGTTAATTATCCAAAAGGCCCAAGCGCGGCTAAGTGGTTAGAGATTAATGGCTACAAATTTGGTTTGTGTCGCACTTTTAAAAATGAATGGTGGCATTTTGAAGGTAATATCGCACCAGGTTGGAAATGCCCAAAAATGATGAAGGATGCAACAGTTCTACTTAATTCCTAGCATCTCATGGCGTTGAACCAATTTCACACGTGGTTTACCAAGAGGCTCGCCTTTACTAACTTCGTGAGCGTTTATTTTTTCCCATTGGTTTTGGGTAACGATGACAGAACCGCGTTCCAAAAGTTTACTTTCTATATCAGTCGGTGATTTTGGAGTTCCCAGATTCTCGACTAACAACTTCATTACCTCTGTTGAATCGCTCTTATTGGTTCCAATGACGCCTGATGGTCCACGTTTGGCCCAACCAACTACATAAGAGCTACGACCAAAAATCTTGCCGTCGGTATTTTGAATCTTTCCTTTTTCGTAGGGCAGTCCGGGAATTTCAGCGGCTTCGTAGCCGATGGCTGAAACTACTAAGCCACATTTGATGGTGAAGGTTTCGTTGGTGGAGATGACTTTTCCATCCTTGACCTCGTTGATTCCAAAGACCACCTCTTCGACTTTCCCGGCCCCCCTAATTTCCAGTGGCGTCACAAGGAAATGAAAATACATGGAGCGGTCATTACCTTTTTTCTCAGCCTCTGCAATAGCCTGCATTGCATCAAGGTTAGATTTCAGATCCTTTGGTAATTCGCCTTCGGCTTCCGCCCGCCTAATGGCTTCGGCAATCTGGTGCTGATCGATATGTACATCGGTGTGTTCCAATTTTGGCAATTCGCGTAATTCAGGGGAGGTAAATGCTGCGTGTTCGGGGCCGCGGCGACCACAAATATGGACCTTTCGGATAGCAGAGCTATGCAGTTTCTCTAAGGCGTGCTCTGCAGTGTCGGTTGTATCTAACTCCTTGGGTTCTAAAGCCAACATTCGTGCTACATCCATTGCTACATTTCCAGCTCCAATTACGACTGCGGTTTCGCAATCGAGCGCGATGTCAATATCTACATAATCAGGGTGGGCGTTGTACCAAGGAACAAAATCCGCAGCAGAGAATGAACCTGGCAAATCCTCACCTGGAATGCCTAACTTTTTCCCCTTGCTTGTTCCGGTGGCAATTACTACGGCGTCATACATTTGCTCTAGCTCATCAATCGTGATGTCTTTGCCAAGCTCAACATTTGCAAAAAGTCGGAAGCCTTCGGTGGTCGCAATCTTTTCAAATACTTTGGCAACGGTTTTGATTTTCGGATGATCTGGAGCGACACCGCTGCGAACCAAACCCCATGGGGTAGGTAAACGCTCAATCATGTCGATAGAGAATTTCAATTCTTCTGTTTGGGAGTTTTGCAATGCTTGAGCTGCAAAATAGCCGGCTGGACCAGCGCCAACAATTGCGATGCTATAGGTGCTCACAGCACAACTCTACTATCTGTATTTGCGCTTATCTTTTCCAGATTTTAAAGAGCCGCTCTACTCCATCTGGATAGAGTTTTGCAGCTAAAGGAGCGCCTGTTAAGTGATCTGAATCTGCCGTAGCAAAATCGCACTGTAATTTCTCTGTGATTTGCTCGCGAATTAGAGAGATGTAGTAATTACTTTGTGATAAACCACCCAAAAATGTAATGGTTGGTGTGTTCGGCCCAGCACTTGAAACTTTATGCCACGCTGCAACAACTGTTGATCCTAAATATTGTGCGGCACTTTTTAGGATTTCCTGGGCAGCAACCACACCATTTTCTGCGCCTTGCACCACTGTTTTTGCAGCCGAGATGCAAAGAGCAGCAGCTTCAACCCCTGTTTTATTTTGGAGTTGGTTATGTGTCTCAAGCTCTGCCTTCAATAATCTCACTAAATCATCCACATTATCTCTGCCATCAAGAGTGGATATGGCTCGACGCAATCCTTGTTGTCCAATCCAAAATCCGCCCCCGAAGTCTCCAAAAATCTGTCCCTTGCCATCGGCATGGCCAAACTTTCCGTTATTGCTTGCGACTGCAACCACTCCACCGCCTAGAGTTAAGACAACACCGTTTTTCTCACCTAATGCACCTAGATATGCAGCTAAACCATCATCCATAACAAAAACCTGATCGGAATCGAAAAACTTCTTGGATAGCTCTCCATAAGGCTTCACATCGCCCACATCACCTAGTAAGCCGGTTAAGCTCAAATAAACATTGTTGTACTGCTGTTTTGGAATTAGTTCAAAGGTTTTCTCAAGGGTTTCGATGACTGAATCTGTTGTTCGTTTGGCTATCTGTAATTGCGACACTTGGTCACCAATTTTTACCCTGGCTCCCGATTGACCGAGGTCCACAACTAGATCCATAAGAGCATCCTAATTAGGTAGTAGGCAATCCAGTTGCTGTGGAGAGTTTTATGACCTTTTCACCAGAGAGAGTTTCTTGATTCGCGCCACGCGCCCTCCAGCTAAATTTCGCTTTAATTAAACCTTCCTTGAGATCCTGCTCTGAAACCACATGGCGAATATCAAGGAAATTCAGCCTTTCACCTGGTTTCAGCACTTGAATATCAATAGCCACCGACTCTCCGAAGGCGAGTATCTGAATCTCAGAAATCTCTGCAGCGCTGTTATTAAATATGCGCCCACTAAATCGCAGCTCATCTCCCAGATGAACTCCTGGAGATACCGAACCAAGAATCTGGTCAAACTCTGATTTGGTGAATACTGGATCACCACTAGCAGAGCCACTAGATGGTCCAATCTCTTTTCGCTCTGATTTACGGAAAACTGACATGTCAATCTTGGGAATAAATTTGTTGGTACTTTTTGAAACAATCTCTAACTGCTCGGAATTGCGTCCCGGTCTTACAAAGCGAAAAATTACATCAAAACCAATCATGTTATGGTCAACCTGTAACGGTAATACCTCGCCAACGGGACGGAACTCTGTCATTTCAAAACGAGCAAAAACCATTTCGGTATAACCGTTTCTTTCAAATAGAACTCCAACTCTGCCATCTGGAAGTTGGCAGGCGGTTGAGTAGGCGGAGCTTTCTTGTTCAATTACAACAGCTTCTGGCCAACTCTTTCCACCATCATATGAGCGCTTGGCTACAGTCCTTCTTCTTAAATCAGTGTCGTGATTATGGGTGCAAATTAATTCATTTTCATTAATTGTTAGTAAAGAACCATTGTCACTTGGGTCTGGCAGCTCTGGATGTGGTTGACGTTCGCTGATAGATAATCCACCATCTAAGGATCTACCACTTACACGATAAGGAGTGGCACGAGAATGAAAGATGATTGAGCCATCTCCTAATGCAGCAACCGCGGTTTCGTTTCCATTTGGTATTTCAGCTCCAAGATTCCATGTCAGGCCATGGTCATCGCTAAAAGCAAGTGCGCTCAGTAGTTGTCCACCGCGACGTAACACAAAGGAATGGATCAGGCGGCCTTCAAAAGCTCCACTTGTGATTCGGCTACCCATTCCAGAGGTGGCGAAAATGCCATGTGTGACGCTGTCTTTTACCTGCTCTGTGATGATTTTGTGTTGCCAATTAACACCATCATCATCAGAGTACGAGAGCGCGATGTGAACCACTGTTGGATCATCCATATCTGATCCAAGAGAGCTTTCGAAAAAGCTGGCCAGTTGAGAGGTTTGAGATAAAACAATTATTCGACCTTGGTTTCCAACACTTGGATCGATAATGATGCTGGCGTCGCCATAACCTTTAATTCCAGCGCTAGCCAAAAAAATCTCAGGTGCAGACCAGGTATCTCCATTATCAATACTGGTGCGCATAATTAAATCAACTGGACCTGGAAGGTCATCCAAATCAGCACGCCCATCGTAGATTGCGATTAGTTTGCCAGAAGGAGTAACCGCCATGGCAGGTATTCGATACTGTCTATAACCACCAACGCCTCTGGTTGCTAAAACTTGATAATCCATTTTTGGATTTCTTACTTGAGTTTTAATCCAGCTCGTTCTAGGAATGGCTTTATCGCAGCAATCTCATTGTCATTCAAAGGAATCGCTGGTGGCGCTGTGCGAGCATCTTGAATAATGCCCAAAAGTTTGAGGCCGGCTTTGAATGCTCCGATAGCAGAAGAGCCGCGACCCATGCGATCTGCCGCACCAACATCTACCAAGCCAAACATTTCAAAGAGCCGTTCTTGTTCTTTGCGAGCGGCGGCAAAATCACCTTTTTTAACCAAGTCATAGATTTTTACATAACCAGCTGGATCAATATTGCCAATTCCTGGAATTACACCATCTGCCCCGAACATAAGTGCGGAGTCAACAGTTAACTCTGATCCAGTTAGAACCACGAAATCCTTAAGATTTAATTTTTGAATTCCCAAAATTACGGCGCGGATTCCAGCATCATTACCCGATGAGTCTTTGACGCCATGAATTACACCTTCTTTGGCCAAGCTCATCAAGGTGCCTAAGTCCAACTTCACACCATTGACGGCAATCGGTATGTCATAAGCGTAAATAGGGGTATCTGGGCAGGCTTTTTTGACCAATCGGAAGTGGTTCGCGATTTCAGCCGGATGGGTGCGGACGTAGAAGGGCGCTGTAATCACGATGCCCTCAACACCGGCAGCTACCGCGGTCTTAACATGCTCGATGACCCGCAAAGTTGTGGTGTCAATTGCTCCAACAACTACGGGAACTCGGCCCTTAACCTCGTCCATAGTAATCCGAATTACTTCCGCACGATTCTTGTCAGTTAAGTAAGCAACCTCGCTAGTAGAACCCAAAATAAATAGGCCATGAACACCACCATCAATTAGATGATTGATTAAGCGACGTAGTGAACTTTCATCAACTTGGTAATCTGGAGTAAAAGGTGTGCAGACTGGAGGCACAACACCTTTAAGAATTCTTGGATTTGAAGGTGTGCTCATTTCTTTGCTCCTGTCGGTGGGGTATCAAGATGACATGCCACTTGATGATTAGGTTTACTATCAGAGGCAATTCTTAGGGTAGGTCTAGTTGTTTTGCAAATATCCATTACATAAGGGCAGCGGGTTGAGAAAGCGCAGCCACTTGGAGCATCAATTGGGCTAGGAACTTCGCCTTGCAATGCAATCTTCTTTTTCTTCTCTTTAATCTCCATATCTGGAACTGCGGAGAGCAGAGCGATTGTGTAAGGGTGCTCTGCATTATCTGGCAGAGCTTCGGCAGGAAGAATCTCTACTACAGAACCAAGATACATAACAGCAATGCGATGTCCTACATATCGGGCAACCGCAACATCATGGGTAATGAATACAAATGACAACCCGGTTTCACTTTGAATCTTACGGAGCAAATTAACAATTTGTGCCTGAATTGAAACATCAAGAGCAGAAACGATCTCATCTGCAATTATCAACTCTGGCTTAACAGCCAAACAGCGTGCGATTGCTAGGCGTTGACGTTGACCTCCCGAGAACTCATGCGGGTAACGCTGTAGGTACTCCACCCGCATATTGACCATCTCGCAGGCCTCTTTTATGCGGGACAAACGCTCTTCCGGGTCATCCACGCCATGAACCTGCAGCACCTCATCCATGGCTGCACCAACCCTCTGGCGCGGATTAAATGATGTGTAAGGATCCTGGAAAATCATCTGAACTTTTTTGCGGAAAGTTAACTCCTCTGAACGATCAAGGCCGATAACATTTTGCAATCCATTACCAAAATCAAAACTTAATTCGCCATCTGTTGGTTTCTGTAAGACCGCCAGCATTCTTCCTAAAGTGGTTTTGCCGCATCCTGACTCTCCAATTACCGAGATGGTCTCCCCACGATAGATATCTAGATCTACTCCATCCAGTGCTTTAACCTGACCAATAGTCCGGCGCAGAATTCCCCCGGTAACCGGAAAATACTTTTTGATTGCCTTGACTTGATAAATTGGTTTTCCTGCATTCACTTTCTTGCTCATGATAGTTTTCCTATCTCTTCAGCACGAATGCATCTGACTTTGTGTTTATCGCCAAAGCTAGTCAGTGGAATTACTTGATTGCGACATGCTTCAATTACAAAGGGACAGCGACCAGCAAACTCGCAACCTTGTGTGACATCAGCCGGTGATGGAGTTTGACCCTCAACCGTACTTAGTTCGATATTTTTGTCTGCCGCTAAAGATGGCACGCTTTGTAGTAGCGCTTTTGTATAAGGATGTTTTGGATTGCGCAGAACTTGATTTACATCGCCATACTCAACAACTCGTCCCAAGTACATGACTGCAACTTGGTCAGCTACTTCAGAAACTAAAGCCATATTGTGGGTAATAAGAATGAAGGTTTTGCCTGCGCTCTTTTGTAAATCCTTTAACAGAGTCATAATCTGTGCCTGAATAGTTACATCTAGAGCGGTGGTTGGTTCATCTGCGATAACCAAATCTGGTTCACATACTGTGGCAATCGCAATCATTACTCTCTGTCTCATACCCCCAGAGAATTCATGAGGATAGGCCTCATAGCGACGCTCTGGATCGGGAATGCCAAGCTTTTTGAATAGCTCAATTACCCGCTCTTTTGCCTCTTCTTTCGACAAATTCATGTGTTGACGCAGGGTTTCAGCTACCTGCCGCCCGACTTTATGGGCTGGGTTTAATGAGGAAAGAGTGTCCTGAAAAATCATGCCAATCTTGGCGCCACGTAGGCTGCGCATTTTCTTGCCAAACTTTTCCAGTTTATTGATCTCTAAAGCTTCACCACCATCAAAATAAGTGATGCTTCCCGAATCAACTCTGCCATTGTCAGGCAACAACTGGACTATCGCCTGTGCTGTGACTGATTTGCCGCATCCTGACTCTCCTACAACACATAAGAATGAGCCTTTTGGCACCTCTAAAGAAACATCCCGCAAAATATGTAGATCTCCCGACTCTACAGAGAAAGAGACATTTACCTCTTTTAGCTCAAGAATGTTTTTCATGCGCCTTGCTTTCTTGAACCGAGTAACTTCTCTTTGATAGTTGCTTTAAAGGAAGCATTCGCGGAACTAGAGCGCTGTCTTGGATCTAGCGCATCGCGAAGTCCATCTCCAATAAAATTCACACCTGTCACAAATACGATGATTGCCAGAGCAGGAAATACCCAAAGCCACCAATACTGTTCGACTACAACAGGAGCTTGTGCCGCTGAAAGTAAATTGCCCCAGGTTGGTGTCGTTACTGGAACACCAAGACCTAGGAAGGAAAGCCCCGCTTCTGCAATTATGTAGATAGCGGTGTTGATTGTGAAAGCAACAACGATTGGGCTCATTGTGTTTGGCAGTAGATGACGGAAAATAATCCGTTTCTTTGAAAATCCAAAAGCACGATCGGCCTCAACGAAAGCCTCTTCGCGAAGTGACATGAACTCACTTCTTACCAATCTAAAAGTGGTCATCCATCCAGTTACGGCAAACACGAAGATCACGTTGCCGACTCCCTGGCCTAGGATTGTTACAAAGATTAAAACCAAAACTAGTTGTGGGAAGGTCATAACCAACTCAGACAGACGAATCAGAATAGTGTCGAGTTTTCCGCCAATATAACCTGCAATTGCACCCATAACTGTGCCGATTAGATTGCCTAGGAATGAGGCTAAAACCCCGATTAATATGGAGTTTCGGCCACCGTAAAGAACTCGGCTAAACATGTCGCGACCCAATTGATCGGTGCCCATTAAGTGGGCGGTTGATGGCGGCATGCTGGTATTCATGCCATCAAAAAGATTTGGGTCATAACCTGAAATTTGAACCGCAAAAATTGATGCGGTAATCACCATAAAAATTATGAAAACACCCAACATGCCAATTGTGTTGGAGAGAAAGTTATTGACGAGAAGGCGTGCTGTGCTGGGAGTCCTTTGATTCATTCTGTCACCGCTCCCAATCTAACCCGCGGATCGAGAATTGATTTCACAATATCTACCAAGAAGCTAGCAAACAAAATGGCGACTGCGATCAACAAGCTGATAACCATGATCACAGGGAAATCTGAAACCGTTACCGCTGCGACTATTGTGCTGCCGATGCCTGGCCACTGAAATACGGTTTCAACCAGAACTGAGCCACCAATAAGAAGTGGTAAACGAAAAGCTAAAATCACCATTACTGGTCCGAGAGAGTTGCGGAACACATGGCTCCACATAACTTTCCACTCTGGCAAACCTTTACTCCGTGCTGTTTTTACAAAATCTCTATTTAACGTATCAAGAACCGAGTTGCGGGTGTATCTAATTAATACCGCAAGCATCGCAATACTTAGTGTGGCAACCGGCAAAATTAAGTGAGGTAGTCGATCAATAAAGGTTTCTTGGCCTGGCGAGATTCTCTGTCCGGTTGGCAGCCAACTTAATCTGTAAGCCAAAATATTCAGAAGAGCTAATCCAATAAAGAAATCTGGAACCGCAATACCGACCGCCGCAAGACCCCTGGAAAACTTGTCAGTTAACCCTCCACGATTAGCTCCGGCGATTAACCCGATGAGTAGAGCTAAGGTTGTTGAGATAACCAATGCGGAGAGAACTAATTCCAGAGTGGCTGGCATACGAAGCGCCAAAATCTCGGAGATGGGCTGGCCGGTCTGGATGCTGTAGCCGAAATTGCCCTTCATCATCTCTAAAAGCCAGTTGAAATACTGCACAACTATGGGGTCGTTGAAGCCCAACCGCTCCCGCAGGATTGCCAAGTTGGTTGGGTCTGCGGCGGCATCAGGCGATATCAAGGAGTTAAGAGGGTCGATTGGTGAAAGCCTTGAGGCAAAGAAGATGATTGCGCTGATGGCAATCGCCATCGGAATCACAACCGCGGTTCGCCTAATTATGAAAGCTAACAAGACCCTTTTCCTTATTCGATATTACATACTTCAAAAAATAAAGAGAATCAGTGAGCCGAATTTCTCCAGCTCACTGATTCAACTACTTATTTACTAATTACTCTATATTAAGAAAGCGACCAGTTTAGGAAGTTATTCTCATAGAGGTATAGCTGTGGACCATATTTTGTTGGTGCACCTGAAATACGCTTTGAGACGTACACATATGCTGGCAACAAATAAGTTGGGAGCTTAAGAAGTTCTTCCTGCTCCAACTCCTGAAGGTCGGTGAGAGCTGCAGCTCGCTGCTTCAAAGTAACAGCTGTTGCAAGCTTTGCATTCAAGTCAGCGTACTTAGGTTGTGCGCCGAGAATCTTTGCAAAGTTTGCATTGCTGTACTCGCCGTACCATTCACTCACATCGAAGGTGGATAGACCCTTCAACGCCATGTCGTAATTCTTATTGGTGTACAACTCAGTGGTTGCATCGCCAACAAAGCGAGTTAGCTCTACCTTCATGCCGAGAGCCTGCATTTGTTGTGCAACAGCGCTCATGAAGATCAAGTCAGCTGGACCAACATGGTAGTGACGTAGACGCACTGTCTTGCTGAAATCAAACTTTGCTTCAGCTAGAAGAGCCTTTGCTTTCGCAACATCATACTTATAAGTTGGAATTGACTTTAGGTGGAATGGCAAACCTGATGGCACACCACTATTAATTACCTTGCCATGCGGATAGGCCGCTTTAACAATGTTCACCCAATCAATACCGTACTTAAGAGCTTCGCGAGCTTTTACGCTCTTTAGTGGGCTATTTCCATCGGAAAGGTTGAATACCCAATAACGGTGGAATGGCGCACCAGAAGTCTGGTAGCTCTTGAAGGTATTAAGAGTCTTCATGCCGCGGATGGTGTCCGCATCCTGTGTAATGAAGTAATCCAATTTTCCGGAACGTGCATCTGCCAAGAGTGCTGTTGATGAGATTACGTTAATCTCTTCAATCTTTGGCTTTGGACCTTCGAAGTTTGAGTTGTGAACCAAGGTGATGAAGTTATCTGGGCTCAACTTGCCAATCTTGAAAGGACCAGACACAACTGGATCCAACCAATACTTGCTGGTATCGAGACGAAGAAGATCCTCATTCTCTAATACGTGCTTTGGAAGAATTATGAACTGAGCCAAAATTGGAATGAACAGTGGCTGTGGAGCACCTAGCTTCACAGTAATTTCATTTCCTTTAGCTGTTAGTCCGCTCATATTTACTTTGTTGGCAGCGGTTACTGCAGATGCCCCATCAATTAACTTGAAGGAGTTTGAGTAGTTGGCATTGATCTTGGTTACGCGCAACGCAGAGTTCATTGACCAAAGAACATCATCCGTGGTGATTGGCTTGCCATCTGACCATTTCAAGCCTGATTTCAAAGTAATGGTTACGGTTTTTCCATCTTTGCTAATTTTGTAACCGGATGCGAGATCTCCCTTAACGGTTGTCATATCTGGTCCGGCTTTGAAAAGCGCACGGAACATCGCAGCCTGTGTAAGTGAGCCTGAGTTTAACCAGGGTGGCTCTACCTGTTTGATGCCAACGCCACCTTGTCTGGTTTCGGCGAAGGTTAGAGTTGATTTCGCGTCCGCTGCTTTTGCTGGCACGGTTAGTGCTGTAAGTGCCAAAGCCGAAGCGGCAACCGCTACTCCTAACTTCTTGAGGGTTCCCTTCATTCATTAACTCCTTTAAATAAAACACGGTTGAGGCCAAAGTTTGTTTCTCGGCTGAGAAATAACACTCTGTTTGGTCTAATACAGCGGCTAACTGTTCTAGACCATTTGCCAAAACTATAGTAAGGTTCCAATAAGTCAATAGGCAGAGAGGGCGCGTTGAGTAACGTTTTTGTATCGAGGGAGCAGAAATTTGCAGCCTTCGCGCCCCTCAAAAAAGGGTTGATAGTTTCCTGCCAGGTGCCAGATGGCACCCCTATTGATACCCCTGAATTTATCGCCGCCCAAGCAAAAACCGTTCTACAGGCTGGCGCCATTGGAATTAGAGCCCAGGGTGTTGCAAATGTAAGAGCTGTTGCACAATCGGTCTCGGTTCCGATAATTGGTTTAATAAAACGATATTCAGATTCCACCCTGATTCACATAACACCAGAAATTGAAGATGTGCTGAACCTCGAGCAAGCGGGCGCAGACATCGTCGCGATTGATGCAACCGGTCGACTAAGGGAAAATGGAGTTTCCTTCCCAACATTTATGGAGGAGCTGCGGCGCAGAACCGATGTTGCAATCTTGGCAGATGTAGACACTGTTGAAGCAGCTATTCAGGCTGAGGCACTTGGTTGCGATGCGATTGCAACAACTCTATCTGGATACACCGAGGCCCCCGCACCTAAATTGCCAAATATTGAGTTAATTGCGGAGATAACCCAAAAAGTAAAAGTTCCGGTAATTGCAGAAGGTGGATTTAGCAAACCTGAACATGTCATGCAAGCTTTTAATGCCGGTGCATGGTCGGTGTGTATTGGTACCGCTATTACAAATCCATACCTACTAACAAAAAGTTTTGTTCAAGTAATCTAATTAAGCTTCAATACTAAATCTAAAATCATATTTATCTCCCCGTTTTACAGAAATGCAATGCTCCATAGTTCGACCACGCATATCAAAGGCAGTTAGGGTAAACATCAAAGAAGGTGTATTTATCGGCGCTTTTAAGGCTGCTGCTTGATCTTTATCCAAAAGAATTGGTGAGATTGTGGAGTCTGCTTTTATTACCGGGCGCTCATAAATCTCCTTGAAAATCTCATACAAAGAACCTTTTAGGTTGTGCTCTAGCAATCCGGGAGCGTTATCAACTGGAATATGGGTATCTTCAATCGAAAGTGGAGTGCCATCTGCCAGTCTCACCCGCTTGATTCGATAAGCCTGATCCCCCACAGCTATCTGCAAAATATCAGCTAATTTCTTGTTATTTACTTGGACTTTTTCGGCATTCAAGATTTGAGAGCTGGGCTTCATTCCCTTCTCTCTAATCTCCTCTGAGAAAGAAACAAAAACCAATTTTTTCGAGAGCTTCTCGCCGGCCACATAAGTACCCGAGCCCGGAATCGTATAAATCAATCCATCAGCCTGAAGCGCAGCAAGGGATTGGCGTATTGTCATGATTGAAACATCGTAAGTTGCAGCCAATTCACGTGCCGAAGGAATCTGCGAGTGTGGCTTTAGTTTTGAAAACTTGGATTGCAGCTTTTCACGCAACACCACATGTTTGTGTTTCTTGGGAGCCGCGGCCATTTGAAAATCCTCTCACAAACCACACTTTGAAACTAGCGTGTGATTGTTACCTTGCTCAATCCTTCGGGGCTATCTGGATTTAAACCATTACTGGTTGAGAGGTAATGAGTGATTTTTTGGAATGAAATAGCGTCTGTAATAGAGGAGGTTAGCTCTGAGCTATTTGGTGCGGTCTTTAAAATTAAATCCTTATCCATCG
>JACCEC012164585.1_pt1 | contig 13589 bp, 15 predicted proteins | sample 7450121 | NCBI WGS metagenome assembly JACCEC01 (sample SAMN15323455, study PRJNA562643) | freshwater metagenome | isolation source: river surface water | place: USA:Blue River Watershed | collected 2017-08-18 | reverse complement strand
TCTGATCAAGGAGCGCGTCGAGGTCAAAGGTGAGGTTGCTCGTCACATACGAGCCCAAGAAGTTTGATGTGTACCCACCGCCGAGGAGCCTCCGCGCGGTGCTCATCGTCTCGGTCGAGTAGAAGTGTGCTTGATAGGGGCGTGAGGGGAACAACGCACCTGGCAGCGGTCGGTCTGCCGTGATCTTGCTGTAGTTCTCAGAGGTGGTCTCCGCCACCTCCAAGCCACTGAAGCCTAGACGATCTCTGAACGAGGTCGAGAGCCAAGTGATTGCACCGTTGAGCACGGGGTAGTGGGCCTCGACATGACCATCAGCGTTGATCAGCCAGAACACGATTGACGAGGTTGAACCAAGCCCTGCCTCGTGGAGCGCCTCAAGGCATGTTGTTGAGTAGAGCTCATCGGCATCACTCGTCACACCACGGGCGCGCAGGAGCGTGAGCACATCTTGCCGTGGGCGATAGCTGGTCGCGGAGTATGGAGCGTTGAACGAGGTCGCTCCGCTCGTCAGCGTGAAGCGCGCGCCGTTGTAGATGCCCCTCTCCCAATCGAGGGAGGCGGTGACGCGATGACGACCGCTCACGAGGGTCGAGGACTGCGAGCCCCAACCGAACAGATCATCACCGATGGGCGCGATGGTGAACGCGCTCGAGGCGTTGCTGATGACAAGCAGGTCATCAGCGTTGAGCGACACCTGCCAATCGCTCCCGAAGTTGGCGAGCGCCCCGACGAGCGTGGACAGGGTCACCTTGCTCGACCTGCCATTGAGGAAGAACAGCGCATCCTCATAGACGCCTTGGCCCGCTTGGAAGGTGGGCATGGTGACAGGGTAGCCCAGCTGCTCAAAGACGGTCACATTGCTCCACTGACGCGCATCGAACGAGGTCAGCAGAGCGAAGTTGGGGGAGGGGTCATGAACAGGCATCAGCGCGCTCCTCTCATCTCACCGCGACGGCGGTCTATGCGTTGAGTCAAAGCCATCTCTGCGGCGCGCTTGGTGTCATAGACCACAGCCCCACCGAAGTTGACATTGTAGACGATCTGCGATGACTGCGCGGTCTCGCGTGTCGGTGCAGATGAGGTCTGAGGCAGACCGCTCGGTGAGGTTGGCTCTGCCTTGTTGGTGCCTCCTGCGCCTCCTCCCTTGGGGATGGTAGCCGACAGTCCCCCTGCGACAGCCGCTGCGCTTGCGAACAGTGCCGCCTCTTTGAACCTTGCTGTGGCTCCAGCTACATCTCCCATCGCCAAGCGCCCAACACCCTTGGCGGTCGCCATGATCGCCTCAACCGTTGACTGCTGCGCTAGACCATCGAGCACAGACTTGAACGCCTCCCCGATGGACTTGCTAGTCCAAAGAGCGTTCGCCGCCGCCTGTGCGAAGCCTTGCCCATACTTATCGAGAGCATCCTCCATCATCTGAACGCGACTTCCGACCTGGGCGCGCTCAATCTCTGTGCGCTCGATGTTCGCCCTGCGCGTCAACTCGGTGATGCGCTCCTGATTGCCCTCGGCCATGATGATCTCTTGGGCGTAGCGCAGACCCAGCGCGTCAAGCTGCTTCTGCGTCTCGGCGGCGAGGTCGCCCTCTCTGATCTGTCGGTGCTCGATGTCGAACTGCTGACGCTCAATCTCCGCGTCGATGATTGCCCTCTGCGCCTCGCGCTCCTTGCGGATGCGCTCCTCTGCCTGCTGTGCCTCGCGCGTGGCGCGCTCCTCACCCAGCTTCTTGACCTCAAGCTGATATGCCTTCTCGACCACTGCGCGCTTCATCGCATCGTCTTTAGCAAGCTCGAGCCCGAGGCGATAGCGCTCCTGCGCCATCTTAATCTTCTGCTCGTCTCCCTGCGTGGTGAGCTGAAGGTCGAGGAGGTTGATCTGGCTCTGAAGCGCGAGACGCTGTGTGGCTTCAGCGGCGGCGGCCTTGGCCTCTGCCTCACGCCTCAGCTTTGCCTCTTGTGCCGCCTTGGCGCGCTCCTCTCTGAGGCGCTTGAGGTTGTCTGCTTCTAGCTTGGCTTGACGCGCTGCGCTCGCCTCCCTCAGCGCCTCCTCCTCCCTGAGCGCCTCCACTGCGTCGGTCTGTCCCTTCAGAAGCTCGATGAGCTCCGCGCGCGTCTTGTCCTCAATGCCCAACAGCTTGATTGAGTGCTCTGTCTCAATGTTGTCCTTCACCTGAGCGTCAAGCAGCTCATCGAGCCCCATCGCCTCCAAGCGTAGAAGCTCCACCGTCTTGAGGCGCTCTGCGTTCTCTTTGAACTTGGCGCGCAGGTTATCGGTGGTCTGCTCCTCAAGCGCCTGCTCCTGTTCGGCTGCTTCAGCGATGCCCGCTAGGTTTTGGGCTGTTTGTTGAGCTAGTTCGGCTGTTTTCTTGGCGCGCTCCGCCTGCACCTGCGATAGCTCAAACTCGGCTCTGTACTGCACCCTCAGCGCGTTGCTGAGTTCATCTGAGCCCTTGCCATACTCGGCCTGACTCTTGACGACCTGGGCTTGTGCCTCTGCAAGCGAAGCGGCGGCGGTGCGCTCCTTCTCAAGCAGGGGAAACAGCTTCTCGGTTTTCTTGATGAGCAGCTCCTTGGCTACCTGCGTCTCAAGTGTGATCCTCGCAAAGCGCTCAAGCTGTTTGACCGTGGGGACCACCCCACCCTCAGACAGCGCCTCCAGCTTGCTCGACAGGTCAGAGGCGGCGGCGGCCATCGCTTCCTGCCGATCCTCGGCTGCCTTAGCTGCTCCACTCAGCTGTCGATAGGTCTCATACAGCGCGCCCAACGCTGTGATGACCAAGCTCACAGGTCCCAATAACGAGGTGAAGCTCATCGCTCCACCGGTGCCGAGTGTGCTGAACGCCTCTTTGACTCCGCCCACGGCGTTCATCGTCTCACCGAGGGCGTCACTCACACTCGACAACCCCTCGCCAAGCTGTTGATTGGTCTTGCCCACCACATCCCCGACGCTCTTGAAGGTGTTCCCAACCCCCTCGGCGCCCTTGGTGATCTTCTCAAGCCCCTGCCCGACCTCCTTTTGACCTACTAGCTCGACCTCTATCTGTACTTGGTTCTCAGCCATGTTGACTCTCCTTGAGCGCTTGCTCTCGCTGTCGAGCGATCATGTCCTCTGTGGCGGAGTGTAGCACATCAAACGCTTCTACAATCGCGCAGGAGGGGCTTGGGAATGCGTCTGATAGTGAAGCGAGCCCTGCCCTATGTCGAGAGTAAGCATGCACCACAGACGCTAATCTGTTCGCGTCTGCGACAGGGCAGGTGCGGATCTGCAAGTCGCTGAACGAGGCACCGCTATCAGGTGCCACGCGATAGCCAGGCACGAACAGACCAAGCTCATCGCGCTGTGCTTGTGGCAACCCCTCTCTGAAGGCTCCGCCACAGTTGCCACGCAGGCGCCGAAGCGCAGGCTTGGCCTCACACTGAGCACAGCTCCAAGCCCTGCCGCCGCTATGTGAGAGCCACACAGCGGCGGCAAGTGCTATTTTCCCGACGGGCTCAACAGACTCATGCGCTGAACATGACGCACCAGTTCAGCGATGACCTGCACCCGATGAGACTCGGGGCGGATGAGCTCAAGAGGATGAGATCCACTCTGGGCAGACACGCCCACACCGTCAACGGCTGTCAGAGCAGACTTCACCATCTCTACAAAGACCCGATTGAGATACGCCTTGTACTCCCCAAGCGCCTCGCGCTCATCGAGGGCGAGGGCGTGGTGCCACTGCGCGCGCGCCTCGGGGGTCATAGGCTCCTTGATCCACAGATGACGCCCAAGCTCAGAGCGAGTGTAGGCCCCTGCGCGCACCTCAGCCTCCTCGCGCTCGATGGCGCTCAGAGCTTTGAGTGTGAAGATGGTCGCTCCTGCATGCGGATCCAAGACCTTGATGTCACCCGTGTCGAGGTAGCGCTCGGCCTGCTCTGGCGTTGCGTTGACCGCAGGGTCACAGGTCACGACGACATCGAGCGTCATCGAGGAGGATGGCATGAAGGAGAGCGCCATAGGTTAGACTCCGAGAGCGATGCGAACGGGAGAGTTGCCTGCGCCACTGTTGCTGACATCACCTGCGAAGCGCCCCGCCGCATAGGTCAGAGTCTGACGAGTGATGTCGTTGCCGCTCACATCGTACTTCGAGGGGTCAGCGGTGAGGTAAGCCGCAGGCAGCATGAACGCGGCGCCAAGACCATCACCGATGGGACCACAACCCACTAACACCTGACGCGATGTTCTGTTGAAGAAGTCGCTGTTGATGGTGGTGTTGGGGTCGCTCACAGTGAGGGAGAGTTCCACCGCGACATCGCTGATCTCCATGTCCTTCATCGCGAGGATGGAGTTGGAGTGACCGACAGGCGTGAGCGTGTTGGTGATGGTCAGGCTGAAGTCCTCGACATCGAGCGCGGTGCGCGCCAGCGTGTCACCCGTGGTCGCGGTCCCTGCGGTCTGAGGCGCAGTGGAGCTCACCACGACATAGGAGCCACGGAAGGAGGCGGGCGCTCCGCTGTTGTAGGTGGGCTCGATAGGCCCAACAGCGTTGCCGTGATCGTCTTGGATGAGCGCGGACTGATAGGTGAAGTCAGCCATGACGCGCCCGTTGTCGAGACTCAGCGCCACGCTCTCCAACACGCAGCCATAGGCGAACGAGCGGAAGCCCACGCCATCGACGCGGAAGGTCAGAGACTGAGTGCGGTCGCCCGTCAGCGTTCGCGAGCCTGGGAACCAGGTATGCATGCCACGGATGGTTGGTGTGCCTGTGAACGCTGATGAGAACGCAGGGCTTACGGTGACATCGCCTGACACATCGCTATCGGTCACGGCGCTGTACTCTGCGCGACCGCTCAACGAGGCACCGATGAGACCTCCCACGGAGTAGTTGGTGGAGGTCGTGGTAGGCGTGAAGGTGTTGACATTGGTGATGGCGCTCACCGTGTCAGACTTCATCGTCGAGACATTGGTGAGGAAGCCCGCCCCGAGGAGGTAGCCGAGGTAGTTGGCAGCGTAGGTGTCAGCCGCCGCGCCGATGGTCGTGAGGTCAATGCGAAGCTGGACCTGACCTGTGCGACGACGCACACGCGCGCCTGCGCTCCACACGGTGTCAGGCTCAGGAGCGATGCCGAACGAGCCATCACGCGCGTCGTTGCGCTCGCTGACCACCACATCGCCATAGATGACAATGGGGTCACGCTCGCAGGGGATCGAGACATAAGTGAGACCCGACACATCGGGCAGACCTGTCGAGGCAGAGAGCGAGCCGAAGGAGCTCTCGACCGCGACTGAGAGGGAGCGATGAGTGACGCCCATGTTTAAGCCTCCAGATAGAGAAGATCGAAGGGGAAGGACAAGATGATGAAGGTCGCCTCGGTGGTGGGGTCGACCATCGGTTCAGCGGTGGGCGCACCTGGGATCAACGAGATGATGCCGCTCGTGGCTAGGTCATAGTTGGGACCCTTCAGCGCGAGCAGGAGAAGCGCTGCATCCTCGTTGATGAGGCGCTCAAGGTAGTGCTCCTCGGCTGGCACCTCATACTTGACGCGCAGGATCATCGGCGCGCGTCTGCGACCTGAGAGAGCGGCGGCGCCGTCATCGATGGAGAAGCCGTTGAAGCGGAACTCGAAGGAGCGATTGGTGTGCTGTCGTGCTTCGAGGGGCGCGACACGCCCACCGGTGCGGGCGTTGATAGCGGTGAAGCCGTGGTGAATGTCGGTCTTGGGAGTGATGGCCTCCACCATCGTCTCCAGCTTGGCGCAGGCGGCGAAGATACCTTGGCTCACTTGCCCCTCCTCATGTTGGCGATTAGGTCGTACTCGACAGCCTTGACCACGATGTCCACCTGTCGAGCCGACAGCCCGAGGTAGGGGCGCGCTTGATTGACGGCGTAGCCATAGTTGCGGACATGCTGAGTGAGACCGATGACGAAGCGCTGCGCATCAGCATGCAACACGACTAGGTTGTTCATGAGGATGCCCGAGGCCACCAGGTCAACGAGAGCAGAGGAGCCCGCGCCATGCTTGCGCGACTTCTCCTTGTACTCGTGGTAGCCCCCAGCGAAGTACATTGAGCGCCCTGTGCGTGACTCACGACCGCCCTTCGGCTTGAGGCGCGCGCCTTGATAGGCGATGTAGATGGGGCGCTTGCTGTATGGCTTGAACGGCTTGTCGTCAGTGTCCAAGCCATCGCTCGTTCTCATCTTGATCGAGGCGACAACATTGGAGGCGAGCGCGGCGCTCTGCTGTGTGGTCCACAAGACCGCTGGCAGGTTGAGGTTGATCTTGGCTCTGATGGGCATGTGTGACTCCTAGTGCCTCATCCCTCGGGAGGGAGAGAAGAAGGTGTCATTGGCGCTCTTGGTGTAGGTCGCCCACGAGGCGCGCAGGTCACGCGCAGAGCCACCCGTTTGAGCGTTGTCGAGGTCGCCCTCGTCAACGATACCATCACCATCCTTGTCTATCGCCACGAGGCGCAGGGCGAGCTTCAACATCTCTTGATAGCGCTCACGCATGGCTGTGGCTGTATCGAGTTGGAGGGCGCTCTCATAGACGCGCGCGGCGGTGGCGTAGGCGTGTGCGTTCTTGAACGCATGCCCGTTGAACACCTCATCCTCAGTCAGCTCCACATCCTTGAGATGATCACGCAGAGCCAGCACCACCTCCTCTAGCGCGGCGCCGATCTGAGGCTCAAGGTCGCTCTGGCGTCGAGGTATCATGTCAGCCAGCTGAGGGAACATGCCCACAAGCGCCTCATGGTCGAGACCTGTGCTGAAGGGTCGAGGCGTCACCTTGAACAGGTCTCGGTCGACGCGCAGCTCCGCGCCCTGCCCTCGGTCTATGGAGTAGGCAACCTCCATCGCATAGGTCGCAGAGGTCGCAGTGACCCATGAGGGGACTGTGCCATACCACAACGCGAAGGTGAGCGTGGCTGATGCTCCTAGATCAATCTCGCGAGGCAGGGGCTCCGCGAGGATGGCGGTGGTCCCCACTAAGCGCGTCAGTACCACAGGGTAAATCGAGTCCCCTGCGGTGATGAGGAAGGCGCGCGCCTGATCAGCCTGCAAGCCCGATGCTTGAGACGCCACGGTGAGAGTCCTGCGGTCAGCGGCGATAGCTGACACGGACACATCTGCGCGCGTCTGCGTGAGCGTGATGGAGGATGTCTGCCCCTCCTCCTTGAAGCGCGCCGTGGGCGCAGTGGTCAACGGTCCAGGAGCCATCCAATCAAGCCGATGAGTCTCACCTGTGACTGCTTTTCTCATGCTCATGCTCCTGAGTTGGCTTTGGCGATGTCGGCGGCGTCAGCCATCGTCAGCCCCGCCGCGTCGACGAAGCCCTGCGACACAGGGCTCCATGAATGGCGGCAGTTGTAGCCACCACCAGATAGTTTCACAGGCAGCCCCTGCCCGTTGTCGAGGCGCGCCATCTGCGCCTCGGTCACCACCTTGTTGATGAGAGGCTTGCAGAACCTGCGCGTGATGCCATCGCGTGGGCCTGTGTACAGGTACAGGTCGAGCCCTGCCGACTCACCGACAGCCGCTGTGACCTGTCGACCATAGCTGGCGATCTTGGTCTTGACCTCGGTCAGTTGACGCCCCTCAGAGCGCTCTAGTTGAGCCGATAGCGCGCTCATTGACGCCTTGAGGGGTACGCCTAGGGACATGCCTTGAAGCGCCTCTCTGATGGCTTTGGTGGTGTCGGGAATGATGACATCTTGAAACACGGAGTCGACCGCCGCCACGCGAAAGCTATCGAGCTGTGCTTGGACTGATGCGGTGGTTGCGGTTGGTTCCAAGACTTGGATCGCTTCAAGCGCGGCGGCGGCCACTCGGTCAGACTGCTCGATGAAATCATCGATGGTCAAGCCGAAGCCTGCTTGAAGCACAAAGTCCGCGAGGGTGTCTCTCGGCATCGCGAGAAGCGCCTCGGGTGAGGTCATTGACAGAGCGGTCTCCAACACATCAAGGAGGCTCTGCCTGCTTTGTCCCAGTGCGCGCGCCATCACATCCGCTGCCGTTATCTCTGCGCGCAGCTCCTTCACCTTCGCCTTGGTCAGTTCTGCGCGTGGCCCACTCTGCTCTTTTGCTTGTGCGCTCAGATCAGCGACTGCCACCTTGTCGGCGCTGTCACCTTCTGCAAGCAGATGAACGGAGGAGCCACACGCGCAGGTCATCTTACAGGCAGTCGGTGAGGATGTAGCCGAGGGTGCTGTCGATGCCCTTAAAGAGGTGGCACTCCTCAGCGTAGACATAACGGCGGATCTTGCCGAGGTCATCGTACTGACCAGCCACCATGCCACCGAACTCGAAGTTGAGCGCGGCCACGGGCATGCCCTTGACATTGCCGCCCTTCTGAACGATGGCGTCTGAGCCCTTGAGGATACCCATGAACAGGCTGTCACCGGTCCAGATGTAGCCCTCAGAGGAGGAGGCACCAGGCACAGCGGAGTCAACGCGCGCCTCGCCGACATGGATGTTGGGGATGCCGAGCACATCAGCGAGGACCTGCTTCACAGCGGCGTCGCTGAGGATCAGGTTGCCCGAGGCGATACCTGCGGAAGCGGTGCCGACATAGCCACGGACCTCGGGGTTGCGAGCGAGGGCGCGGAACAGGTCCCGACCCATCACAAGCGTGTCGGGGTTGATGCCATGAGCGGCGGCGAACACCGTGTCCTTGAGCTGATGCAGGTAGCTCAGAGGCTCCGCACCGCTCGCGTTGAACTTGCCACCGAACGCAGAGGTGGAGGTGTTGTTGCTGAAGTTGGAGGTGCCGAACAGGAGGTCAGCGGCGCGCTTCTCCTTGGCGAGCTTCATCACGCGGGCGACCTTCTTGGCGATGCGCTGCTCCTCGCTCCCAGGATACTGAGAGTCGATGATGTCCTCCATCGCGATGGAGTCCTTGGCGCTGTAGATGAGCGCCTTGAAGGTCGTCGAGGAGCGGTCGAAACCACCGATGGAGACACGGTCAGCGCCAGGAGCGCGCTCGAGGTCGAGACCTGCGCCTGCGCCCATGAAGTTGCGCGTCTGCTCGATGAGGAGAGTGCCTGAGCGCTCAGGGATCTTGACCGACTCAAAGAGCTTGTCAGCGATGAGCTGGCTGTCTGAGGGCACCGCCTCGACGACAAGCGAGCTGAGGATCTGGTCTACGGGATGGAGATTGCTATATGAGCTGGCCATCTAGGACTCCTTAGGCGTTGACGGTCACGGGACCGAAGAAGAAAGCGAGGAGCTGCGCGTTGGCGGCGGCGCTCGTCTGATTGATGTTGGGGAGCACGCGCGCCACGGCATAGTCGCCAGCGGTCAGACCGCTCTTGACCTTGCCTGCGGTGGTGACAGCGAGGAGAGGCGTGGTGACGAAGGTCAGCGAGCCACCAGCGATGACGCGAGTGAGACCGAACACGCACACCTCAACGGTCTGACCCGCAGACGCCGCACGCTGGGCCACGCCCACGACAGCAGGAGAGGTAGCGTCGGTGGCCACAGCGACCTTGCCGTTGGAGTCGATGGCGACGATGGCGAACTCGGTCACAGCCGAGGCACAGACGAAGGACTTGACGATGTTCTGAAGCTCCATGGTTAGGCTCCGTAGACTGCGAGGTATTGATCGGGGTTGGTGGTGCGGAAGAGGTTGAGCGCCTCGCTGAAGCTGATGTGCTTCTCAGCGGCGAGCGCCTTGACCTGCTCTGCGAGAGACGCGCGCGTGAGCTCCTGACCAGACGCGCCATGACCCACCTCGTGGAGGGGGACCGCGCTGTTGGCAGGGCGCTCGCTGAACATCTTCCAGAAGATGGGCTGAGTGGTCTTGGCATCGAACGCTGCCTCGACCGCCGCCTGCTCTGCGGGACTGACCTTGCCCTCACGCAGGAGAGCGGTCACAGCCTCACGACGCTCGATGGCGCGCTTCTCCGCATCGATGGCGGCGAGCTTCTCGGACAGCTGCTTGTTGGTGGCGCGGAGGGCGTTGATCTCAGACATGAGGGTCGCCTCGCTCATCATCTTCGGCTTGTTCTTGTACTCGCCATCGACAACGACCACGGCTGGCTTCTCCTCCTCCTCCTCGGGCATCTCAGGCTTCATCTCCTCGACGGGCATCTCTGCCTTGAGGGAGGCCTCGGCCTGTGCCTGCATATCGGCGATCTTCTGCTCAAGCTCTTTGACCATCGCGTCTTTGGCGACGAGCGCGGCCTTGAGATCTTCGGGCGACATCTCGGCGATGTTGTCCATCTGTAGCGTCTCCTTGAGTGTGACCCTGTCGATTGAGGCGTTGCTCTGAGCAGGGCGAGGGGTGAGAGTGATTGCGAGGAGCTGCGCGCTCCCGACCTTCTTGCCGCCGTCACGGCTAAAGATGTTGCCCGTGACATACTCGGGCGAGGACCACAGGACACCGCCTGCATCCTGCACCACCTTGAGCCCGCGCTCGTTGTAGGCAGGGGTCGCGTAAAGACCATCGGCGCGCATCTCAAGATCAACAACGAGACCGAGAGCGCCACCAACATCAGGAGGAGCAGGTGTGCCAGGATTGAACGGTGATGACGCATGCTGCCAATCGATGATCACAGGGTCCTCAAGACGCCGCTCACGATAGACGCGCAGGAGCTCCGCGCAGAGGGAGGCGTCAACCTCCCCTAGCGTCTCACCGCTGAGGCGCGCGCTGACCTGCCCGATGGCGAGCGTCTTAAATGGCTTGCCGAGGGTCAGCCCCTCGGGGATGTCATAGGTGGCGGTCGATGCCATCTGCACCGCCTCACCGTAGGCGCGTAGGGTCGTCACCTTCTCATCAGCAGCGTTCATCTGACCGACCACCTTTCGAGCCCACGCATATCCAGCGTCACCGCCCCAACCATCCCAAGCCTGCCGACCTGGGCCATAGTCATCCCAAGTCGAGCCCTGCTTGTCGATCTCGTGGCGCGTGAAGTAGGCAAGCATGCGACGCAGAGTATCAGGGGAGAGACGACGCCCAGCCGACAGGTCACGAGCGCGAGCCAAGCCAACAGGCGTCATGCCACGCTGTGAGGGGGGCGCCTCGGCACGCTTGCGGAGAGCGCGAGCGGCGGCTTCTTGTGCGCCCTTGGGGGGCGTGAAGTCGATGTGTGCGTACTTCTCAGGCACTGCCCAAGTGTAGCCGACGAGGAGCGCGCGCTGTTTAGCCTTGGCTACCATCACGCCTCCTCTTGATGAGCTGCTCTGCGAGTGCCGCGACAGGTGAGGGCGCGGTGCGCTGAATGGGCGCGCGCTCTGCCTCCTCGGGAAGCTCACCTGCACCGAGGCGCTCACGGATGGCGCGCTCAAGGTTGTTGTCAGGAGTGAGGAGCCCAGCCTGCACGAGCGCAGGCAACATCCCCAACGACTCAGCCAAGTCGTCTGTGTCTAGACCCGTGTGCTGAAGGCGAGGGAGCTTCGAGGGGTCCACAGGCCCATAGTTGAACGCGATCAAGCGCCCGATGGTCCCTGCGCCTCGGCGGTCGACACCGTTGACCGCTGACGCCACCAGGTCACAGAGGTTGATTGCCGCGCGTCTGAACACGGACAGGTGAACCTCACCGACCGACCTCGAGCCTGTGTCGCTGATGCCCAGGTTGGCGAACTGCGCGAGGAAGGCTTGACTGATCTGATTATCACACTCTCGGATGATGTCGAGAGGACCCTGAGCATAGAGGTTTGGCGCGGCGGCGTAGTTGTCAAAGCTGACCACATTGTTCTCAATGAGATAGCTCTGCTCTGCCGACAAGAACGCCTGCGCTTGGCTCTCTGCCTCGTCAACCATCGTGTTGATGTCGGCATCTGAGAGCCCTGCAAGCTCTGCCGCCGCGCGGTCAACCTTGACCTTGGGCGCAGGTATCGCCCACCGGTCAACGCCAACACACATGAGGTTAGCTACGCGCTGTTTGGTCCTCCACCACCACCACACAGGGCGAAGCATGCCAGCGCCCTCGAAGTTTGAGCCTGTGCGGTTCAGCGTGAGCAGGAGGAGCTTGTTGGCAGGTATCGGCTCAGGGGTCTTGCCGATGCCGACCATGTTCTGCAAGACGCCATCGAGGTTCTGATTATCACGAGACAGCCACCGCATATGAGCTGATGGCTCGCGGTCGGCGTAGTGGTCGAGCCACACCTTGACCTTGCCGTTCTCATCTGGGCCTACGCGATACACCTCCTCGGCGTAGCGATAGCCGACAGGCACGAACTCAAAGAGATAGCTGAGTTGCGCCTCCCACGAGAGCGACATCTGCCCCGAGTACCCATCGAGCCCGAACGCCTCGTTGGCGTAGCGGGCAAGCTCGAGCGCGACAGGGTCCGCGTCATCGGCAGGCATGAAGCGCCATGTCGCAGAGAGGAGGGTCTGACGGAGCATGTGCCATGAGCGCCTGACAACGGGGTCAGTCCGCAGCATGTCCTCTGCCTCAGTGACCCAGTTGAGCCCTGTGAGTTGAACATTGCGCTCATACCCAGAGATGACACCGCCTGAGAGCTGAGTGCCACTGATCCCGCGCGTGACAAAGCGCGGATGCAAGGCGCGCATGTGCCTCGGGGTATCGTCTATCTCTGAATAGTCCATAGCGCCTCGACGGTGAGGTGGTGCTGATGATGTGCCGTCGAGGAGTCCAATGAGTTCTAGCTTGCACTATTGATGAGTGCTCTCAACCTTGTCAACAGTCTTGATACTTCCCGCCTCATCGAGGTCAACCACTCGCTCCACCACAAAGCCTTGAGGCACATCGAGGAAGCCAGATGGGAGGGTGATGTCGTGGACCCAGTCACCTGCCTTGTCGAGACCGAACAAGAACAGGAAGCCCGAGATGGGATGGCTGATGGTGTTGTGGATGAACCACATGAGCTTATTCATTAGCTGTCTCCTTGTTGGTGGTCTTGGCTTTCTCGTCAGCCTCATCGAGGGCCGCCTCGATCTCAGCGAGGAGGGCGAGGCTCTGCGCGTGGAGCTCATGCTCAGGCTCAAGAGGCACATGCTCACGCAGTCGAGCGCGCAGGTCATGGGTCTTGTGTGTCGGCTTCATCATCATCCTTCCACTTGCCTTGCGCGTCGAAGTCGCCTGGCTTGTAGTGCGTGACCTTGGTCGATGTGCCTGTGCAGTAGCCTCGCGTCATGCCCGACAGGTGAGGCACGATGCGCTCGTTCTTGACCGCTGTGAGCTGTCCACAGACGGGGCAGTAGATGGGGCGCGGATCATCGACCAGCACGGCGCGCCTCCTCCTTGCGCGCATGCTCCACCCCGCGCGTCAGATACCACAGCGCCTTCTCAAGATCCTCAAGGCGGTCGAGCTTGTGACCTGCGCGCGCCACATACTTGACGACATTCCCGAGGTTGAAGTTGAGATCCCACGCCTCGATGGCGGCGATGACCTCAACGCCACTCTGGGAGTGATAGTGAGGGGGATGATTAACGCTGCTCATCGTCTGTCTCCTCGGGCTTCTTGCTTGGCTTGGTGGGAGGTGGGGTCTTGTCGAGGGTGACATGAAGGCGGTCCTCTACCTTCTTCTTGAGCACGGCGACGAGCCAAGCGTTGAGCGTGCCTGCGCCCGCCCCGAACCAGATATCGACCCACTTGGGGCCGAGGGTGTAGCCGACCACCGCACCGCTCACGATGGCGAGCAGAC
>JACCEC010643900.1_pt1 | contig 13599 bp, 15 predicted proteins | sample 7450121 | NCBI WGS metagenome assembly JACCEC01 (sample SAMN15323455, study PRJNA562643) | freshwater metagenome | isolation source: river surface water | place: USA:Blue River Watershed | collected 2017-08-18 | reverse complement strand
GCGGTTGATGCGAGTGCAAAAAAGTTGATGGTATGGCTGTGTTTTGGCTGGTGTTTGCAAGACGACGACGATAGTAACTAACAACTAAGATGACTCAAATCTCGACAATCACGATGTACATCAAGCCTTCTGGTGCAAAGAGCTCTCTGGATTTGGAGGAGAAGTCCGTGCCCGTGTATGCAGAGGGAACGGCAGCAGGGCTCACAGAGGCACAGCTCCTTAGCTTCAAGCCGTTCACGGCTTGGGTCGATGGGATGAACCCTGAGCTCTACGTGGAGAGCATCACGGTGACGGATGTCCATTGGTTCGGCCCGCGAATCGGCTTCCTGACCATCAAGTCCGTGACGCGTCTGATGGGCGACGGTCCAGCTCTTCCTGGTATCGCATTCCTTCGCGGCGGCTCCGTGGCTGTCCTCGTAGTTCTCCGCTGCGAGGGCCGCAAGTACGTGCTCCTGGTCAAGCAGCCGCGCGTCCCCGTGGGCCGCTGTGCCCTTGTGGAGCTCCCTGCCGGTATGCTGGACGGAGATGGCAACTTCGCGGGTGTGGCTGCCAAGGAGATGCGGGAGGAGGCGCACATCGACTTCAAGCCCGCGGAGATGGTCTCCATGTCGGACTTCGTGGGGCACAAGCAGTATCCCAGCCCTGGCGGCTGCGACGAGTTCATCGAGTACTTCTACGCCTCTGCGGCGGTCACACCGGCCTTCTTGCGCGCCATCTCTGGCCGCGCCACAGGCGTTGAGAATGAGCGCATCCGCCTCACGTATGTGCCCTACGAGGACCTCTGGACTGCCACGGGAGATGCAAAGGTCGCGACAGCCTGCCATCTCTACGAGAACCTCGTGCGCAACCGCTACATGGGGGATGAGGTGACCACTACGCGGGTCTTCCGTGGGCCCGTTGAGCTTGACGGCGTAGCGGCGGAGCTCAAGGAGGAGTAAGAGAGGTCTACAAAAAACAGAATACATACAAAATCAAAAATAAACTACAACACATTTTTGGTACGACACAGTGTTTAAACCTTCTTTATAATGCCATGAGTAATGTCTGGTGGTTTCATGCAAATTGTAAATTACTGTGACCCAAACCCTGACTGGGTCCTTGGCGGCTATAATCAAAAAAACATCTATTATTATAGACCGTTCAATAGAGAATCACACTTATCACTTGAAGCCCCAGACAGTCGTCAATGTGAAGGGCCGCATGAAACATTCTTTGATAGCCCCATTTATATAGTTTCTGAATCTCGGTATAATTTTGAATTTGCGGACACAACTTATTTTACATTTGCTCTTCCAGCCAACTACACAACATATGTGAATGCTGGCTATGGATGTCGGCAGCTTATTGACTGCATTGGAATTACAAATGATTACGTTACGTTTGATATTAGACATCGTAAGTTTCTACAGTTAGATGACGCATATTGGTCCACACATATTGACGATATACCTACGCTTATAAATTCAGGTAAAACCGTAAAAGTACCAGTCCCATCTTCTTTATTTCAAGAAATCTCTAGGGGATGTGATAAGGCAACTATTAGAATTAGACTACGGTCGCTGGATTATCTATATAAATGTTGATGATATTCTTCAGATAGTAACCTCCTGCAAATGTCTGGAGGCCCTATGTATCCAGAATGTTGTAGTGCTCTCTGGCACGTCATGACATGCACCGCGTTCATCTTTATACTTCATGATGTTGCGATGCATATTAATATAAACTGGTGCCATTACACTGTCTCTTAAACATATATACGCTGAAGGATATTCTGTTGTGGAATAATTGGGTTCAATCATTTCTTTCTGAAGACGAGTTTGCTGTCTGCTGATTTCTGCATCAATATCTGATTTGTTCAACCCCATCTGCTTATAGTTGGCGCTAAGTATTTGTAGATTGCTTATAGTTCTTTGTATTTGGTCACACTGAGATTCCTTCCTATATATTGTTGATACCACTTTTCTACCAACCGTATGTATAGCATTGTATAGTTTCTGCAGGAGTGGTGATGGGGTCACCATATAGGATGGGGATTTTACGACATCGGTAGAAGGAGGGAGGGATGCGCGCCATTCTGCTTCAGAACTCCATCGCTTGGGGCTGTTTTCACATAGGTTCTTGCCGGTTAGTTCTCCACGACGTACCTCCAAGACATGACCGGCCTTTGTGATGACCACTGTCCGTTTCTCATCACCAATAGTGTAAGAGTACTTCATCGTACTAACTGTTGTGCTGCGTCGTGTGGTCTCACTTTTGTCTATCCAGTATAGAATGCCGTCACAGACTCGAAAAGCTGGCCGAAGCCGCAGCTACAAGATTCATGACAATGGAGGCCGCCCATTCACAGTCGATGTGAATGAACACCAGCGGAAGCTGAGTATCTCTGTAAGTTATCCTGATAGTAAGACCGGTATGTCAATGCCACCGACCCACTTCAAAGATTACACCTTCAAGCGCATCTGGATTGGCGACGATGTCTTTCATTTTGGCAAAAAGACAACTGGGTGGGACCCCAAGTGGAAGGGCAACAGTATCCTGGCGCAACTCTCTGCAACTCGCTTCCTCGAGATTGGCAAGGATATCTTCGAATTCACCCTGATGCCCGGTGATGCACCAGTTGCCTACAGCAGCTATGTAGGAAATAGCGATGTCCCGTATCCCTACTTGGTCGGCAAAACACATACCTACCTCATGATTGAGGATGCCGTGATTCCGAATGATGTGCTCGATATGAAGCGGGATGCATATGAGCAGTACTACGGATTCAAGGAGGAGCATGCGCATGTGGCTGCCTCTGCGAAGAAGTTCAAGAAGAAGATGATTCATAAGCGGGTATGGTAACTCTATTTAGAGCCGCTTGCATGCAGAGGCGAGTTTCGCCAGACCGGCTATGAGCACCATCACTGCTAGTGCAGTCTCCACCCAGTCTGCACCTGGCATCGGATTCATGTGGTGCTTGTAAAGAAGATAGGCTAGAAAGATGTCCATCTCGCTGTAGTTCGTGTTAGCCAGCTACACTCTATGACAGTTTCACCTTTGTGGGTGTGTCATTCAGCCCGACCGTTTTGATAAACACCGGCATATCCTCCTCCATCCTATCAAATCGGAAGTAGCCCACCCGTTCGAACTGGACGGACCCTTCCAACGGTACATCTGGATTGATATACCCATAAGCCCGCGTCACCGTTGACGACACTTCTACATCTTCATACAGTTCAAAGATAGCGGGTCTGGCTGTTGCCACTGGCACCCAGTGCAGAATACCCTTCACCTTCTTCGGATTCGCGGGTTCTGTAATAGTTGTGTGTACGTGTGTTTCTGTGTGCCCCGTGTAGGCAATGAATGGGCCATGGCGGAGGCGCACTGTCTTTCCTGGGGCAAGGCGGTAATAATCCGGCGAATCCACTTCGCGGAAGTCGGCTGCATCAATATAGACATCGGTACCTCCCGTCACCGTAACATGAACTGGATGGATGACCGCCATGTGTTTGGGCGCAGTGGCAAACAGATGGGCGCGTAGATGATGCAGGACAATGTTCTTTGAAAGAACGGTGTCGCGCATGTCCAGGCCAGAAATGCCGGCCAGGCTCTTCAGAATCTCGGGCGTGAATCCGCGTCGGCGAAGACCGCGGATAGTGAAGAGTCGTGGGTCATCATAGCCGCTCAGAGACCCGTCCTCCACAAGTGGGATAATCTTCCGCTTGGACAATGACACTCCCTCCACATTCAGACGACCGAACTCAACCACTGTTGCCGGTGTGAGCCCCAGTTCAGTCACGGGCCACATGTAGAGAGGACGGCGAATGTAGAACTCCGATGTGCAGTAGGAGTGCGTGATACCCTCCAATGCATCCACGATTCCGTGACTGTAGTCGTAGGATGGATAAATGCACCAGGTTGTTCCTGTACGATAATGCGGCGTGTAATTAATCCGGTATGCTACGGGGTCTCGCATCACGGCGTTCTCGTGTGCCATATCGATTTTGAGGCGGAGTACACACTCTCCTGCCTTGTAGTGTCCATCCCGCATCTTGCGAAACTCGCGGAGGTTTTCTGCAGGGTCTCGGTCTCGCCATGGGGATGCGATGCAGGTGGCGCGCCCCTCCTTGATTGCTTCAGGTGCTGAGAAATCCACATATGCTTTATTTTCCGTGATTAGGCGCTCGGCAAAGTCATAGAGGGTGCCGAAGTAATCACTGGTGGCCGTTACGCGCGAAGGTTTGAAGCCCATCCATCGGACATCCTCTTCGATAGCGTCGGTGAACTCTGCACGTTCGGTATCGGGGTTCGTGTCATCGAACCGCAGAATGCATTCAGTTGACGGATGATGGTCGAAATCATAGAGCATGGCCTTGATGTGACCGAGATGCAGGTAGCCGTTGGGCTCTGGGGGGAAGCGGGTGCGAATCATGTTCGTCGTATGTTTCCCTGAGTTTTTGTGCTAGCCATGTCATTTTTGCACACACTTAAAAGTTGAAGCGGTGGGCTACCTATTACCGGCTTAGTAGGACACCTTCACAAGACAGAAGAAATGGACTACAAAGATCCAAAAACGCGCTCAGAGACGAAGAAGCAGGGCAAGCGTGGTGGCGGGCCTTACTCTGCCAAGCATGTGCGGATGGCGGAGGAGCTGGCTTGCAAGCGAAGGGCCCAACTAAAGAAATCTGCAGAGGTCGATAGAGGGAGATGAGTGACGGGGCGCTAATGGAACTCGCCAGTCGCGGCAAAAAGGATTCTTACTTCATCCAGGAGCCCAAGCGCACGTGGTTCGGCGCTGACTATCATCGCCGCCATGCTGCAGTCCGACAGATTCAGATTATCGAGCCAGAGACTCCTGCTCTTTTTGGTTCCTGGGTCGACATTGAGCTGCCCCGCGGCGGTGACATCCTGAAATCTATGGATATCCGTATTCAGATGCCGACCTGGCTGCCACCAGAGGTCGCTGCTATCAATCGCGAGACCGGTTATGATGTATTGGTTCAGTCGAAGACACCAATGTTGGGGTCCCCGCACACAAACGCGTACGCGCATTTTGGCTGGACAAACGGCATCGCGAACTACTTGATTGACCGATGGGCGCTGTTCGCCGACAATGTGCAGCTGGCAGAGGGCTGGGGCTTCTTCAATTCATGGTTTCCCGACATGGAGACCACGCAGATGCATGCCCCGCTGATTCACGCGGTCACGGGGACACATGATGGTTCAGAGAAGGCTATCCAAATGAATTCGACCTTACCGGAATTGGTGTTCCGTCTGCCGTTACCAGGGTGCCAGGTCAAAGGGGATATGGGCCTACCGCTGTGTGCTATGTGGGGACAGCGCCTGTACGTGCGCCTGTGGTTGAAGGATAGGACAAAGTTGGCAGAGAGTGGTGCATTAGCTACTGGTGAGGTCGGTGGGATGCCACGGTATGAACTCTGTCCAGAACCATGGGGTGGAAAGAATATCCAGGTGTATAAGAACGGGGTTCCGTTACCGGGGCCTTACAAAACGAAGAAAGAGTGGGAGATGGGGCAGCCACGTGTGTATGCTCGGTGCACGATTCTGAAGGTGGATGAAGGGCTGCGGGCTGATTTGCAGAAGATGCGTCACCAGATTGTGTTTCGCCAGCAGCAGCGGGATGACTGGTTCATCGATGATGCTGCGTGGAATCCGGCGGCTACATTCAAGAAGCAACTGGAGATTCAGGGGTTCTTCCAGGCACTGTTTCTCGGGTTCACGAGCAAAGCACGGGAACTCCAGAATAAATATCGTGACATTAATCCACCGTCGAATCCGGCAACGGGGCCGGCGAATGCGCAGGATTGGCTTGTGACACTGGGGCTAATCGTCAATGGTGAGGAGCGTATCGGGTTCTGGCCGCCGAAGAAATTCCAACAGTTGTCGAATAACACGCAGTTGCGGCGCGATGTGGAGGTGGCGTTGTACTATCTTGTGTTCGGTGTGAATCCGGAATATGAGCCGGCGGGTACATTCAATCTGACACGCACACAGAAGGCACTGTTGTCGCTGCAGCTGGAGAATATCCTGGTGGACCCACAGATGAACTCACGACAGACTCGTGCCACGGTTATGGGGCTCGCGTGGAATGTGTTTGACATCAATGGTGGACGTTCACGATTGGTCTACATGGATGAGCCGTTCTTTGTTGCAAATGGGCCTGGCTCTATTTGAAGTTGGAGACGACTGCACGATAGTTTCGCGTAAGATAGTCGTTCCAACCATCGCCTTCGTACGACATTAGGAATAGACCGATGAAGCTGAAGAGGACTCCTACCAGCTTTGTGGGTGAGATGCTCTCTGCGAAGATGAACAGGCCGATGATTGTGACGATGAGGTCACTGCTGAGATCCCAGACCAGATTCATGATGGTCAGTGTCTCTTTTTCGAGGGCCTTCAGAAAGAGAAAGGGGCTGGCACCGTATAGGAGAACGGGGATTATCATCCACCACATGCTCCAGCCCTTGCTGACAGCCTTGATTGTGGGAAGTGTTATGGAATCCATGAGGCCGAAGGCTGCTCCGAAGCTGAGAGTGCGCCAGTTTATCATTGTCTCTGTTGGTTGCTATCAAAAAAGTGATGGGTGATGAGGTGCACAATAGTGAGGTGTAGGATGACGACGACGATTACATCAATACAAATGCAGAAGTTCTGTGCATCCTGTCTGAAGGAGAATGGTGAACTGGATGAGAATGCTCACTGTAAGGCATGTGTGATTGCAATTGCTGAACTGGAGGAGTTCTTGGCGAATCAGCCTTGCAAAGGCGGGTGTGGAAAGGCAGACAAAGACTGTGAGTGTCCTGCGACAGAGTGTGAGTACTGTTTGACCGTGTTCAAGGTCGCAGATGGTTACGGTTCATTCTGCAGTCGCTACTGTCTGAACGCTATGGAAGGTGTGCACTGCTACTGCTGTTATGACTAAGGTTGACTGGGGGCGGCTTTCAGCTTGGCTGAATTCAAGATGCAAACACATGTATGGTTACAACTTGTATGTATAGCCCTCTTTGTAGCGATTCTTGCAGAGGGTGCAAGGCACTCTGACGAAGTATCAATTGAGAGACTTGCAGTAGCGATGGTCCCCTTCTTTGCATTTGCGGTATATGTATTCGCGGTAATGGAATAAACACCAAAAATATGTTGCTTTTTGGTTTTTGTTTCTTGTTCTTTTTTGGGTTATAGGCTTATTGTGTGGGGGCCTACCAGACACCCTTTTGTCGTCATTGTTTGCTGTCTTACCAGACACCCTTATCTCCGCGGCGACGGTCACTCACGAGGCCAGCGTTGAACTCGCCATCCTCGTCCTCCTCCTCTGCAGGCTGTCCTGCATAGTAACCGTCATCCTCATCGAGGTCGCAGCGGTATGCGGGGTCATCGTCGAATCCGTCATCCAGGGTGCGACGGGGGAGCGATGCTAGGCGGCGCTGGTGCTCCGTGTAATGGTCAAAGCAGGGGCGGTTCAGGGCTCGGTCACGGTGCTCCATAGCCTGGCGAACCGCCTCCTCCTCGTCAACGCGTGCGGATGCCGCTGCGATGCGCTGGGCCATGGAAAGAGGCTTTACCTCTGGCTCGGCCAGAGCAGTCCAGGAGTTTGTTGATGGTGCCGGTGCTGGCTTTGAAGATGCCGATCCCCACATGCTCTTTGGTGCAGAAGCAGCGGCGGCAGCAGCAGTTGCCGTGCCAGATAAAGACCCATCGATGACAAGAGACACTCCTGAAGAAGCAGCAGGCTTCTTCTTTGCAGGGGCTGCACCCAGGGTGGGGTAGCTCTCCTCATCATTCATATCCATGGCCTTCTTGGCGATTGCAGCTGCCTCTGCAGCCTTGCGGCGCTCCTCGACTGCTAGCTCTGCGCGATAGCGGGCCTCTGCAGCCTTCTCCTCAAGGCGCTTACGACGGTCCTCACCTGCAGCCCCGCCTCCAAACGCTGCTGGTGCCTCACGGCGACCGCCGCCTCCTCCAAATGCAGAAGGTGCGCCATCCTGCTTCCATGTACGGGTAGCACCCGTGAAAGCTGCTGGAGCCTCCTGACGGGGCGCTGCTCCGCTTCGCGAAGACCCGAAGGCTGGCGGAGCCATCCTACGTTCGCTGCTTCCAGCAGCTCCGAATGCCTGCGGAGCAGGCGCCCGTTCACCACTGCGTGGTGAACCGAATGCAGCCGGAGCCTGCTGACGACCAACCGTCATCCACCCATCCTTATTGCTTACGTTACTGTTGCTCATTCTGCTGTTGCTGTTGGATACGTCGTGTGTGTCCTGCTTTGTTTGGGTATTGGGTCGGCACACCAGTCAACTTTTTTACACGGTCAGTCCAGCGACCCACGCTTCATAGTCAAGCGGCTCCTCTCTGATGGATGGCGGCGGTGCAGGATGGGTTGCAGGCTTCTGGACACCACGCCCGTGACTCTTCTCCTGGTCGACCTTGGACCACTCATCAGGGATATCATCTGGAAAGTACGCCGCATAGAACTGCTCCAATACATCATCGTCCGGAAAGGCAATGGTGTTTTCCTCTTCATCCACTTCGATACCGAAGTGAAGTAGTGCCTTGCGCCAGAACATACAGGCCTCCCCCAGTGCCGGAATTGGGTCACGCACATCCTCGATATTGGTGTACTTGTATTCCAGGGCACCGCGTGTTGTGCCCGCGTGCAGTGCCTCGGGCGGAATGGGGTACTTGCGTGCGGCGCGCCGGCCGATATTGTCGGTCCAGGTCGCCCAGTCCTTGCGATAGCTGTAATCCGATGGCAGGTCCACTGGATGTAACATTAGGGCACGTTCATGGACAGGGCTGCACAGGAGAAGAATGGCTGTGCCTTGCGCGGCGGCCTGCTGAATGGGGTCGAATGCATCGATGTTGGCTTGCAGCTGAGGGATAATAGGCTGCAGGTCGGGTGTCCCCATTGTTTGAAGTGCTATCCATACCGTGTCAGCGCTCAACGTGGGCTGGGCCGCCTGCAGTAGCCAGAAGGCTTCGGTGCGTCGACTGGTGCGAATGGCTCTATCTAGCGCGACCCACCATGCATTTCCGTCAGTCAGGTCAAGGGCTTCATCTGCCATTGCTGTTAGGAATGCAGCGGGGGGATTGCGGACCTGTGTGTTGGGTGCAGATGCAGGTTTCTCTCCTTGACCAGCTGTTGCTGTCATGAACCTGGCAACAGTCATATCGCGGGCCCTGTGAATCGCTTCATTCGCGCGGAGCACTAGGGAAACCCAGTGCCTGGGTTCGGTGGGTTTGAGGGCCATGAGTGTAGGGTCAAATCCGCCGCCATATGCGAGCCATGTATTCTTGATAGTGCCTTCTGCTGTTCCAGGTTCATCGGAAACGACGAGCTCCCAGGCCCAGAAGAGTGCGCGGGTGGTGTAACCGTGATAGCCACGAAGGCACAGCTGCAGTGCAGCGACGACTTCGTCCATTTCATACAGATGACGGGTAAGGGGCATCTTGTCTTTGGTTGGTGTCCTGATTATGGCGGTTTGATATGGTTATGCGGGTCAAATTTAACCCAGGCGGGCGATGGCGGCGGTGCGGAACCACTGTGGGTCGGCTGTCCATGTGCGAATCCAGAATGTATTGTACTGATTTGAAGCGGAACCCCATGGGCCCTCTGAAAAAATACCGAACGCTTCGTGTGCAGCACTACCGGTTGTATCTCCGCCAGCAACGAGCTGAACACGGCGATATGTGCCAAAGTGGATTGGGTTTGGATTGCCAAGTTGCGTGTATGTATGGACAACTGAACCCAAGTCTTTCAGAATATCGCCGGCTTTCAACGTTGTTCTATTGCCACTCAGATCCGGAAATACAAAGGCTGTCGTGGCAATATCAGATGTAGCCAATGTGAACTGATGTGCATCCATTACAGATGTAACAGTTCCTGTACCATCTCTGCGGGCTACCCAATTAAGATAAGGGGGGTATGGGCTTGGTGGGGCAAGGGCACCTCCAGATAGGTTCATATCAGCCATTACAATAAAGTACTTCGTATGTGAGTCGCGTGTTGCGGGCTTTCTCAGTGCCGATGACATCCTCTATTCAGGGGTGCTAAAAAGGTCTAGTGGCGACGATGGCCAGTTCACGGCAGAGGCGTGACAGCTTCTCAACGCGCCCCGTCTCCCAATAGCTCTTTTTGAATGGGAAACCCGCATTCGGTTTCCAGCCACCTGCGACGGGGCTCACGAGGCGATTCTTTTCGTTCGCGTGCTTGATGAGGTCCACAAGTGTCTGCACGGAACAGGATGCGCCGTCTGTTCCTGTTACTGGAATAAAGCCGAGGTCCATGCGAACGGCTGTGCTGGGATACTGAACGCTGTCGGCGGTCTCTTCGGCCTTGCTCACATCGAGAAACATTACGGATGCGTATTCGGGGCCGCTGCGATTGTCGCTGGCTACGTACAGCTGCCAGTTCTCGGGAGGGGGCTGATGCTTACGACTGGGGATTTTGTACGCGGGGTCTCGGCGGCGCATGGAGGAACGTAGGGCTTTGAAATCGTCGAGTGTCATATGGCTTGTAGGGTCACCTGGGATTGTGGCGATGTTACCGGCACGGTGTTCGGCGGTGACTTTGGCATTCAGAGCGGGGCCGGTGGTGCAGGTGCGCTCGTGGAGGCGAATGACCTGCTGGAGATATTCGGGGTGTGCTGTGAGGAAACGCTGGCCGGTCAGAGGGTCGCGGTCATTGCTGCAGTTGTCGGTGAGCCAGGCCAGCATCGAACGACGGTCTCCAAGCGGAACTACGCCGGACATACCGACGGGCAAATAGGGTGGGGCTTCGGATGATGCGACTCGTGGTGGTGCGGCGGCAGCAGGGCTAGCAATATTGTATGTGACGGGTGGGGGTGGTGGTGCTGCAGCTGGTGCTGGTGCTCTAACGCGCTTGTATGTGCGACCGCCGATTTTAATGCACCGACCCGTAGAGGGATTGCGATTCATTCCGGGTGGGCATGGTACAACTTCATCAGAGCGGAGAAGTGGAATAGCAGGGGCACGATATACGGGTGCTGCAGCAGCAGTGCCAACGCCTGCTCCAAAAATGGAAGCTACACGGGGTCTACGAACTGTGGTTCTGGGTGCAGGAGCAGCTACTGCAAAGCTGTTGGGTAGACTCCCTTCATTGATGAGTTTCTGCGCTGTGCGACCCGTGAGTTTCACGCATCGCAAAGTACGGGGATTTAGGACTGTGCCTGGTGGGCAGGACATCACACTCTACTGGTGCCGGCGGTTTTTACGGCTTTTGTTGGTTTTACGGGCTTTGCGGTTTCTACGAGTCTTTCGGTTCTTATAGGCGCCGCCGCCCACTCTATATGAGCCGCCTGCACCACCGCCGCCTGCAGCCGCACCCCCGCCACCACTGCTTGCCAAACGTGCTTTAGCTGCGCGCATCGCGGCAATGGTGGCCGACTCTGGTAATGTGCGCAGCCCGCGAAGTGCTCGAAGCCTGTTTTCCAAATCTTGCAGCTTTACAGCATCAAAAATCATATCACTAAGCTGCAGCTCTGCATATTTGCGGGCCCTATCAAGGAACTCGCGGTTTTCTAACGCATAACTTAGAACAAACATAACATCATCCCTGAATGTCAATGTACCAAGTTTACCCTTCCCAGGGTTTGTTGTAGTATTTGTACTAAATTTAGAAATGCGCGAAGCCTTACATTTATCTGCTTTACTTATACGGTCTAGGACAATTGCCATAGAGATTAGGAAATTTACGGCATTATCATTTGTTTCCTGAATACCATACTCTGCATAATTCACTGGGGTTTCTCTACCTACTTCCGTTTGTGTACCCATTGCACTATCAATGCTTTCTATTAGAGCAATAATTTCAGATAATGTAACAGGTGTTTTAGACGCTGTTGGATCTATAGCATCTGGTATTAACAACTTCTTTGGAATTGGGGTACCTATTTCGCGAAAATAAGCATCTCTCAATGTGATTGCACGCTTCAAGTCATTATGTATCTGTGATATACAGTCAAATGCAGGAGGACCTCTTGGTGTAAAACCAAAACGCGGGTCATTTGGAAATAGTAATCGGCTAAATAGTGTTTCAAGTAACATAGAACCTTTGTTAATTAACTCAGCAAACTCCTGACCAGGATTGGATGGATTACGAAAAATAATTGGTGGTGTATCTGCAGGAAGTGCGCCTAGTTTTACACCACGGCTTGTTAATTTAGCAACAGCACTCGTTAAGTTAGCTGCAGGGTTTCTTACATTTTCTTCAGTAAGACCAAACATACGTAATATGTTTTTATCAGACATCCCTTCTCTATTCCACACAAACTATTTTCCATCAGTAGGGATGCAATCACAAACACTAGCCAACCTCATCTCATTATCGGCTCTCTTTGTACCGGTAGCCGGTGCAGCATGGACCGGGTCTTGGACTCTACTTGTAGCGCTCGTCGGGGCGAACGCAGGCGCGGCTCTTATCAAACAACTCCTTGGCGGTTCTGGACCCTGGGGTCGACCAGTCGGTGCGCACGGTTGTGGGGCACTCTGTGAAGGAGGTGGTGCTGCGGGTGAACCGGGGTTTCCATCCGGACATATGACGACAGTCACCATGTTCGTGACGGTGATGTGGCTCTGGATTTCCGAGTGGTGGGTACTGGCTGCTGGAGGTGTATGGACAACGGCCGTTGCCTGGTCGCGTTGGGTAAAACGCTGTCATTCTGTTGTGCAGATTGTCGGGGGCGCGACCTTCGGTATCGGATGCGGTTTCCTATTTGTGCGGTTTCTTGGGCCAAAATAGAGGGATGCCTGTCTGGAAGTTTCCACGGCGGTTTTCACGGGCTCATTGTATGCGGAAGACATGCAAGAAGATGGGGTTCACGGAGCGCGCATCATGTCGGCCGTATAAGAACTGCTACAGGACCACTAAGAAACGAACCAGTCGATAGCCGCTTGTCCGTGGGCCTGCAGAGCACGGTTCGTCTGACTGAATGGTTTCGAACCGAAGAATCCCGTGTGTGCAGAAAGCGGCGATGGATGCGCTGCTTGGAGAACGGTGTGACGTGACAGCAGAGGCTTGATAATCGGATTATCGAGCTTCTTTTGTGCATTCCGGCCCCAGGCGATAATGACGGTATGAGGTGACTGTGTTAGGGCGGTAGCCAGGAGTTTAGCAGTCAGTGTTTCCCAACCGATACCAGCGTGACTCAGCGGGGCTCCGACAGTGACGGTGAGTACATCATTCAGCAGGAGTACTCCCTGCTTGGTCCATGCTTGGAGGCAACCACTGCTGTTCTCAATGCCCACATCCGACTTCAGCTCCTTGAAGATGTTCTGCAGAGAAGGCGGCAGCTTTGTGACCGATTGCGGTACACTGAATGCGAGCCCATGAGCATTTCCTGCAGTTGGATACGGGTCCTGTCCGAGGATGACGACGCGGATGGCAGCGGGGTCTGGGCAGGCGCGGAGTGCGGCGAACACATCCTCTGGCTGTGGCTGAATCTGGGCGACTTCGGCACGGTCGGTCACGGATTCGATGAGTTTGTGCCCTTCCGGCGTGCTCATGTAGGCGTCAATCACGGATTTCCAGGTCGCAGAAAGCCCGGTTGTGGACCACGGCAGAGGGCTCGTTGGGTCGGTTGTTGTTGG
>JACCEC012755547.1_pt1 | contig 13601 bp, 8 predicted proteins | sample 7450121 | NCBI WGS metagenome assembly JACCEC01 (sample SAMN15323455, study PRJNA562643) | freshwater metagenome | isolation source: river surface water | place: USA:Blue River Watershed | collected 2017-08-18 | reverse complement strand
GCAGCGGCAGCGGCAGCGGCAGCGGCAGCGGCAGCGGCAGCGGCAGCGGCAGCGGCAGCGGCAGTGATTCTATTCGTATCGCGACAATTGATACAATGTTGAGTTTTTATTTGGCATTTATTTACGCAAACCGTGTATACTACGACACCAATCGCATTATGTGTATGTCCCAGTTCCTTTTTGACGTCCAGCAACATAACCGCCTTAAACAGGGCGGATTATTACGGCGTTTCAGTATTAATTGTTATGGTAAACAACCGACGTTAGAATCTATGCGATTTGAGAAGACGGAGAAATACGAAGAATTGAAAGGGAAACGCAATTCGCGTGAATTTGAGGAATGGTTCCTCCGGTATATTCCGTATGAACACGCGAAGGGGGCGAAGAAAACGCGGAAAAAGGCGCGAAAGTAGCCGGATTACCTCAACCCTTCTCCCAACTTGTTGAATACCTTCATAATGACGAAAAATGTCCCTGCGAACATCACGCTGGTTGCTGTGAGACCTATCATTTTGAAATTCCCGTCCTCGCCGAATAATGATGGCAGGAAGTGGAGCAGTTGTGCGCGGAAAACGGGCATCTGGAAGATGAAATAGAGAACCCCGATAAGAATCGGCATTTGAAAATCGTAATAAATCGCTTCAAGAGTATCCAGTTGGTTAGACTGGCGCGCATTGGCGCGGACGATACTTTCCATTGAGGTGTGTTCTTTGATATAGTCGTGACCGCCGTCGCCTGCGAACTGACCTGATCCAGGCCCGGGAGGTTGCGGGACATAATTGGGTCGTGACTGGTCGTCGTGTGTGTATGAGTTAGGGTTCATCGGAATATCTCTCGTAGGTATCATTGTCATCCCGTTGGCGCTGGCGCGTTGGACTCCGTGAATCACCTCGTTCATAACATTCCCGGGAATTTGGGTCGGTCCGTGCGATGACATTGGCTCTCCACCTACATTGGGGGAGTAGATGAGTGGCGCGCCGCCACCCCCGCCACCGCCGCCGTAGTTTCCGGGCGTTTGGCTACTTAAAGGGAGATCGTCAATACTGGTGGTGTCGCTCATTGGAATGGAATGGAATATTACTAAATATATGTATACCAATATTGGTTGGGATACATATTGGACGCGATGGGCGAATAGATGGGAGACGTTTATAGGCGATAAATCCGAGCGGATATAGGCGATACCTCCGAGCGGAGGGAGCGAGTGGAGCCGCAGGCGCAACGAGCACACGACGCGAGACGCGATAGACAAAATTTCAGTGCAAACTCACATCCTTCTTCCCCGCTTCACATTTCACAGCCTTTGTCTTATATTGATAGCACTTGTCATCCAATTGATAGGTGTCTTTCTCTAAATCTTTGAGGGGTGGTGCGCGAAACGAAATACACGATCGGTCTTTACACACCTTGCGAAACAGGGATGCGATACCCAGACCAAGCACGATAGAAATAATAATACGACCGGTATCCGTATGAAGCAGACGCTGAAACCCCATATTCTGTTGCAGGTATTACAATAAGTATTCTAATATATAACAGATATAAATTAGATTCGGCTCCACCGGGTATAACCCGATCCATTCCATTCCATTCGGCTCCACCGGGTATAACCCGTTCCATTCCATTCCATTCCATTACTGCACCGGTATCTTTTTCACCTGTCCCTTCGCAGTGGCGCACGGCACCTCCTTGGCGTTAAATGAAAAACAATTGTCTGCGTGGTCTTTAAATTGAAAATTGCGGATATTGTCGGGTGTCGGATACACATAAATCACCTTCGGTTTCGGCACCGAAATATAGACATAGAAGAGACCAACCGCGAGGCTTACGATAAATATCGGAAAAGAAACGTGGTTGAATATATTTATCATTTTGTATGTCGTATTGTATTATTATATTATACTACGATAATTATACGCGATCACGGTGAATGCGCTCTCGGCGGTGCCGTGTCGGGCGGGGTTATTTACCGCATTTTGTGAGTGCGTTAAATAATACAGAAGGAACCCGATTTCCTTAACTGGCCGGCGCGTAATCCGAAAAAAATATGAAGTTTAGGGTAAGTGAAGATTCGCTCTAATCATACGACTCTGAATACAATTTCACAAGTTCTCCGCGACCAATAGAATTCTGCCTTGCGGTATCGTGACTTAACGAATAATCCAGAGAACCGAATCGTTCAATCAATAAAGGCGCGCTTATTTTTGCTTTGATCCAGTGCCAACTTTTTGGACGTAGTGTATCAAGCCCCGTTTTTACTATACTGCCACACTTTCCACCATATGCCAGGATAACAAAGTCGGCACCTTTTGGTGGGGTCGGCTGTCCTTGCTTATCCAGCGGACCATACGGCAGGAAATCCCAATCCGGGTGTGTTGTGCAGAGTTTTACGAGGTCTCTATCTCCTGTCCTTTTTTCCCATATCTGAAAGCAACACTTAACTTGCATTGGCGGATGAAATGAACACGGTTCTGACGGGATTTCATCGTCGTGTATCAAATGAAACTTTCTATGAAGTCGGTTTTGCAGACTAATGCGCCTAAATGTTTTGGGTATAATAAATGCGATTACATTACACCATTCCGCGGAATGATTAAAGAACTTTACCGCAAGAGAACTTACCCTTCCAAATGGTGGATTGCCTACTACAAGAATATTGCGAAGACCAGGTGACGGTGACGGTGACGGTGACGGTGACGGTGACGGTGACGGTGACGGCTGATAGTCAAAGAAGTCCTTCTTTAAAATAGACGCGTGTTCTGGAGCAACGTCAAGACCTATCTTTTTATCCGTAGGGATTTTTAATAAGAAACTACCATTTCCGGCGCTTGGTTCAACCACCAAATCCCACATCTTCCAATCATATTTTTCCCCGATCGTTTGAAGGCATTTCTCGGATATTGCTGGGATCGTATAGAACTTATCCAATCCTGCCTCACGAACTTGTTCCGTCGTCGTCGTCGTCGTCGTCGTCGTTGTCGGTTTATGATCGCCCATTTCGCTTGACTACATAATAAACGGTTTTAGTAGCTTCAATTTTTCGTTATTCCTATTCGTTTTTGCTAATGCTTCTTCTCTTTTTACACGAATGGATGTATCTCTCGGTGATCTTCCCGCAACAAAAATATTATCTCGCAGCCGCCCTCCCCCCCGGCACCGCTACAGGTCCTATCTGACCTACCGGCTTGCTCACGATCCGGTTATCCGCAATCAACATCGGCATAATCACCGGCATATAAAGTTCGTGATAGCTATACTTCTTCTGCGAGAGATTGAATTCACCATCATTATACATCTGAACGAGCGCACCATTGGCGTTTTCAGTAGTCTCCACCTGCGAGTAAATATACTTCGTGTCGCGCATCTTCATATACGCAGGCTCAATATCCTGCTGATAAAGCACGAGGATATCATCAATGATGCTTCGGTTCTTCCATTCTGAATCGCGGAACTCGGTCATATATTCCTTAATAAGGGCGACTTTCTCGGAGATTACACGGGTCAGTGTATCCGTATCCGCGCGGATATCGTCATTGTCGGTTACGCTTAAATAATAACTCCGGAACTCCGCATACATTTTCAGTTGTTCCTGTAGTTTATGATGAACCGCGTCAAACTGCTCCAGGAGTTCGTCCTCGTCAATGAACCTAAATAATAGATCCAACTTCATTCGGATGATTTCGTCCTTTGTCGCGCGGACCTCTTCAAGCGATTCATTCATCAATGTTTCTAAACTGACATACTTGCCGCGAGTGACTTCAATATGAAATCCGCAAGGTTGAGAGATATTTCCGCAGATGGCCTTGAGCTTTCCGTCTACCTCGGTGAATACAGACCCGCCTTCCTGGCGACACACGACACACGCAGGCTTAATCATCGCGAGACGTTTGGCCTTTTGCTGGGCGGATAGAGATTTCCAGTTGATGATGGGATCGTTCATTAGACGCTGACGTCGCTTTTCAAGCGCGGAATTGTATTTCTCTTTCATAGAATAATACCCGTGGATCGCATCATTGATTTTCGCGCGTTCTTCTTCGGGGATGAGTTGGTAAGGGTAGATGAGTCCACGGAACTCGTTGGGGTCGGCTGCACGCTGTAGATGCCTTTTCAGCGCGTCTTCTTGCTTGCGCGTCATTTCAAGGAGGACACGGGTAGCCTTTTTCAGGTTGTCGCGGGTATCCTGCGCGTGTTTTTGCTCGGCGATACGAGACGCTGCGGCACCGGCACCGGCACCGGCACCGGCACCGCCGTATTGCGCGGACCCGCGTTCTTGAATCGCAGCGTGTAAATCTTGATATACAGATGGGTTGCTCATAATGATTGACGCGTATTTGTTATACTATACATAGAAATATGTCAACGTGTTTGCGACGACAAATGGATTCCCGTTTCGTTAATAGTAGTCTCCAGGCCCCTTCCACGCAGGTAGGTTAGTAAGCATTCCCAATCCATTCCCCGCAGGGTGTGTTCGCGCATCCATCGGTATGCCTTTACTTTGCGCATAATGTGTGGCGTTTACCATTTTGAGTTTTGAGAGAATATACTCTTGCTGTGCCCGTTTCTTCGCTTCTATTTCTTCTGGCGTAGGCTTGCCTTTATATCGCAAGTATAAAAAGATGCCTAAACATAGACAGAACGCAACCGTCATAGCGAAGTTAAATGTTTTTGTATGATAATAATCCTTGATCTGGTGACACCTGTCGAGAGATTTACTTAAAAAATACCGGACACCTGGCTCGATGAGGGAGGGTGCTGGCGCATTATCGTTCATCGCTTCGCTTCGGTGCTTCGGTGCTTCGGTGCTTCGGTGCTTCGGTGCTTCGGGGCTTCGCTTCGCTTCGGTGCTTCGGGGCTTCGCTTCGCTTCGCTACTATAATGAGAAAAAATAAGGAGAAATCCGGAACGCGAGAGAATTGCAAGTATAATAATCCGTGTATTATGTAATTAGTATGGCGGAATTAAGTTCATCTGTTGCGATATTCTTCTTTTTGGCCGTATTCGGCGCTTACGCATATTACAAATACACGAAAAATGGCGTCTTAAGCGGTGGAATCACGTTCTTGTTTTTTCTCGTTCTCATCATTGGCGAATACTTTATCAATCTTGCAATGTCAAAAGATATTTGCGGGTTTGATCAAGAAAAGACGGCGCTCATCGCAACCGTATTACCGTGGTTTCTCGTTTTAGGTGTGTTAAAGGCGGCCCTCATCGTCTTTCCAGGCTGGCTCCTTCCATTCAGCAATACCTTTGGGTATATGTTTGTATCGGCGGTCACGGACCTAAAAGATGTATTCAATAACATATTGACGCCACAGTTTGATTTAGCACCGGAGTCGCAAAAAGACGCGCCACAAAAAGGCGGTGGTGGCAGTGATGGCGACGGTGGCCTTCAGGATAGCGCGGATATACCCAAAGACGACGTAAAAAACAAACGCGATATTGGTCGCGCTTTAGAACAAATATACACCGACCAGTCTATCATATTAAACGAACTCAGCCTGGATAACCTTGACCGTTTCTGGGACAGTTTTAAAGAGTCGCGCCTTATCCGGCCTTCCGCGAAAGTAGATGACTTGGAGAAAATTCGGAAATTCCTGATGATGAAGACCATTGTCGGCGAGTTTGTCTGGCTGGTGTTGTGTGGTATGCTGGTTGTGAGTATCAGTTATAATTACTTACTGAATATGGGTTGTTCTTTCACGCCAGAACAGCAGAAGATACGCGCGCAGGTGCTTAAGGAAAAGCAGGAAACGGCGAAGAAGATGGAGGCGGAGGAGAAGAATAAAGTGATGACGGTGACCGGTTAGTTCAAACGAAAATCGTTTCACCTCAATATTACACTCCCTCCGCATTCGCTACGGTCGTTTCATTTCGGTTCCACTCTTTTCGTTTTCACCCAGACTCGCGTTGCTTTGTTCTTTTCATTCAGCTCATTCGTTTCACCTCCATTTCATTCCGGTTCACTCATTCACTTCATTCCAATCACTCCGCTTCCGCTCGTATCTCTCGCGATACGTGTTCAACATTTGATAGTAAATTGTCAAATATAGACGACGATGACCGAGCGGAGTGGCGAGTGGCGCCGTAGGCGGAACGAGTGAACGACGCGAGACGTGAGAGATGACCGAGCGGAGTGGCGAGTGGAATGAAGCGAAGGAGTGAACCGGAATGAAATGGAGGTGAAACGAATGAGCTGAATGGAACGAGCGAACGACGCGAGACGCGAGAATTATAACATAATCCGCACCGCCGGCCTTGACACGTAATACACAAAGAGATACGAGAGAATTCCCAGCACGATTGCGATGAGCCATATCGGCAGTACTGTCTTGCTGGCATATCCAATACCAAATTCCCGTAAACTGCCGTCTTCATTATAAATAAAACTGGGGGTCATATACTGGACCAGCATAAATACGATGACATACAATAGAATCGCAGAACCTGCTAAATTATTTCGGATAAGATTTTTGATTGAGTTCATACTACTACTAATATAGCGATACAACTTTTTATTCAGATTTGCGCTGAATAAAAGGATGCCGAGTAATTATTATTCTTCATCGTCCTCGGTCGCTTTCTTCTTCTTCTTCTTCGGTTTCTCCTCTTCGTCGTCGCCACCACCGCCTTCATCGTCTTCAGAAGCTTGTTTCTTCTTCTTCGGTTTCTCCTCTTCGTCGCCGCCTTCGCCAGTCACTTTTCGCAGTGCTTTAAATATAGAAATCCAGTGTTTGACAAGACAAAGTATATATGTCATTATTTTCTGAACTTTAGCACCCCCCTCTTTTATTTCATCGGATTTTTTAACTCGTTCAATTAATTTTATAACCGTTGGACCATTTTTAATTATATCATCTAATACTGCTTTTGTAGTATATTTTTTAATAACTTTATTTTTACCATCTGTCGTCGTTGTTTTTTGTATAATAAATATCCGGTATATCTCGCTTATCGGAGTCCAAATAGTTAACGCTGATTTATTTTCAGGGTCGTCTCTTCCTTTTTCGAGAATCTCCTTCACAATAGAAGAATCTTGAATCATTTTCCAATTTTCTTCAAATGTTTTATCCTCGGTGCGTTTACCATCAAAATCGCCCTTTTCAAACGGCCATTGTTTATCCGCAACCTTTTCAATATTCTTCATAACTTTTTCTAAACTCCCGGCGAGGTCATCCTTATCCAGTTTAATTGGTTTAAATCCCAGTTTTTCGCACTCTTTGTCGCCTTTGCCACCGCCACCGCCACCCATCCCGAACCCTTCGCGATCATCATTTTGTATGCGGTCCCTGAATATCAACGTCCCACCCACCACCGCCACGAACGCCGCAAATATGGCAAGGTCACCTCGTTTGTAATACAAGTAAAGTAGGACTACCGAGAGAATAATATAAATAATACCCTTATGGTTCATTGTGCTTATATTATTCAAATACTAAAAACTGGACTGGAGTGGCCCGTCCGTCGTGATCAGTCATCGCCTTCGTCGTCGTGTTGGTGGATATACGCGGTATCATCCTCCCCCGCGTCATCATCCTCCGGAATGCCCGAGGACATATCCAGTTCGTGCGCCTCTATTTCTGCCGCGGTGCGGTCTGCCTCCAGCGCATCCATCACATAAATCTCTCGGTTCATATCCGTGACATCGTCGCGACGGCCCAATAATCGCTCCTTTTGTGCGATCTTCTCCATCTCCTCACGCTCTTCATCATAATAGTCCTGGTCGTATATTACCACCCCCGTCTGCGACGTTCCGCGACTCCAGATTCCCATCTTATGCGTCTTCATCATATTCTCCAGTTGCCGTTCGCCCACCGACATTTCCCCGATTCGCGCGACGACCCCGTCTTTCTCCTTGTCTTTCACGCGGGTGAGTTTCTCCTTAATATTTGCGAGGTTGAAGTTAATCGCCGACTTGTCTTTCTCAATCATACGTAGGTACGCAATCAGTAGTTCGGATACGCGTTGCCCGAGTGCCTTCTTGTCACCGAGGAGGGTATCCATTTCGCTTATGAGTCCAGCGGCAGTGTCGGCAGAATACAGGCGCGAATGTGGGTCAATATCATCGCGTAGTTCGTCTTCCTCTTCACGATGTCTTGCCGAGGCGAAGCCAGCGGAACCGGCGGGGGTAGGTCGGGCGGTAGTGGGGGGGACGCCTTTCGCGCCCTTACCTTTCTTCACCGCCACTCGCGTTGGTTCCGTCTGATAGATGCTCACTGGAGTCTCGGCGACAAGTTTGACGAATGTCTGCATAAATGAAAGAAAGTAGAAGAGATATAAATTCCGCACGATATTACGGTCAAATACGGAATACATTGTGAAAATATTCTTGCGTGTGGAATGTTGCTCGCGTTCGCCGAGTTCTTTCACTACGTCCACTTCGCGCGCAACACTCGCTCCCACTCCCGCCCCCGCTCCCGCTACTGCCAATGTCGCTGCCGTCGCAGCAATCTTCGCATCTTTCACTTCATCAAAGAATACTTCGGCAACAAATGGTGTATTCAAGATAAGAATTTCCAGATCGCGAACGTGATGCTCGGCGTGTTGCAGGACTTCTTGAATAATATGGTCATTATAGAATGTTTTGAGAGATGTATAATGCGACGAAATGATGCTCTTGATGTCCTTCATATGCGTCTGGGAGAATCCCCAATGTTTCGGAACATTTGTGTCGTCAAAATCCACGCCATTTTTGATAATGTTGGGAATCACGTCAATCAGGCGTATCAGAGTATTCCGCATAAATTGGACGCTTTTCGCGGTGGTTTCGTCCGTTGACGACATCAGCACGGTGCTACTCTTATTGATTTCAAATTCAAGGATTGTATCCACAATGCGTTCAATCTCTCGGAACTTCCCCCTGGTTTGTTTTCCGTATTGCTGAAGAAACCCGATTACCGTAGCGCGCATCTCCCGGTTCTTCGTTTGGAGATAGTTTTTCAGGTCGCGCATTTCTTCCGTGTCTTCTTGGACCATTACAGGAGATGGCGATTGAAGGATGGCGAGGATCAGTTCCCGTAATTCTCTCGGAATAATGGAGGCGCGGTCTGGATCGCGGTCGTCGCTGGCTCTCCGCTCCAGATGTAAGATCGCATCTTGGAATCGTTGCATCGCCAAATTCTCTTGGGGGCGCACCGCCGTTTTATACCCCGCATCCTGCATTTTGTATTGATTGACCGCCTTCATCAATCTCTCAAGACTATTCTCATCAAATAGACTGGAATCGCGTTTCAGTTTGCGTATTTTATCTTCAATCAGATCGTTTGGGTTCCAGTCTTGGGGGCGTGGGGGGCAAATCTCTCGGAGGGCGGGATGCAAATACATTGCGATGGCGGTTGCGATCGGGTTCGTTGCACCGCCGCCGTTGCCGCTGCCGCCGCTTTCTCGGCCTTGCGCCGCCTGGTATTGTTGATTCATCCGACAGTAATGAATAAACGCGCGATATATCGTTTGTTCGTTGAATTGCGCGGGAATATTGGGATACTGGAACCGCGTGTTTCGGTTGTCAATGATGGTCGTCGCCCGCGTCATCACCGCCATATCTCTCGCCGTTTTCGTTAAGAATCCAATAATACGATTATGGTGATGGATATTTTGCTCGCGTTCCATAAAATAATCAACGACGCGACTACTTCGGCGGTCCACGGGTTCATTACAGCACGCATTTTCCAGGAAGGGTTCGCTCGCCATATTTAGCAGTAGTGGGCTACTGTTTTTGACAACGTGGTGTATCATTTGTTGAATAGAGAGACTGAAATACTGGCATTTACTTTCAAGGACCGCGAGTTTATCGTGCTGGCCGTGATAACCGCGTTTCATATCCGTGATGAGTTGGTTCGTAAAATCCGCAGCGACGTTTTGCGGAGTCGGCATATTATCCAGCGATTTCATCGGTGGCATAAAATGGGACCAGCGCAAGATGGAAAGTTCTTCTGGCACGGATTCGCCCGCAGCCGCCGCCGCACCCGACCGCAGGTAATCTCGCTTCGCCTGTAGTCGCTCTTTGATGGCGGGTTTGGTAATAATTAAGGTGTCAATCAGCGTCTTCAACTTTGCGAGAATATCACCCTCCTTCTTAAATGATTTCAACGTATTCCAGGGTTCAATGCTCGTCTTGATTTTATACGCAATACACGCAATATACATCATTCCGGATACATCACCGTCGCCGTCAATCGGGTATCCCGAGAAGGATCGTATACACCCTGCGTGCGTTTTCCGTGTCTTGGGGGTGGGTATCGCGCATTGAATCGCCACAGTCAGATATGACAGCGTGAGAAGAAGAAGTGTCTGGAAGAATGTTTCTTTATACGGTGGGAGATGTTTTCCTTTCTCTCGGAATAAACGCTCCGACTTCTCGCGGTATTTATCTTCCGAGGGGACTGAGGTTTCCAGAAGTCCGAGTGTGCTTTGAATAATAAACTCGCGTTCAGCGAATAGATCAATTCCCATATAACCTGTCATTGTGGTAATAACATTATTGATAATACGTGCATTGGGGCTATCGTATTTTTCTATGATACTGAGACCATGGAGTCCAGCACCGCCCCCTCCCGCCGATGCAGCCGCCGCAGCCGCCGCCGCCGGCTTCGCAACATTAAGCACCCCTTCGCCAAGGTCGGCTTCAATGATGTCTCTCGTAACAAGCTTGAACCCCGCTTCATCAAACCCCTCCTCTGTGATATGTTCTATCTTCTTAATGATTGCACCACTATATTTATCTACCCACGCTTCTCCGTCGTCGCTAATCGTTCCACGCTCTTTACAAATGGTGTCAATGACGACCGACATCGCGTTTACACCACCACCACCCGACGCGGATTGAAGAAATGCCACCGCAATCGTCTCATAAAACGACGGCAATAGTTTTGCATTGGATTTAATACAATATAACCAATGTGGATCTTCGTCCATTATCTCGTTGGCTTTACGTGTGAAACTTGTAATAAACTGCATAAGGTCATATTGTCGTTTCACAAAATCGGTCTGTGCGATAATCTTGTCTTTTAGTGGCTCCATTGGCGAGATGATTGCGTCGTCTATATCATCGTCGCCAGCACCCGCACCCGCCGCCGGAGCGTGAAACCCCAGTTTGTATTTCCGGTCATTGTATTTATAAAATTCCTTATGCTGTATCTCCATAATCCGCGCGACGTTTTTCAGATCGTATTCAAACTTCTTATTCACGAACTCCATAAAATTATCCCGCGTCACCTGGTATTTGACATCAAATTCGGCCTTCATTTTATCAAGGAATGCCTTCTTGATGGCGTCGGCGCCTTCTTTGCTTGTGATATGCGCCATTACCGTGCCACCGTCGCCGCCACCGACGCCACCGACGCCACCGACGCCACCGATCTCACTTGATTGCGACATCAAATTCCTTGTTGCCTCTACCGCCAGCGGAATACAATCCCGGTCAACATTACAGAAATAGTTTCGGTCACTGCTCGGAATAATATCGGGGATGCTTGTATCGCGCACCCATTTTCCGTTCTCTCGCTTAAAATATAGGAATTTGGTTTCAGTCGTTCCGAGATCGTCCTCGTCGTATATGGCACCCGCAGTGCTTCCTGGCACGGGATCTATATACTCGTCTACTTCCACGACGGCATAATCTCCCTCATTGACGGGACGCATACCAGGTCCAACCATTATCGCATCTACCTCCTTTTTCGCATCTTGATACGACATTTTCTTATTCTTGATGACTTCGTCCACGAGAAACATCTGAAAATCATTGGAACTCATCGTCTCTTGCTGTTCGCGGTAACTATCCAGGAATGCGTAATCGGTAGTATCATATTTCTTGTCAAAAAAGATCGGATGTTCGCTGTCATTGTCTTCTTGGACGGCCTCTTCATTTGGATAATTCTTTGCGAGGACGAGACCGAACCGTTTTGGACCGCCGTCCTCCTCGCCCGTCGCCGTCACCGCAGCGGCGCCTCCGCCTCCGCCAGGCGCACCTCCCCGCATCGCCCCCGCATTCCGCAATTGCTGGCTTTGCTCGCCCAGCACCAAATTAAAATCAAACGGCGTGATAAGTTCGGTGGTTGTAATCGCGACCGCATCCATATACACCTTGGCATAATCAATGGCAAGCATTCGCGAGAGAAGTTCGGATGATGACAATAAATTTTCATTATAGTCGGTTTGGTCGGCGATTCCCGTTGCATAGGCCCGGCCTCGTGCCTGTTGTCGCTGGCGCTCGTCAAAGCCTGCCCCCGGAGCGCCCGCGACCCCCGACCGCACCTGACTGTCTTGAAATCCGTATGCTTTAAATACATCCGCGTCCATCATTTTCCCCGTGACGATCAACTTGTATATCATAGACACGCCCATATAGCGCACATTATAGCGAAATGCGCGCAACCTACCATACTTCCGGTAATTCGTCGCATAATTCCGCTTGTATTCCAGAACTCGCTCATATAGAAATGCGACAATTTCATCATATTGCTTTACAGTAAGGTCTTCCTGATACACGAGAAACGGCTCAATAAAAGAGAGGACATCTTGTAATGTAAGACGGCCGTGGATATACTGACGCATCATTTCAAATATATGACGGGTTTTGGGTATGATAACTTCCAAAAACTTCCGGTATTTGTCGCGCTCATTTATCGGGGCTGTCGCGGTGGCGGACTCGGGTTCCAATACGAATTGCTTGATTTCATTTAGTAGCCTGTGTGCGTTCAGATCCAACGGGGTTGTTAGATCGGTTATATCGTGGGTCGTCAGTGTCATCATTTGACGCAACATATCCCAGTAATGGACATGCTTGGTATTCAGGTCGGACTTATCCAGTATATTGATACTGGGGAGTGTGATGCGCGAATAATAGATAACCGGTTCGGGAAATGTCATAAATCCGGTGATATTTATACGGTCATTGGGGGTGAGGGGCGCGAATTCAGTGGTGCGTTTCAAAACAGCGACATCCACGGCAGTGGTGGCGGCGGCGGCAGCGGATCCGGATCCTGGACCGATGGCCGGGCGGACTTTTGAAAGACCCATATTGTATTTTTGAATGACAAATCGGCGGCGCTTCACCTCTTCCCCCTCAACAACCGAGGAATAAAAATCGTCCAAATTGTCAATCACGGCGGTGATGTTTTCGTTTACTTGACGCGCGCTAATGACATCGTGCGTATACCTCGGACCATCACTGGGCGTGAAATGGCGCGACGAGAGATTTGTCATATACTGCGTGTATGTAAGTGAACCGTCATACCACTGGCGCTGGAGTTGGTTTTCGGCCTCTCGTTCATCTTGAATCAATCTCGGCACAATATCCATTTCAGCAGCAGTCCTATCATCAATCGGAATATCATAAATGACTTTGCGCGATTTCACAATGGGGATAATCCAGCGAAGTGCGCGGTCCATCTTCATCAATGATTCTACGAGAGGGCGGTAAAGCACGCTTTTCGGAGGCGGAATCACGGGATTGGCATTGGCATCAAAATGAGAGAATTTGTGTCGGAGTTCGCGGAAACGGACGACCAGGCGCTGGACGTTCGCGAGCGCAGATCGGGTTTTTTCTGGTGCAGGAATGTTTGATAATAAGGTATCCAATAAGTCGTCGCATTGTTTATCTAAAT
>JACCEC010809328.1_pt1 | contig 13612 bp, 10 predicted proteins | sample 7450121 | NCBI WGS metagenome assembly JACCEC01 (sample SAMN15323455, study PRJNA562643) | freshwater metagenome | isolation source: river surface water | place: USA:Blue River Watershed | collected 2017-08-18 | reverse complement strand
GTTCCAGTTGAAGGAGGTCCGACGCCGGAGGTAAAGGTAGTTAATGGTCGAGCCATCTTGAACGTCACCTTAGATAAGGCGCCCGATAGCGTGGAGGCCGGAAATGATATTCCTAAGATTCGTGAACTCGCTAAGGCAGCAGATTCGACTTCACTAGTGGGTGGCACAAGCGCGGTCTACTTCGATGTGCGAACTGCTAATAATCGAGATAACCGAACAATTATTCCAATTATTTTGCTGGTAATTACCCTGATTCTTGGAGTCTTGCTCCGCAGTATCTTGAGTGCGGTTGTACTACTCGGCACGGTTGTACTCAGTTACTTCGCAACCTTAGGCGTATGTGCGCTCGTCTTTAACCACGTCTTCGGCTTCGCGGGAGGCGATAACTCATTCCCATTGTTCGCCTTTATCTTCTTAGTTGCACTTGGTATTGACTACAACATCTTCTTGATGACTCGTGTTCGAGAAGAAAGCGAAAAGATTGGCACTCGGGCTGGAGTTATCAAGGGAGTGACCGTTACTGGTGCCGTGATCACCTCCGCAGGTATCGTCTTGGCGGCCACATTCGCAGTTCTTGGATTGCTTCCACTCGTTCCTTTGGCGCAGCTTGGCTTTGCTGTTGCCTTCGGTGTACTTCTAGACACGATTATCGTTCGCTCAATCTTGGTTCCTGCACTAGTGCATGAGATTGGACCAAAGATTTGGTGGCCATCAAAACTTCAGAATAAGTAGCTACCCAGAACAATGATTTTAGTTATTGGTGCGGGCTTGGCGGGAATGAGCGCTGCTATCACTTTGCAGAAAAGTGGCGCCGATGTAGTCGTGATTGAAGCCGCTGATCGAGCAGGTGGTCGAGTTGCAAGTGATCTGATCGATGGCTTCACTTTGGATCGCGGATTCCAACTCATCAACGCAAATTACTCTGAGATAAAAATGGGCAACTATCTCAAGGGCTTATCTTTCGAGGTTGCACCGCGCACTGTTGGAGTAGCAGGCACTGATGGAATAACTAGGCTGGGGGATCCGCGCTCTGCGCCTTTCTCAATATTTTCAAGCAAAACTGGCAGCGCTTTGGCGAAAGTAAATTTTCTAAAGTATTTGGCGACGATGCCGCGCCAGAATGAGAGCGTTGAAGATCATCTGCTCCGCGCTGGAACATCTGATCTCTACCAAAAAGTCCTTAAACCCTTTCTCCAAGGAGTATTCCTTGCTGACCCATCTCAAGTGAGCGCAGTTATCGGCCGAGAGATCATTGCTTCATTTATAAATGGAAAGTCAGGAATCCCTTCAAAGGGCGTTGGGGAGTTTGCTTTGCGTATGGCTGATCAGATCAAAGATTTACGTTTGAACACCCAGGTCGAAGAGATAAATGGCGAAGGCGTAGTAACCAGTGCGGGACGAGTTTGTGCGGATGCGGTCATTCTGGCCACAGATCTGACGACTACTGGACAACTTCTTGGGGCGCAAGAGATTGGACGACTAACCGGTTCGACAACTTGGTACCACTCAACCCCACTATCCCCAACCGATAACGCCGAGTTAATTGTTGATAGTCAATCGCGCGGACCAGTTGTTAACTCGATAGTTATCTCGAACCTCGCGCGCACTTATGCTCCGATTGGCCAGCACTTGATCTCTTCGACAACAATCAAACATTCATCCGAATCTGAAGTTCGCCGCCACCTAACTCAGATGTGGGGAGTTTCAACGGAGGAGTGGAGATTCTTGGCTAAATATGAGATTAACTCAGCTCTGCCTTTATTTGGGCCAGGATATAAAAAGCACCAAGCGTTCAAGATTGAAAAGAATATTTATTGCGCGGGGGATTACTTAGAATCTCCGTCACAGAATGGTGCTCTACTTTCAGGCAGAAAAGTGGCCGAACGGTTATTGATCGACCAACGCAGTTAGCGCGTTGGTGATGTGTGGGTAATCCCAAATAAATCCGGCATCGCTAAGTGCATTTGGCATAACCTTCTTGGATCCAAGAATTTCGCTAGAGAAACCACCCAGTGCAATCTTTAGAGCGATCGCAGGTGCCGGAAATAGCGCGGGGCGGTTCATGGCTCTTGCCAATGCTGCCGTGAACTCTTGGTTAGTCACTGGGTTTGGAGTTGTGAGGTTGATCGGCCCTGATACTGGATGCTCTAAAGCGAAAACGATTGCACGGACAACATCGTGAAGCGTTATCCATGACCACCATTGTTTACCAGAACCCAGTTTTCCACCGAGTCCAAATCTAAAGAGAGGCAACATACGTCCAAGGGCGCCACCAGTTGGATCTAGGACTAGTCCGGTACGGAGTTTTACGGTACGTACTTCACCCGCTAAATCTGCTGCGCTTTCCCACTCTCGGCACACTGCTGCGAGAAAATCGTTTCCGACGGAATCACTTTCAACGACTGCACGATTTCCAGAATCCCCATACCAACCGATAGCACTTGCTGAAATAAATACCTGAGGCTTAACTTCAGCGACTGCTTTGGCAATAGCGGTGGTACCAAGTAGACGTGAATTTAATATTTCAGCTTTGAAGCGTTTACTCCATCGCTTATCGCCAACGCCGACTCCTGCAAGATGAATTACTGCATCTACACCTCTAAGGGCTTCTAAATCTACGAAGCCAGTCTTGGGATCCCACTGAATTTCATCTGGCGCAACCGTTGCTCGACGGACTAACCGTTGCACGGTATGTCCCTCGGACTTTAAATGACCAACAAGTGCGCTACCTATAAGACCAGATGCACCTGAAATAGCAATGCGTTGCGGGACAGACATGAAGGTTAGAGACCCAAATCAGATTCGAAGGCGCCACCTTCAAGTCGCTCTTTGAGAGTGACTAAGAAGCGAGCGGCATCAGCACCGTCGACTACGCGGTGATCATATGAAAGCCCAAGGTAGACCATAGATCGAATGGCAATAGTTTCTCCACCATCTTCGCCCTTTACAACCATTGGACGCTTAACAACTGCGCCGAGTCCAAGGATTGCAACCTGTGGCTGATTGATGATTGGAGTATCAAAGAGTGCACCGCGGCTTCCGGTATTTGTAAGCGTAAATGTTCCGCCGCCAAGTTCGTCAGGGGTGACTTTGTTATCACGAGTGCGAGCTGCAAGATCAGAAATCTTACGAGCGATGCCACCCATATTTAGGTCGCCCGCGTTATGTATAACTGGAACTAGCAATCCGCGTTCAGTATCAACTGCGATACCAAGATGTTCTGCACCGTGATAAATGATCTGGTCGCCTTCAACTGATGAGTTAAGTACTGGGTGCTGCTTTAGCGCTTCACAAACTGCAACAGCGAAGAATGGAAGGAATGAGAGTTTTACGCCTTCACGGGCTTCAAATGTCGCCTTCGAACGATCACGCAGACGAGCGATCTTCGTAACATCTACTTCGATTACAGTGGTCAACTGCGCACTTACTTGAAGCGATTCGACCATACGCGCTGCGATTACTTTACGAAGACGTGACATGGTTACGGATGTTCCGCGAAGTGGAGATGTTGCAACTACAGGAGCGGCAGCAGGGCGCTGTGCTGGCGCAGCAGCTGGCGTTGATACTGGAGCTGCGCTCTTAGGTGCAGCGGCTTCAACATCTTCCTTACGAATTCGTCCACCAATACCGGTGCCCTTAACGCTTGCTAAATTAACTCCGAGATCGTTAGCCAACTTGCGAACGATCGGAGTTACGTAAGCATCTGCCGGTTGTGAGACAGGTGCACTTGCAACAACAGGAGTAGGCGCAGGTGGAGCAACTGGTGCAGGATCTGAAACAACTGGTGCGGCTACGGGAGCGGCGACAATTGGGGGTGCAGCAACTGGTGCGGCAGGGGGAGTTGCAACAGGTGCGGCAGGTGCAGAAGCACCTGCGCCACCAATAACGGCGAGTCGCGCACCAACGGGAACAGTTGAATCAACAGGAACTTCGATTGAAATAATTGTTCCAGCTACAGGTGAAGGAATTTCAGTATCAACTTTGTCAGTTGAAACTTCGAGCAGCGCTTCATCAACTGCGATTGAATCTCCAACACCTTTTAGCCAACGCGTAACGGTTCCTTCGCTAACGCTTTCGCCCAGTGCTGGCATCGTAATAATTGTTCCGGCAGAAGTTGCAGGTGCAGCGGGTGCAGCTGGAGGAGGAGTAACTGGTGCAGGTGCAGCAGGAGGAGGAGTAACAGGTGCGGCAGCAACTGGTGCTGCAGGTGCAGGAGTTGAAGCGGGCGCTGCACCATCGGCGATGATGGCAAGTTCTGCTCCAACTGGAACAGTCTGATCAATTGCAACAATTATTTTTTGAAGAATGCCGGCAACAGGTGAGGGAATTTCAGTGTCGACTTTGTCGGTTGATACTTCAAGGAGTGGTTCATCCATTGCGACATGATCGCCCTCGGATTTAAGCCAACGTGTGACTGTACCTTCGCTGACACTTTCGCCAAGTGCTGGCATAGTTACTGAGAAAGTCATTGCGTTTTCCTATTCTCTATCCGTGTGCGTGAAGTGGTTTGCCGGCAAGTGCCATGTGCGCTTCACCCATTGCTTCGGAAAGCGTTGGGTGGGCGTGGATCAGTGGAGCAACATCGTCTGCTGATGCTTCCCAGTTAAAGATTAATTGTGCTTCGGCGAGAAGTTCACCGACGCGTGAACCGACCATATGGATTCCTAGAACTGGTCCACCTTTTTGCGAGACTAGTTTTATTGAACCCGCTGTGCGAAGAATCTGTGCCTTACCGTTTCCGGCCAAGTCGTAATTTAGTTCAACTACGTCATAACCGCGCTCCTTAGCCTGAGCGGTTGTTAACCCGACTGATGCAACTTCTGGTTCGGAATAAGTAACTCGGGGAACTCCGTCATAGTTAATCGGGCGGGGATTTAATCCGGCTATTTCTTCGGCAACTAATATTCCTTCGCCAAAGCCAACGTGAGCAAGTTGAAGGGTTGGGATTAGATCGCCAACTGCCCAAATTCCAGGGACGTTGGTGCGACACTTTTCATCCACCAGAACATAGCCCCTATCCATGGCGATCCCTTGTTCTTCATAACCGAGATTTGCTGATACTGGGCCACGACCAACGGCAACCAGAAGAACTTCAGCGGAGAAAGTTTTGCCATCTTCTAGGGTGATGGTCACGCCATCTGCGTTTACCGCGTGCGACTTAAAGCGAACGCCGAGCTCGAAGTTGATACCACGCTTGCGGTATGCCCGCTCCAACTGCTTACTAGATGATTCATCTTCAAGTGCAACTAGGTGCGGCAAACCTTCAATAATTGTTACTTCTGCACCAAAGGATTTCCAAACAGATGCAAATTCACAACCTATGACTCCACCACCTAGAACGATCACGCTCTTTGGCACGTACTCCATCTTCATCGCTTGATCAGAAGTAATTACACGCTTGCCATCTATATCAAGCCCTGGAAGGGTGCGCGCATATGAACCTGTAGCGAGCAAAATATTTTTACCTGTATAACGAACACCGTTTACTTCAATAGCGTCTTTAGCGACGAGCTTGCCGTGGCCTTCAATGAAGGTGATATTGCGAGACTTAACCAGACCTTGCAGCCCCTTGTGTAATTTGGTTATAACGCCATCCTTATAGGAGTTTACGCCAGTCATATCTATTGAGTTAAAAGTTGCATTCACACCAAACTGGCTCGCCTCGCGTGCTCCATCAGCAATTTCACCCGCATGTAAAAGCGCCTTTGTAGGGATACATCCTCTGTGAAGACATGTGCCACCAAGTTTGTCTGCCTCGATTAGCGCGACTGAGAGTCCAAGTTGTGCGCCGCGTAGCGCTGCTGCGTAACCGCCGCTGCCGCCACCTAAAACTACGAGATCAAAGTTGGACACGTGTTCTGACTCCTTCACCACCGAGCGCCACGAAGCGGCTTGACTGGTTCCTATCTTGCCAGTTTTGGGCGCTGATTACGAAATGGCGGCAGATTCTGCCAACGCGACCAAGGAGCGGAGCGCAACACCTGTGCCACCAACTGGCGTGTAGCCATATGGCTCACCTTCGTTATAGGCAGGGCCTGCAATATCTAGATGTAACCAAGGTAACTCAGGAGAGATAAATTCCTTAAGAAAGAGTCCCGCAACCATCATGCCGCCCATTCGTTCTCCTATATTCGCCATATCGGCAACTGGTGAGTCAAGAGAAGCGCGCAGCTCTACTGGAAGCGGCATAGGCCAGAATGCTTCGCCAACTTCCTTTGTTATTGCAAAGAAATTATCGCTGAACTCTTGGTTGTTAGTCATGATTGCACTTGTCCGCGTTCCGAGAGCAACGACCTGAGCGCCGGTTAGAGTTGCAACATCTACGATGCCATCAAGATCCTTATTTTCTTGCGCTTTCACCAAAGCATCTCCAAGAACTAGTCGACCTTCAGCATCTGGGTTTAAAACTTCAATAGTCTTTCCGCCATACATCGTGATGATGTCACTTGGACGTGTTGCGTTGTCACTGACCATATTTTCTGCCAGCGGGGCATAACAGTCGATCGCCACAGGAATTTTTAGAAGGGCAATAGCAATAGTTGCGGCGCAAACTGCCGCAGCCCCCGACATATCTGATTTCATCGCCTCCATGCCAGCGGCTGGTTTTAGCGCCAGGCCTCCGGTATCAAAAGTAATTCCTTTTCCTACGTAAGCGAAATTCTTGCGCGCCTTTGCCTTTATTGGGCGATAAGTAATTTGTAGTAAACGCGGCGGATTGGCCGATCCTTGCCCCACTGCGGTAATTCCACCGTAACCTTTTGATTTCAACTGTGAATCAGTCATTACAGACACCTTCAAACCCGCTCCAGCTCCTCCTACTTTCTTAACCAGTTCAGTAAAAGTTTTGCAGAATGAATCTGGAGTTAAGTGGCTTGGGGGAGTATTGATCAGATCTCTAACGAGTGCTGTGTATTCACCTATGACTACAGCACGTTTAACTGCCGCCTTAGCTTTAAGATCTTGCGCTAGCGAAGAATGTACCGTGGCTGACTTTAGGCCTGGCCGACGATCACTAAGAGAATCAACTCTAAATTTATTAAAAACATAAGAGCCGAGTAAGGCACCTTCTGCTACGGCTCCAACAGACGTTGCCTTCCGAGTAGGAAGCGAGAAGGTGGCGCTGGTATTTCCTGATAGAGCTCTAGCTGCTGCCCCTGCTGCTCTTCGTAGCGTTTCGTCATCGAATATTGTTTTGTGTTCGCCTAACCCGGTGAATACCAAGAGGCGAGTAGTAGTACCTGGAATCTTAATTACTTCATCGCTTTTGCCGGTTGCTCCCATGTCGGAGAGAGTTGCCAAAATCTTCTTTGTATCAAGTGCAATAGCGCCACTCTCAATCGCGAGAGATGATTTACCTTTTTTATGGGATAGCCCAACTACCAAGATCTCATCTTTGATGATGCCATCCGAGAGGTTGATAGTTGTCATTTAAGGCTCCTTAAGAATCTATTGCCATCTTTGAAATGGAGTGTTTTGGGAGAGATATCTGTAGTGCTGATGCTCGGGTAAGTGTAAGTTGTTCACATGAAAAATTCACCACTTGCCGAAAAACATCTCGCGCTTGATGCAAAGATGGCCGATTTTGGTGGCTGGTTGATGCCAATCGAGTACCCGGGCTCTGGCGTGATTGCCGAACACACCGCAGTACGCGAAAGGGTGGGGATCTTCGATGTCTCGCATTTGGGCAAGGTCAGCGTGATAGGTGATGGAGCGCTTGAATTTCTCAATTCTGTATTCACAAATGATTTAAATCGCATCTCTGATGGGCGAGCCCAGTACACCCTACATTGCAACGCTGCCGGAGGCGTTATCGATGATCTGATTGTCTATCGCAATAGCTCAAAGGATCTATTTTTGATTCCAAACGCTGCAAATACATCCGATGTTGTTGCTGCTTTGGCAAAAGATGCCCCAACCGGCATAACCATTACAAATCTCCATGAAAAATTCGCAGTCATTGCGGTTCAGGGACCAAAATCAAGAGAAGTTATCGAATCTCTCGGATTAAATCCGGCCTTGGATTACATGGCATTTGAGCATGTAGAAATTTCAGGTCGCCGCGCAATTCTTTGTCGCACCGGTTACACCGGAGAGCATGGTTACGAGATTCTTCCAAGCTGGGGCGATGCAGTACCAGTTTGGGATTCACTTGTTGACGCTATACAACCGCACTCTGGATTGATCTGCGGCTTAGGTGCGCGAGATACCTTGCGCACCGAGATGGGTTACCCACTTCATGGCCATGAGTTAACTTTGCAGATTTCGCCAGTTCAAGCAGCAGCTTCTTGGGCTATTGGTTGGAATAAGCCAATTTTTAGCGGATCAAGTTTTCTTAGAGATCAGAGAGAATCTGGAACGCACACAAAACTTCGCGCACTAATTAGTCAGGATCGCGGTATTCCACGCGCTGGTATGCAGATAAAAAACTCAGAAGGAGTAGTTGTAGGCGAGGTTACGAGCGGAACTTTCTCTCCATCGTTAAAGAAAGGCATAGCCCTAGCTTTGGTAAGCCCTGAGTTTCAAGTTGGCGATGAAGTAACGGTTGATATTCGTGGAAGAGATAGTGTTGCGGTTATCGCAAAACTACCTTTGGTTACTTCAAACGTTCGCTAAATTGCACTGGCGTAAGAAAAGATGCTTTTGAACTCGTTCGACGTAGGGCGGATAGAACTGCTGGGGCGGTAATAATTATTAAGGTCGAAGTTAAGACTGCTCTCGGAACATCCCACGCCATCGATGATAGGAAGTGAAAGGTAATAAACCTATTGAGATTATCTGAAAGTGGAGCACCTGCCTGATAAGAAAGTTGGGTATCACCACCCAATGCCCAAGGCCAGAACTGTAGATCCATCAGTAAACCAAACATTAAAGATGAAGCAACTGCGATCAGAACCAGAAGTGCGATCTCTGCGCGACCCTTTACTCTCTTTGGAAAAGATCCAGCAAATAAACCAATTAGTCCAGCAGCAAAGAGCTGATATGCAAGCCAGGGACCGAGGCCACCGGTTAACAATGCGGAGGCAAGCATTCCGAGTACTCCCAGTAAGAATCCGAATGCCGCGCCAAAGACGCGCGCTGCGAGTATTAATAGAAACCACATTGGCTCAAGACCCACTGCTCCTGCACCAAGTGGCCTAAGAGCGGCAAGCAATGCGGCAAGTGTGCCTAGCAGCGCAACAGACTTTGCATCGAGTCCTGAATCACTTAACTGCGCAACCAACAGAAAGATCGCTGCCGGCACAGCGGCCCAAAAGAAATATTGCGCGAAGTCTGCTGAATTCTCTGTCGGAACATAAAAAGGCCAGGTAAAACCGGCAAAGACCATTACAGAAACCAAGATGAGAGCGGTTTTAGATTTGAGGCTAAAACGATAAATATCGTTAGTCAAGTAATTCAATTTAAACCGCCAACCTGATCTGGTTGATCTAAGGCGCGCATTACATCGTTAACTGTCAACCATCGACGTGGCGCCATTACCTTGGCGACTTGTGGCGCGAAGGCGGGAGATGCCAGCAAAATATCAATGGTTGGTCCGTCGGCGACAATTTCACCTTCTGAAAGAAAGATAACCCGATCAGCTAATTCAGCCACAAGTTCAACATCATGAGTTGCAATCACTACGCATTTGCCAGGATAGACCACAAATTCTTTGAGAATCTTAATTAACAAAGATTTGGATTGATAATCCAAACCACGCGTTGGTTCGTCGAGAATTAGAGATTTAGGTTTTGCGGAGAGAATGACTGAGAGCGCGAGCGCCAAACGTTGACCTTCTGATAGATCTCTTGGATGCGTTTTCCCGGCTATCGAAGGAACGAGAGTCTGAAGTAGCGCAAAGGTAGATCCAGAATCAATTCCATTATCTTTATCAGCTTGTGAACACTCTTGAGAAACGCTTTGCGCATATAAGAGATCGCTTGGTTCTTGCGGAATATAACCGACCGTTGCACGTCGAACCGCCCCCTTTAAACTGATGGGTTGGTGTCCAAAGATAGAAATTTCGCCACGATCAGCTGTCTTAACCCCGACTATGGATTGCAGAAGTGAACTCTTTCCGGCGCCATTGCGACCCATTAGAGCCACAATCTCGCCTTCGAATACAGAAGCGGTAATACTTTTCAATGCTTGGTGCGCTCCGTATGAGATGGAAAGTCCGCTAACCGAGATCACCGTCGGCGTCGACTTGGATTCCAATTGCTCAAAGTCGATTCCGTCGCGCCTGATGTCCTCGGTCATGCGCCGAACATCGCGAACACTTAATCCAATTTGATCAAGCCCCAGAGCGCGAGATAAATGAACTATTGGGGGTGCGATATCAGATTTCTTCAAAATGTTTTCAGGTATATCAATCTTGGCTTGGCCATCGCCAGCGATATGAATAATGCGGTCAGCAAAACCGATTACCCGCTCCAAACGATGCTCAGCTATCACGACGGTAAGGCTCAAATCATGTACCAGTCGGTGAATAATTGAGAGAACTTCTTCAGCTGCGATCGGATCCAAGGCGCTGGTTGGTTCATCCAAAACCAAAATCTTAGGGTGCATAACTAACGCGCTGCCGATAGCTAATCGCTGCTGTTCTCCACCACTTAAGGTGGAGATGGCGCGATATCGGAGCGGAGCAAGCGCAAGTAGATCAAGAATTTCTTCAACGCGTTTTCGCATAACATCGGGTGCAACATTTAGTGACTCCATGCTAAAGACTAATTCTTCTTCTACGGTATCGGTAACAAAACCGCTGCTGGGATTCTGACCCACAATTCCTATCAAGTGCGCAAGTTCACCAGGGCGAACTAGCTGAGTTGAAATTCCATCAACAGTGACATCACCTGCCAGGATTCCTCCAGTGTGATGCGGTACCAACCCATTAATCAATCGTAGAAGGGAAGATTTACCTGTGCCGGTTGATCCAATAACCAGCACCATCTCGCCTTCTTCGATCGAAAAGGAGAGTCCTTCTAAAATAGTTTGCGTTGACGTTGGATAAACCAACGAGACATTAGAAAACTTGATCATGATGTAACCAGCCATGTAGTGAGTAATAAAAATAGGCCGCTGGAGAAGATCGCAGTGTCTGCAATCTTCCACTTGATTGGTCGATATCGAGAGCGAGCTCGGCTTACCCCATATCCTCGCGAATCCATGGCAGCTGCCAGATCGAGTGATCTGGCCAACGCCTCTTCGAGTAGTGGAAGTGCAATTGATTTAAATTTTGGTTTCTCATCTCCTCGAAGAATCCGGGCGCGCTTAATTCTCGAGTAACTGGCAACTATTTGTGGCAAAGACGAGGTCGCAATAACGATGGCGATCCCAAATTCGTTGACCATAACAGGCAGAACCCTGAGCATTTTGTGGGGACTGGTAAGTGATACTGCCGCTCCGAAAAGTGCGATGACGCAGGTAATAATCAAACCTTCGTGTAACGCTGCAAAGAGTCGTTCCTGAGTTATGACCCCACCAATTCGTATGCCCGCCATCCAATTCGGAAGTGGGAGAATTGGGAGTTGTGCAATCTTTGTGCCCGGTATCGGAACTCCAATTAAGACGCCGGTGATTGCTCTAATCACCAGGATAAATAAACCCAGGCGAAGGGAAAACCAGAAGCTTCTTGACCAGGGAAAATCTCCCGCAAAGCGCCAGACTAAAAGAGCTGCACCCGCTATTACTGTGGCAGCATAAATAGCGCTATCGGCACGAATGACCGTGATAATTAAAGCGATACTCCAGAGCCACCAAGTAAGCGGGTGCAGCGATTTCATTTATGGGTACTTTTTTATTTCTTCTTTAGCGATGCTGGGGTTGCGATCTCGGCGCCGCATTCCTTCGCTGGATATCCGTTTAGACCGCAAATTAATCCGCTTTTTGCGGCACGAACTTTGATCTCCATTCCCAAAACGTCTATCCCTTGAGAAGTTTTAGCAGTGCGAACGCAGGTTGTAATAGTTTTCTTAATTTTTTCACCTTTTGGCGCATATGCCTGTGAACCAAAATCAATTACTAGACCGATTCGTTTCGTATCTTTATCAGCCTTAGTTTTTCCGCATATGGCGGCAAAACTTGGCTTAACAGATGGTGGAGTTGATGGAATGTCATCGCTACTGAAAACAAACGACCAACCTTCCACTGAGCCATCTTCGATGTCTACTGTTGGTCCAGTCATGGCAGCGGTCCATTTTGTTGCGCCCGGCGCTGCTTGGTAGTAACCCCAATAGCGCCAACCCTTATCAGCGGCGCTTGCTGAAGTTACGGGAAAAGCTTGCGTGGCGAGAAAAGAAAGCACGAAAAATAATTGGGTGAATTTCCGGCTTGATTTTATTTTAATCATTTTACTGTGGAGCCTCTCTAGAAATCAGAGCCTCACAGGGGTAGCGCAATAAAAGTATGGAAACACTTCTGTTGGGACTACACCCCGCAAACCTCGGCGGGTGATGGTCTATAACTCTTTACAATTGAGGTAATCCGACTTAAGTTATCGCGGCGTAGCAAGCCTGGTAACTCTTACGGTTGCGGGTCAGCGTCGGAGTTTCACCGACTTCCCCCCAAAAGAAAGTTTTTGCTATTTAGTTTTCTCCTACCTGCGAAGAAAACCACAGGTTGGGTTCGATAGCAATTCACCACGCTATGGAGACTAGCCACGATGGGGGGTATGGTTTGGCGCATGGAATATCGTCGCCTCGGCAGTTCAGGAATGTATGTATCAGAAATTTCTTACGGAAATTGGATTACCCATGGATCGCAGGTAGAAGCCGATGCAGCGGTCAAATGTGTGCGCACCGCCTTTGATCTCGGAATAACTACATTCGATACGGCGGATGTTTATGCTGCAACCAAAGCTGAGTCAGTTCTTGGTCGCGCTCTAAAGGGGATTAAACGCGAGTCATACGAGTTATTTACAAAGGTTTATTGGCCTACTGGATCAGGAAAAAATGATCGTGGACTTTCACGTAAGCATATTATCGAATCCTGTAACGCTTCGTTAAAACGGTTAAATACTGATCACATAGATCTTTATCAAATGCATCGTTTCGACTATGAGACACCGCTGGAAGAATCGCTAAGCGCCTTTGATGACTTAATCCGTGCTGGAAAAGTTCATTACATTGGCTTCTCGGAGTGGAACGCTAGACAAATCTCTGATGCGCTTCGTATTCAAGACGCCAAGGGGTACACCCGTTTTGTCTCAAGTCAGCCACAGTATTCTGCGCTTTGGCGCGTTATCGAAACTGAAGTTGTTCCGCTAAGCAAGCGCGAGGGAATCGGCCAGATTGTTTGGTCACCAATGGCGCAAGGCGTTCTTACAGGAAAGTACCTTCCAGGCAAGAAGCCGCCAGTGGGTTCTCGCGCCACGGATAAGAAATCGGGCGCAGATATGATTTCACGTTGGATGCGTGATGAAGTTCTAGCAGCGGTTCAAAACTTGGCGCCTATTGCAAGAGATCTTGATCTAACAATGGGTCAACTTTCTATCGCCTGGGTCTTGCAAAACTCCAATGTTTCAAGTGCAATCATGGGAGCGACCAAACCTTCACAAGTAAAAGAAAATGTGAAGGCATCTGGAGTTAAATTATCTGCAGATATTATGCACGCCATCGATAAGGCGCTCGGTAATCTG
>JACCEC012783053.1_pt1 | contig 13618 bp, 9 predicted proteins | sample 7450121 | NCBI WGS metagenome assembly JACCEC01 (sample SAMN15323455, study PRJNA562643) | freshwater metagenome | isolation source: river surface water | place: USA:Blue River Watershed | collected 2017-08-18 | reverse complement strand
GACATCCGTCGCATCGGCCAGATCAAGGAGCCTTCCGGCAAGGTCATCGGCAACCGCACCAAGGTGAAGGTCGTGAAGAACAAGGTCGCCCCTCCCTTCACGGAGTGCGAGTTCGATATCATGTATACCGAAGGCATCTCCCGCTCCGGCTCCGTCCTCGACCTCGGCATCGAACACAAGATCCTCGAGAAGAAGGGCGCCTGGATCGCCTATAACGGCCAGCTCATCGGCCAAGGCCGCGAAGCCGCCAAGGACTACCTCATCAAGAACCCGAAGGTCCTGGAAGAACTCCAGAAGACTATCATGGAGAAGGTCCAGGTCGTCGGCGGCATGACCCTCGGCGTCGGCGTCGCCGAAAACGTCACGGCCGAATAATCGATTCGTTGTTGGCTAGCCATAGCCCGGGCCGCACGAAAGTGCGGCCCGTTTCATTGGCGGGGTCCGTTCAGCGCACCTCTTCGACCTTGAGGGTCGAGTCGACGGGCTTGATCGTCGCCTGCAGCGCGGCGGCCAGGCGGTCGAACTCGACCTGCGAGCTCTTCACGACGGCCTCCATGTCCTTCTTGGCTTCGGGGCTGCGGAAGAGCGTCTTGATCTGCTTCGTCTCATACGCCTGCTTCTCGGCCGCGGCCTTCCAGATCTTCGCGAAGGTCGGCGAGGTGGGGTTCTGCGGGAACGCCGCCGCGAGGTTCACGCCCTTGGCGAGCTCGGCGGCGGTGAAGATCTTGGCGGCGTCGCCCCAGGTGACCTTCACCTGGGCGGTCTTGGCCCCCGCGACGCGCAGGGTCAGGCGGTTCAGCTTCTTCTGGAAATCGGCCAACGCCACGCCGGCGGCGATCGTGCCGTCCTTGGTGACGTCGCCCGGTTCGAACGAAGCGGGGATGCGGAAGCTGCGCAGCGAGACCACGCCGCCCTCGGCCTTCAGGATACGCTGGCCATAGCGGGCGTTCGCCTTGCCGGTCGCCAGGTCGACGTCGATCTGGCCGACGTCGCCGCGCAGGCCGAGGCCTTCGAGGAAGGCGGTGGCCATCATGACGTGGCCGGCCCATCCGGGGTGCACGCCGTCGTTGCCCTCGAGCTTGAAGCCCTCGCCATACCTGGCCCGGGCCTCATGTCCCTTCACGAGCATCGGCCAGTAGACGTCGGCGAAAGCGACCTGCTCGGCCTGCGCGACCTCGATGCCGATGTTGCGGAAGTTGAGCAACGCGAGGTTGAGCTCCTGCCAGGTGCCCTTCGCGGACTTCACCCACGGCGGGACGGAATGGATCGTGCCCGAGGAGCCGAGCACGACGCGCGCGCCGGCCTCCTTGAACTTGCGCACGACGGCGGTCTGGTTGGCGCGGTAGGTCGCGGCGATCGCGTCGTCCTGCGGCACGTAGCGGAAATCGTTCATGCCGTAGCAGGTCGTCGCGATGGTCGGCTTGAAGCGGAGGACGTCGTTGTCCATGCGCCTGAGGAAACCGCCGGCCTGCTCGCCGCTCCACCCGTACTGGCGGACGGTGACGTGCAGGTCGGAGCGCGCGGCGACGATGTACGCCTCCATGAGCAGGCTGTACATCTTCTGTTCGGTGATGGAGTCGCCGCAGATCGCGAGCCGGTCGCCCTTCTGCAGGAGCGGCGCCGGCGTCTTGGGCGCGAGCAGGCCGACATACTCGGCGGGCACGATGTCAGGACGGGGCTGGGTCTGCTGGCAACCGGCCAAGCCGAGACAGAGGAGCAGGAGAGCGCAGGGGAATCGCATGCCTTCCTTCTAACGATCCGGAGCGATGAATCTATCTTCTTCTCCGCTCCGCTTGCTTTTCGGCGATTTTTCCCTCAGATTGACTGTCCCCTGCGGTGTTCGACACCCGCGGCAGCCTCCCTTCCCTACGAACATAATATAAGGGAGGTGCGACCCGACCGGCCTCGTCCGAGCCGTGGCAACGTACCGCCCACCTAAATCCAGGAACAAGTGGAGCTCCAATCGGAATCGGCACAGGCGGGGGACCCTTTAGATGGAGATGACAGAGGACGGATGACAGACAGGGATGCGATGAGATCGTATCCGTCTGACCCGAGGTAGGGTCGGGACCGCGTCACGACCTAGCTGCCTCTGGCCCGCGCACCTTAGGACGCGATAGTGATCAAGCCCCACCCTCACGACAGGCGACCCAAACAAAAGAGGGAGACCGGATGGTTGGCTGGGGGTTCTGATGCCCGCAGCTAACCATCCGGTCTCCCTTTTAGTTCTGTCTTTAGCTCAGCTTCAACGCCCCGCCCTCGCAGAGGCTCGGATTGCCGAACGTCTTCATCGGATGGCCGAAGCCCTGGGCGATCGCCATCAGCAGGCGGTTGTGCGGCTCTTTCTTGAACTTGAGCGCGCGGCCGGTCTTGAAGCCGAGGCCGCCGCCGATCAGCACCCACGGGATGTCTTCGAGGGTGTGGCTGTTGCCCTTGCCGAGTTCGTTCGTCCAGACGATGGTGGTGTTGTCCAGCATGTTGCCTTTGCCGTCCGGCTCCGGAGTCTCCCGCAGGCGCTTGGCCAGGTGCGCGATCTGCTCGGCGAACCACGTGTTGATCTTGGTGAGCTTCTCGACCGAGCTGGTGTTGAGGTCGGGATCGTGCGACAGCGCGTGATGGCCTTCCTCGATGCCGATCCACTTCATGCGGGCGCCGCCCACGGAATTGGTGAACTGGAACGTCGAGACGCGCGCCATGTCGTTCTGGAAGGCGCTGATGAGGAGCTCGGTCTGCAGGCGGGTCAGCTGCGGGATGCTGTCGTTCTCGAGCGGCACGCCGGGTTCCGGAGGATGGGGCACCTTGAGGGCCGCCTGCGACTGGCTTTCCTTGAGGCCGCGCTCGAGCTCACGCAGGGCCGTCGCGTGCTGGTCGAGCAGCGCGCGGTCGCCCTTGTCCACCGCGTTGGCGACCTTGGCGATGTCGTCCTTGAGCCCGTCGAGCACGGAACCGAGGTTCTCGCCTTCCTTCATCGAACCATAGAGCTTGTCGAAGAGTTCGTAGGGACTCGAGATGGGCGCGACGGGCTGATTGGCGCCGGCGTAGCTCCAACGCGTCCATGGATCGGCGCGGTTGCCGACGGCGACGCCGACCTCGAGCGAGCCCAGGCGGGTCTTGGTCCGCGGGTCGGCCTGGAGATGGGCGCGGATGACCTGGTCGACGGAAGGCCCGCTGGCCCAGCCGGCGGGCGCGCCGCCGCCGCCCATGATGTTGCCCGGGAAGAGCTCGATGCCGGTGAGCAGGCAGCTCATGCCGCGCATGTGCGAATCGCCGTCGCCGCGGACGCGGTTGTTCACGCCCTTGAGCGTGAGCAGCTTGTCCTTGAAAGGCTCGAAGGGCTTCATGATCGCCTTGAGCTTGAAGTCCGCGCCCTCCTCGTCGGGCCAGAAGGCCGGCGGGACGATACCGTTGGGCGAGAAGACGAAGATGACGCGCTGGCGGCGGCCGGCGGCCGGCTCGGCGGCGCCGAGCGTGGCGAGACCGCCGAGGAGCGGGAGCGCGGCGGCCGACAGGCCGAGGCGGCGGAGGAAATCGCGACGATGTTGGAGGGTCATGGGTTCAGCGGGCGGAAGGGTCGGCGGTGACGGTCGGGCGCAGCGCGGCGACGACGGCGACCTCGACGGCGAGGTTGCGGACGTGGAAGCCGTCGGCGCGGAACTTTTCCGTCAGCCGGCCGACGAGGTCGGGCGAATAGGCGGCGGGCGGCTGCTTCACGAGCGAATGGAAGAGGTTGCGGACGAAGCCGGCCTGGCCGGCTTCGCTCTCCGCCGCATGCAAGCCCACGTCGCGGGCGCCGGTGAGCTTGAGGACGCTGCCGTCGGCGGCGACGTAGTCGGAGACCGGGTCGACAGGCTTCCTGTTGTCCGTGGCGCGCACGCGGCCGACGGCGTCGAAACGCTCGAAGCTGAAGCCGAGGGGGTTGATGGTCACGTGGCAGGACATGCACGCGGGCTTGGAAGTGAGCTCCGTCACCTTCTCGCGCATGGTGAACGAGGGGTCGAACTTGTCGTCCATGAAGGCGATGGCCATGGGCGGCGGCTTGAGCATGCGCCCGAGGATGTTGCGCGTCACGAAGACGCCGCGATGGATCGGGGAGGTGGACTTCGTGTAGGAGAAGGTCGCGAGCAGGTAAGGGTGCGTCAGCACGCCGGCGCGCTGGTCGGCGTCCATCCTCACCGGTTGGAAGCCGTCGCCGGGAGCGATCTTCTGTCCGTAGAACTTCGCGAGGCGCTGGTTCATCAGGATGGTGTCCCCGAGGAGGAGCTGGCGGTAATCGGACTTCTCCGACCAGACGACGCTCTCGGCGAAGAGGTCGAGCGAGGTGCGCAGGTCCATGACGACACCCTGGTCGAAGCCGGGATATTCCTTCTGGTCCTTGGCGATCTCGGCGCCTTCCTCGACGTGCAGCCAGTCGTGCAGGAAGTCGCGCAGCTTGGCCTTGGCGCGCGGATCCTTCATCATGCGCCGGGCCTGCTGACGGACCTGGGCCTCGGTCTTCAGCTGGCCGGCGGCCGCGGCGTTGAGCAGCGGCGCGTCGGGGACGGAATCCCAGAGCGCGAGGGCGAGGCGAGAGGCGACGGCGTAGTCGTCCTGCGGACCGATGCCGGGATAGAGGAAGGCGGGGTTGGAGAGCGTGAAGATGAACGCGCGCTTGGCGGCGACCTCCGGGGCGACGTCGCCCGCGTAGATCGCGGCGAGGTCGGCCTTCTGCTCCTCGGTGAGCGGACGGCGGTAGGCGAGCTGCGCGAAGCGCAGCGAGAAGGCCTTGAGCTTCTCGGCCCGGTCCGGCGCGTCGGCCTTGGTGCCGGCGAGGCCGAAGACGCCCGGCCCGATCATCGCGGAGACCTGCAGCGCGCCCTTGGCGACGGCTTCGGACCACTCCCGCGAGACGGAAGAGCCGCGTTCGTAGCCGATGCTGCCGTCGTCCGGCGGCAAGGGCACGGAGACCACGTGGACGTGGGACGACCGGGCCGGCGAAAGCTGGGAGCGCGGCACCACGGTCCAGTCGCCGCCGGGCGGACGCCACTCGAGCCTCAGGGCGGCGGTCTTGTCCTTGTATTTGAAGAACTCCACCTTGATGGGGTAGCTCCGTCCGCCGAGCAGGAAGACCGAAGCATGGGCCGAGCGCGACATGCCGGAGCTCACCCAGAGGTCGATGAGCGCGTTCTTCTCGCTGCCGCCGTCCGGCGGGTTGACGTAGAGGCGGACGCCGTTGGGCGAGGTGACGCGGAACTCGTATTCGCCGGTGTCGGGCGCGAGGAGCGAGCCGGCCCAGTTGATGCTGAACTGGGCGGCATACGTGCCTTTCTCCGGCGCCCCGGCGCCGAAATCGAAGTCGATGACCGGGTCGACCTGCTGCTTGAAGGTGGTCTCCGGCCGGTTGCGGTCGGGCATCTTCGGGTCGCGCTCCGGACGCTCGCGATAGACGCCGGCCAGTCCGCCCGACTCGGTCGTGCCGAAGGCGCCGCGGAGCGAGCCGAGCAGGTCGGCGACGCTCTCGCGATATTGGCGGACCGTCAGGTGGGCCAGCTCGATGCGGGGCGGGTGGTTCCGGGCGCGGGCCTCGGCGGAATAGAAGGCCTTGTGGATGTACTCGGCGGAAGCGGTGGCGTCGGCCAGCGACAGCGTGCCGGGATCGTCCTCGGGCATCTCCCGGGCGATGTACTTGGCCAGCGAAGCGACCGACTTCTCGCCGACGAGAGGTTCGTCCGACTTGCCCGCCACGCCTTCGCCCACCGGACCGTGGCAGCCCATGCAGTCCTGACGGTAGACGACTTCGCCCGACCGGGGCGCGGCCAGGTGCTTCTTGTGGTAGCGCTGGGCTTGGCGGCCGGCGAAGGCGAGTACGGCCACGCCGACGAGGGCGAGCCCGACCTTGATGGTCCGGGAAAAGGGCATGGGGTTACGACCCCTCAGGACAACCGATAGTTCCCCTAAATCAAGCCCGCCTCGCCGAAACTGAACCAGCCCTTGCCCGCGGGATCGGCCTCCGGACGGCCCACGACCACGTGGTCGAGCAATTCGACGCCCACCACCCTTCCCGCGTCGGCCAGCTGCCGGGTCACGGCCCGGTCCGCCGGACTCGGCGTGGGGTCGCCGCTCGGATGGTTGTGCGCCACGATGGCCGCCGACGCGGCATGCTTGAGCGCGTGCCGGAAGACCTCGCGCGGATGCAGCAACGCGCTGGTCGCGGTGCCGGAGCTGACCTCATGCAGGGCGAGCAGGCGGTTGCGGCGGTTGAGGCAGAGCACCCAGCATTTCTCCACGGCGAGCCCGGCCGCGAAAGGTTCGAGGCGCGCCCAGACCTTGGCCGGCGCGTCGAGCTTCTCGCCGGGATCATGCGCGCGCTCGCGGATCCGCCGGGCGAGCTCCATCGCCGCCGCCAGTTCGGCGGCCTTGGCGGGGCCGAGCCCATGGACGCGTCCGAAGTCATGCGTGTCCCAGGTCGCGAGCGCGGCGAGCGTGCCGGACTCGGCGAGCAAGGACGAGGCGACGACGGGCGCCGGCGCGCCCTTGGTGCCCGCGCCGATCAGCAGCTCGATGAGCTCGGCGTCGAGGAGGGCCCGCGCGCCGAGACGGACGAGGCGTTCACGCGGACGGTCTTCCGGAGGTTGCATCCTCCGATGACCGTCGCGGAGGCCGCCGGGCACAACCCAGGTTATGCCTCAGCGGAACCCTCCAGCCGGCGCTCAGCCCACGCGGCCGGCCTTCTCGTCGAGGAAGGTGACCTTGCCGGTCTTGATGTCGTACATCGCGCCGAGGATGGCGATCTTGCCGGCCTGCTCGAGCTCGCGCAGGGTGCGGCTGGCGGAGCGGATGCCGGCGATCGTCCGCAGCACGTTGCGCGTGGCCACGTCGTCCACGAAGATGCGCTTGGTCTCGAGGGTCACCCAGTCGCCATGCGGCTTGGTGCCCGGCTCGATGGACTTCTGGATCTCGTTGACCAAGGCGTCGAGGTGCTCGCATCCCGTCGCCTGCGAGGCGGTCTTGCCGGTCTCGAACAGCTCCACCGCGGCCTTGACCGCGCCGCAGCTGGTATGGCCCATCACGAGGACCAGGCGGGAGCCGGCCACGGCGCAGGCGAACTCCATGCTGCCGAGGACCTTCTCCTTCGCGACGTTGCCCGCGATGCGGATGACGAACGCGTCGCCCACGCCCATGTCGAAGATCAGCTCGACGGGGCTGCGCGAGTCGATGCAGCTGAGCACGACCGCCATCGGATACTGGGCGGCCGCCGTCGCGTCGACCTGCCGGGAAAGGTCGCGGGTGAGGCGACGCCCGGTGACGAACCGCTCGTTGCCTTCCTTGAGGAACTGGAGGACGCGCTCCGGCGTCAGCTGCGCCTGCACCTCGCGGGTGCTGACGTCCACGAACTGGATCTCGTCCGCCATCACGTAGCGCTCCTTGAAGCCGACGAGGCTCACCTTGAGGTTGCGCGCCGGCGCGGTCTGTTTGCGGAAATCATCGATCAGGTCCAGGATGTCCGGGTCGACGTAGTCCGTGTTGCGCGCGTCGAGCACGACGTGGCCGTCCGTCGGCACCGAGTTGAGCGCCTGTTCGAGCGCCGCGCGGTTGAGGAAGCTCACCTGGTTCGCGAACTCGATCCGGAGCACGTCGCCGCTGACATGGTGCTCCATGAAGCGGAGCATCGGGCGGCGGTAGTTGCTGTGCAGGATGAAGGCCAGGCCGGTGCCGAGGCCGATGAGGACGCCGATCAGCAGGTCGGTGAACACGATGGCCAGGACCGTGACGACGAAGGGGACGAACTGGCTGCGGCCTTCCGCCCACATCTGCCGGAAGAGGGCCGGGCTGGCCAGCTTCAGGCCCGTGACGATCAGCACCGCGGCCAAGGAGGCCAGGGGGATCTCGTTCAGCCAGCGCGGCGCGAAAAGCACCAGGAGGGCGAGCAGCGCGCCGTGGAAGAAGGCCGACAGGCGCGTCGCGGCGCCCGCGTTGATGTTCACCGAGCTGCGCACGATGACCGAAGTGATCGGCAGGCCGCCGAGGAGGCCCGACACCATGTTGCCGGCGCCCTGCGCCATGAGCTCGCGGTTCGGCGGGCTGACCCGTTTGCGCGGATCCAGCTTGTCCACGGCCTCCAGGTTGAGGAGCGTCTCCAGGGAGGCGACGACGGCGATCGTGACGGCGGCCATGATGATCGCGGGATTGCCGAAGGCCTTGAGGTCCGGACTGGGCAGGGCGCCCAGGAACTCCCCCAGGCCGGCCACCGTCGGCAGCTGCACCAGGTGGGACGGGCCGATGGCCCAGGAGCTGCCCTTCGCCTTCAGCACCAGATTGACCGCGACGCCGAGCAGCACGACCACCAGCGGCGCCGGGATGAGCGACTTCTTGAAGCGGCTCCGGTCCCACGCCAGCAGGACCGCGAGGGACACCAGTCCGACCATCAAGGCGCCCGGATCCAGGTCGAACAAGGAGGAGAAGAGCTCCGAAATCGTGTTCTTGCCGTCGGCCTGGAGGAAGCCCATGTCGCCCTCCGGATCCGCGTCATGGCCGACCATGTGGGGGATCTGCTTGAGGATGAGGATCAGGCCGATGGCGGCGAGCAGGCCCTTGATGACGCTCGAGGGGAAGAAGGCCGCGATGAAGCCGGCGCGCAACGCGCCGAGCAGGACCTGGATCGCGCCCGCGAGGATCACGGCCACGAGGAAGGCCTCGTAAGATCCGAGCACCGCCACCTGCCCCAGGACCACGGCCACCAGTCCGGCCGCGGGGCCGCTGACGCTGGTGTGCGAACCGCTCAGCCATGAGACCAGCAGGCCGCCCACCACGCCGCTGACGATGCCCGCCACCATCGGCGCGCCGGAAGCCAGGGCGATGCCGAGGCATAAAGGCAACGCGACCAGGAACACGACCAGGCCGGCGGCGAGGTCCTTGGTCAAGGAGTTCAAGGCGCCGACGGGAGCCGGCGGCGTCGACGTGGGGACGGTGGTATCAGACATGGGGTATGCGGCCCATAGTTGATACGCTCTCGCCCTGGTTCAAGTCTGACCGCACGCGGACCCAAGGCATTTATTGCCAACATTCCGTGACGACTCAGTGTCATTTCCGCTTTCCCCAAGATGCGTCCCGAACTGCTCAAACCCGCCTTGCTCACGGTCGGCCTTCTCGGCCTCTCGAACGTCTTCATGACCTTCGCCTGGTATGGCCACCTGCGCACGATGCAACAGAGCCCATGGTGGGCGGCGGCCTTGGTCAGCTGGTCCATCGCCCTCGGGGAGTACCTGATCATGGTCCCCGCCAACCGCCTGGGGTATGCCGGCGGCCTTTCCGGAGCCCAATTGAAGATCCTGCAGGAGTGCGTCACGCTCGCCGTCTTCGTGCCGTTCCTGCTGTTCTTCCTGGGGGAGAAGTGGAAATGGGACTATTTATGGGCCTTTTGCTGCCTGCTGGGAGCGGTTTTCTTCATCTTCCGGCCGGACCGTGGTTGAAACTCTGCCCGCCCCTCGGTGTAATATCCACATAATGAAGACGTCCCTCCTCGCCCTCCTCGCCGCCGCCTCCGTCGCGCTGGCCGCCAACACCACGACGACCAGCAAGAAGCCCAGCGGGCCCACCCCGCCCGGCGGCAACAAGACCGCCACCGCGGAGAAAGTCGCCACGACGGAGAAGACCGCGACCACGGAGAAGAAGCCGAAGAAGGAAGCCAAGGCCGAAGCGCCGGTGGCCGAAGCGGTCTCGCTTGTCGCGCAGACGGTGGACGCCACGACGCAGATGGCCCTGGAGGCGGCGAAAGCCGCGGAAGCGGAAGCCGCCAAGCTCGCCGCGATCGGCAGCGGCAAGGCCGCCGCGGGACCTTCTAACGCCAAGCTCGCCGAAGTCGCCGTCGGCACCGGCGTGGTGGTCGCCAAGGAACTGTCCAAGCCGAAGAAGGAAACGGACTCCGAGGAGAAGCCCGAAACGAAGCCCGCGCCGAAGTCCGAGAAGAAGCCTGCGGGCGAAAAGCCCAAGAAGGCCACCGACGCCTGAACGGCCCCCGAAGCCGCCGAGGAAGCCCCGGAAGACGGGGCTTTTTCATGCCCGTCGCCGGAGGCTTGCAACTTCCCCGCGGGCTCGATGTTTAATCAGCAACCTCATGCGCCCGCTCGTCCTGCTCTTCCTGGCCGCCCTGGCCGTCGCCGCCGAACCCGCCAAGGAGGCCGCCCCGGCGCCTTCGCCGGCCGCCCCGGCGCCCAAGCCGTTCTTCGATCCGAACGCGCCCGCGCCCACCGTCGACCCGACCTTGCCCGTGCCGGAACCCACGATCCCCGAGCCGGAGAAAAAGAAGAAGCCGGTCGTCCCTGAGCGTAAGAAGAAAGAAAAGAAGAAGTAGGACGAGTCAGGGCTAGGGCTAGCCCTGACCCTAGCCCTAAAAACTAATCCACCAGGATCTCGCGGGGGCTCGAGCCGTTCTCAGGACCGACGTAACCCTTGTCGTGGAGGATGTCCATGATGCGGGCCGCGCGGTTGTAGCCAAGCTTGAGGCGACGCTGGAGCATCGACACCGAGGCGCGGCGCGTCTCCTTGATGATCGCCCAGCTCTGCGCGACCAGCGGATCCTCCCCTTCCTCGCCTTCTTCGCCGCCCTCGCCGCCCTCGGCGCCTTCCTTGATGGCCTTGATGACGTCCTGGGCGAACTCGGGCCTGCCGTTCTTCTCGGCGAGGAACTCGACGATGGCGGCGACTTCCTGCTCGCCGACGAACGCGCCCTGGACGCGGTTGAGCGTGGCGCTGCCCGGAGGCACGAAGAGCATGTCGCCGCGGCCGACGAGCGTCTCGGCGCCGCCGCGGTCGAGGATGGTGCGGGAGTCGATCTGCGACGACACCTTGAAGCCGATGCGCGTGGGCAGGTTGGCCTTGATGAGTCCGGTGATGACGTCCGTCGACGGACGCTGCGTCGCGAGGACGAGGTGGATGCCGGCGGCGCGGGCCAGCTGGGCGATGCGCGCGACGGAGGTCTCGATGTCCTGGGCGGCGACCATCATGAGGTCGGCCATCTCGTCGATGATGCAGACGATGTAGGGCAGCTTCTCGTCCGGGACGCGCACGCCGTCGTCGACGGCCTCCTCCGCCGCGGCCGCGGCGGCCGCCAGCTCGTCGGGGCTGAGCGCGAGTTCTTCCTGCTTGGGCGCGCCGGCCTGCTTGGCGATCTTGGCGTTGAAACCGGTGATGTTCTTCACGCCGCACTTGGCGAAGATCTTGTAGCGCTGCGACATCTCCGCGATGAGCCACTTGAGGGCGGCGGGCACGCGCTTGGGGTCGGTCTCGACCGGGATGAGCAGGTGCGGGAGGTTGTTGTAAATCTGCAGCTCGACGACCTTGGGATCGACCATGATGAACCGCAGGTCCTGCGGCGTGCAGCGGTAGAGGAGCGAGACGATGATGGCGTTGATGCAGACCGACTTGCCCTGGCCCGTCGCGCCGGCGATGAGCGCGTGCGGCATCTTGGCGAGGTCCTGGATGACCGGCTTGTTCGTGACGCTGTCCACGCCGAGCACGACGGGCAGCTCCATCGCGGCCTCGGCCCACGCCTTGGATTCGATGATCTCGCGCAGGAGGACGTCCTTGCGGCTCTTGTTCGGGATCTCGATGCCGACGGTGCCCTTGCCCGGCACGGGGGCCAGGATGCGCACGGCCTCGGCCTCGAGGTTCATCGCGATGTTGTTCGAGAGGTTGGAGATCTTCTCCACGCGCACGCCGGGGGCGGGCTTGATCTCGTAGCGGGTGATGGAGGGGCCCTGCTGGATGCCGACGTCGACGCCGTTGGCGGGATCGACCGGCACGCAGTCGACCTTGAACTGCTTGAGGGTCTCGATGAGGTCGGCGGCGCGCTTGCGGAAGTCCTCGGGCGCGGCCTTGGAGCCGTCGGCCGGCTCGTTGAGCATCTTGATCTCCGGGAAGACGTAGTCGCCGCGCTTCTTGATGACCTGGCTGGCGCGGGCCTTCTCGATCTTGTCGGGCTGCACGACGAGCACCTTGCCGGCGTGAGGGCCGAGCGGCTCGGGCGCCTTGCGCGGCGGCCTGGCCTCGGGGATCTCTTCTTCCTCCTCGTCGGCGGCCTCTTCCTTGTCCGCCTTGGGCTTCTCGGGCTTGGCCGAGGCGACGGGCGTGATGCTGACGTTGTCGGGCTCGACGAGGTCGGGGCCCGCGTCTTCCTCCTCGGGGCCTTCGTGCGGCGTGTCGACGGCGACCGGGACGGACTTCGACACCGGCTTGGCGGTCTCCTTCGGCTGCGGGACGGACATCACCGCGCCCACGACCTCCTGCTGCTTGCGGCGGAGCTCGGCGGCGGCGACGTCGCGGCGACGCTGCTCTTCGGCGGCCTTGAGGGCGGCGGCCTTGCGTTCGGCGTTCCAGGCGCCGAAGCCGTCGCGCATCTCGGCGATCCAGGAGGAAAGCGTGGCCTTCGGATCGTCGGCGAGGGCGCCGAGCAGGCAGAAGCCGTAAGGGAAGACGAGGATCCAGGTGCCGTAGTCGAGATACGGATGGAACACCGAGGTGAAGAGCATGTTGCCGAGCACGCCGCCCGGGCCTTTCGGGTCGAACGCGGCCGTGGCGTCCGGCGAGGTGCCGAGCCAGAGCGTCAGGATCGGCGCGAACAGGATGACGCACAGGACCATCAGGGTGACCTTGAACGGCCAGAGCGTGTGGGCGCGCTGGTTGAGGGCGAACCACGCCGCCGCCAGGACGAAGAACGGGATCAGGAAGCCGGCGTAGCCGAAGAGGTTGAAGAGGGCGACGGCGATGCTGGCGCCGAGCTCGCCGCAGTAATTGTCCGTCACCGGCACGGTCGTGTCCTGCGTCCCCAGCCAGCTCTTGTCGTTGCTCGAGTGCGTGATCATCGCGACGAGCATGAACAGGCCGGCGAGCGCGAGCACGGCGGCGAGGATGGGGCGGCTCTCGCTGGCCGGGCGGGCGAGCGTGGCGGAGCGTTTGCGGGCGGGAGCGGGCATGATTATTCGCCGAAGAGGGTTCCTTGCGAGGCGGCGTCCGCGGCGCCGGGCGGGAGCGGATCGGCGTGGATGTGGCGGGGCGGACGGGTGACGCGCGCGGCGAGGGCGCGGGCGCGCTCCTGGGCGAGGCGCTCGACCATGCCGGCGAGGGCGTGGCGGATCCACTTCGGGGTGAAGGAGGCGGCCGAGTAGTCGCACGGGCCGTAGCCGTGCACGCGGCCGGCCTGCAGGAGCGCGTCGTTCTGCGCGAACTCGGCCTCGCTCTCGGGCACGTAGACCGCGAAGGCCTTGCCGCCGTTCTTGCGAAGGAGGGAGAAGACCGGGACGTCGCTGGGGCCGTCGGCGACGTAGATCATGTTCTCGAAAGGCACGCGGCGGTCTTCCGGGCGGACGACGGCGTTGACGTCGATCTCGGCGTTCTTGTTCGAGCCCTTGTTGATCTCGAAGAGGAAGCGGGTCTTGATGGTGTTGTCGACCATCGCGGCGACCTGGGTGATCTCAGTCGGCAGGTCCAGCGAGAGCTCATCCTGCTTGGTGAAGTGCGGGGGCAGCGGGTGCTCGAGGAACTCGCAGCCGTAGATGCCGTCGCAGTGCCGGGCCAGCGACGTGCCGCGGATCATCTCGGCGAGGCCGGTGCTGATGACGTAATGCTCGAGGACGACCTCGACGTT
>JACCEC011282062.1_pt1 | contig 13618 bp, 27 predicted proteins | sample 7450121 | NCBI WGS metagenome assembly JACCEC01 (sample SAMN15323455, study PRJNA562643) | freshwater metagenome | isolation source: river surface water | place: USA:Blue River Watershed | collected 2017-08-18 | reverse complement strand
AGAAAAAGCAAAAGCAAAAGAACGAAAACTCAAACAACTCAAGAAAGACCTTGCTAATCTAACTGAAGACGAACTCAAACAACTTGGAGTAAAATGATTGAACGAGCAAAATTCACTCACGTCACACGAGTGATTGACCCAAAGACACGCATTCATTATCTGGATGCTGTTGATGAGAATGGACGACACTGGACTGCACAAATGACACATACAGAAGAGCCTTGGATTATCTACAAGGAAGTTTGGAAAGAAGACCCACAGCAACCTTACATTCTATGACTGAAATTGATCCTTCTGTAATTCTCAAAGATGGAGATTGCATTTACTATCGTGGTATAAAATACCAACGAGTAGAAAAACCAAAACCCACCACACTCTATGATATTATTGCTGACTGGTGGGATGAAATCTTTATCAATAACAACCCATCAGGACAGAATATTGAAACACTTGTAGATCAGATTGAAGAATGGTTACCTAAAGCACAATCTGCTGCTGGATCTCAAAATGCTTATGTGGAGTGTAGTGTAGAAGGTTTTAATGATTGTCTCACCAAAATCAAAGGTAAACTGCGATGACCGACCGAAACTTTAAGCAAGAACTCTATTATTCCTATTATGAGGATATGGAGGATGGTAGAACAACTGAAACGATTGATTATGATGCTTTGATTGGTATTATCGCAGAGTTGTGTGATAGAATAGAGAAACTGGAGGCAAGACTAAATGACACATGAAGAGATGCTAGAAGAAGCACAACGACGTGAGAAAGAACAGCAAGTGCTACAGATCGCTGTAGACGCCATGGACAAGTATGACGGGGCATTTAAGGAGCTGGCGCGTATCGAGCGATCAGAGCGCATCCTAGAGCGTTACAACGCATTCTACAACGCGGAATGCTCCTCCCTGACACATGGTACACCCATCACGCCAGAATTTCAACAAGCCATGGCACTAGAATGTATGCTAGACGCCCTCAGATGTGAGAATCTGAATCATGAGTTTGATAGTATTTCCACGGATGACATTAATGATCTCATCGACAATCTGTATGAGCAAGGTCGTGCATCACTCGAATACATGAACAAATCATTTGGATCAAAAGAATGAACAAAGAACTGTACAACCCAGATGAATTCCTACTAAACGACATCAAAAGCTATCATTATGAAGTGATGGATGAAGGTGAACATGTGTGGATGGCATTCTATTTCAACGATGGTAGAACAGGACACTTGAATATCTTTACCAACTGTGGTAAGATCAATACCAGATACGAGGAATGGAATGAAACTCCGTGAATGGTTCGATAATGCATACTGGTCAATAGCAAACTGTATCTCATTCAGATTCGTCAACTACACAGACAACATAGACAGACTGGCATTCTTTGAAGAGTTAAACAACGGTTGGTATCATATGTACATCTATCCATATGATGATCTCTACCTACCAATCATATCAGAACAACGTAAATTGTTCTTAGCAGAAGAACCATATACGTTCTATGTGTCAGAAGAAGATTACAACACCCTAGTAAAAGCAATCAACGAGCCTCCACAAACATTACCAGCCCTCAAAGAACTATTTGAACGAAGAATACCATGGGACAATCAAGAGCACAAACATTAATGGATGAAATCTGGCATGAAAGGAATACGTGGGCAGATACAGAAAATAAACTGATAGCAGCCACTATTCGTAAACTATTGTCCCATGCTAAAACATATAAAGCATCAACCATGAATAATATGGAGGTGATAGATAAGAATGATTTAATTACACTATCAACTGAACTAGAAAAGTTATGACTGATATACACCTATTTGTACAAGAAGGTTGTAGACCATGCATGTACGCAGAAACACAATTAAAAAAAGTTCCTGATTGGGATAAGGTAGTCACAATCACAAATGCAAAAGAAAATAATGTATGGTCACAGTTTGCTATTGATTGTGGTGTAGATGTAACACCAACACTTATAGCATTAGTAGATGGAGTTATCGTTGCTAAGATGACAGGATCAAAAGAAATGACATCTGAATTCTGGAAACAAACAATCGACAAACATAGCAAATGATTAACGAGAATACACCATACAAACTAGCAGAAATCATTAGAGATACGTGGCCTCAACTGTACCATTTGAAGAGAGTTGATAATGAGAATCAACAAGGTTTTCCACAGGTCTCCGCGCCAGTCATAGCAAGGGTTCTCAATAAGGTAAATGCTATTGAGAATCAATAATAAGAAATGTATTAAAAAATATATGTAATGTGTTGTATTGATGACATATGAGAGGGAAGGATTGGAAAGGTTCTGAGTCGTTGTTGGCTTAGCACGCAACCTATCGAAAGTCAAGAAAACATGTGACAGTACGCCAAGTGGCACAGAACCCCTCAGAGACCCTCCCAGGTGCCCTATAATACGTTCATGAGGCAAGGGAAACCACGCCTCTCCCAAGTTTTCCACAACCTGTGGAAACTGTGGAAAACTCAAAATCTCAAAAAGTCAAAAATCTCGCTTTTTTGGTTTTTTGAGAAAATGAGAAATCTCAGAAACTTAAATTTTTGAGTTTTTCAGTTCTTTTAATCTTTAAACTTTAAGAAACACACCCATCATGTCCAAAGTCTACGATAATTTCAACAGTAGTGCTATTAATAGTGTTACTATTGAAGAAAATGTAGTTAAAGTAGTGTATAATAGTAATCTAGACAAAGAATATACGTTTAACTGCGAAAATGTAGTAGAATTCGAAGAGAATTTGTGTAAAGAACTCACAGAGATTGAGCTCACTAATACTAAAGGAAGTGTTGGTAAGTTTGTATACCAACAAATCAAGAATGGTGTCTTGGTTGAAAATAAATAATCCGTTCGATTGAATTACTAATCTCAACAACAAAATGGCTAAGAACTATCGCTACAGCAGCAACGATAAGTTTACTGAATTCGAGGATGACTTCGAAGACTTCGGTTATGAAGTGAAGAACATTCGAAGGCAGACTAAAAAGAAAGTAACCAAGTTCAAGAAAGAAACGGATGAGTACTATGACACTTTCTGAAGTGGCACAGTAAACCTCCACAGGGTCACCCGATGGGGTATTGTTAACAAGTCGTCAGGAATTCAACCGATGAATTACTTCAACACCAAGATTGTTGAGCGTCATGATGATCATCTTTATCTGAACAATAGCATGGCAGAATGTTATGATTTCTGCCTTGGTATTGCAACTCAATTAGATAATATTGCAGATCAGATTTGGTATAGTGAGCAGAAGAAAGGTCATATCTGCTATGATGTGTGACAGTCTCTGAACTGTCCACCAAACCCTCCACGGTGCCCCTAGGGGTGCCATACTAATCAAGTCAACCGCAAACGACCCATGCGTAAGATCGAATCCCAAATGAATGCCGCTATCACTGCTGGCAAGGATTGGAAGTCTGCTAACACTATGGTGACCACTGTGAATGGCGTGTCTCACGTATTCCTTCACGGTAACAAGATTGCAGAGGTTGGTGAGAACTTCATCGTGCTGATGGATGGTGGCTGGCAATCTAACACCACCAAATCTCGCCTGAATGCTATTCTGCGTGAGCATGGTTGCCCTGGTGAGTGTGTCTTCCAACAGAACTTCACTTGGTTTGTTAGCATGAAGAATGCCAAAGGTGAGGATCTCAAAGTTCCTTTCTTTTCTGGGATGCGTCTGAACTGAAGAAATCCCAAAATATTAGAAATCTCAATAAATTAAAAATATTGAGATTTCTAATATTTTAAAGTTTTTATAAATTATAACCTTAATAGGTTATAATATACTAATACTAAAGGAGGATTAAATGACCATTCAAGAGTTCTATCAAGAAATGAAAGAACAAGAGATAGAAGATATAAAGAATGGTTATAGAGATAAAGATATCTACGATGATCTCTATACAGTTAGTATAGAGATTGACTATACTATACAAGAGTAAGTATAGTCAAGTATATCTGTGCCAGTTTGGTGACTGGCACAGTGACAGTCTGGGAACTGTCCACTAGTGGTTGACTTTCCCTCTGATCTCGGTTACATTACATTTGTTCAATCAACTTCACCCGATGAACAACACTTTTGCCAAGAGCTTCATTAACACTTTGGTGTTCAACATCGCCACGATTGTTGCAGTTATCGTGGCAGTAGTTAGCTATACTTACAAGGCAGCACGAGTTTGGTATGCTGATGGTGGCAAGGAGTTTCTGATGTCTGCCGCGGCCAAATTCACCCTTATGTGTCACAAACTCAGCGAGCGAGTTTATTATACTTTGGAGGATGCAGAACTCGCCTGATCAACACTAACTGTTCACCACTAATTAACACAAACTCATGAACCGTTCTGAACTGCAAGACGCCCTCATTCAGCAGATGCTCGATGACATGGATCTCAAGACGATGACGCAGCTTTGTTATGATTATCTCGATGAGGGTTATGATAAGTATTCGGATGAAGAACTGACTGCTGAGTGTAACGAATACTATCCTGAACTGCTAGGCGATCCTGCTGAGTCAGACGGTTGAGCAAGTGGCACAACCTGACCCACGATCCGCCCAACCCTGCCTGTAGACTGATCAAGTCAACACGAAACGACCCATGACTGCCAACAACGCACACCTGATCATCATCGGTGAGATGCTAGTTGCTGCTGCCTTTGATGACATGCCCACCACAGCAGAGAACATCCTAGAGATGCATTCCACCCCTGCAGGCGCTGAGATGCTTCGCCTGATTGTGAGAGATGATCTGGGCGGTGCTGCTGATGTGGTGGCCGCGGCCTTGATGGACGGTTGAGGCGGTGGCACAAGGGGGACGCCAATCCCCCACCAGCACCCTGTAGAATGACCTCAGTTCAAACGACACCATGACCAGCAACCCCTACGCCCAGCAGATCCTCTCCCAAGGCAAGGAGCCCAGCAAGGCACCTGCCCCTAAGGCAGAGTACCCCCGTACTATCCACGGTCGCACCTTTGAGACTGAGGCAGAATACTTCGATGCCATCTACGACATGCTCAACGGCATGTGACAGTCTGAGGGGTGTCCCCCACCCCTTGACTCTCCCCCCGATCCCGTCTAATCTACCTTCAGTTCAAACAAACGAACCATGTCTGTGACCCTCACCGCTAACTACAAGGAAGTGCTCGCTGCTGATACTGTGAGCAAGATCGATGAGTTGCTCGATGAGAACTATGCTCTCGATGACATGCTGGAGTTCATCGATGCCCATAACGAGAGCGATTTCGTTGCCTATTATGAAGAGTATGTTCGCTGTGGTGAAGCGATCGGTTACGAGGCAGTTGATGCTCTGATCGAGGAAATGGGCGACGTTAGCTATATCGAGGATTGTGATGAGCGTTACCGTGGTTGCTACGAAAGCACCGCAGATTTCGCTGAAGAGTTCACCTCTGATGTGTATGGTGATGTTCCTTCCTTTGTCGTTGTTGACTGGGAAGCAACCTACGATCAGAACCTGCGTTATGACTTCACCGCTTGCGAGGCAGGTTATCGTAACGTGTACATCTTCAGCGATAACTGATCACAACTGATCACTCCTAACTAACACTAACAGGGGCAGAGATGCTGCCCCTTTTTTAATGTCTCATTTCACCATGCCTCACCTGCCTGTGGTCAAGATGCAGGGGACGGTTGATCAAGTGGCATGGCAAGCGATCCTAGGTGCCCTGACCCATGCCTATAATGGCAACAGTTCAAAGCGCAAGCGCAAATGATCAAAGCAGTTCTGGCAATCGGGTTCTGGGGTTGCATCGCCTACGGCAGCGCCCTGTGCGTCAAGTCTGCAGCAGAGCAGGTGAGCACCATTAACGCTGCCACCGCTGCCCGTTGTGCCACTTACAACAGTGTCCTCCCTGGCGCCTGTGAGATGCCCTGACCCCTGTAGACTAACCTCAGTTCAAACGACCCGAGACCATGAACCGCAACGCTGACACGCTCGAACAGTTCATCGCTGATCTGACCCCTGCAGAGAGGGAAGCAATCGCCACCGCCACCCCAGAGGATTGGGCAAAGGCCGCGACCGATGCTGCCCGTGATCCTCAGTTCTGGGCTGATCTGGGAGTCGCCATCGTGACGGGTTTCCTGCAGGGATTCGCCCGTGGGTTGGACAATCGCTGAACCGTCCCCCAGCACCCTAGCAGCGTCCCCTGCTGCCTGTAGAATTCTCTCAGTTCACAAGCAACCGACCATGACCAGCAACGCCTTCTCCTTCTACCGTGTCGAGCTCGATCGGGCAGACGGTACGACCGCTGTTGAATACCGCAAGCGTCGCAAGGCAACCACCGCTAAGGGCATGTCCCGCCAGCATGATAACGTGGTGAACGCCGTTATCGAGGAGCTGCGTTACTACCGTATCGAGGGGTGGAAGCGCCTCACCGTCACCCGTGTGCCAGCCAGCGAGGTGACCACATACGCTCGCTAGGGGTTCGCCCCACCCTGTAGACTAACCTCAGTTCAAACGAAACGACTCATGACCGCCACCGCTCGCACCCGTGCCATCGCTTCCCTGCTCGCCATGTTCAAGGCAGAGCACGGCAGCACCCCCGCCTGGCTGATCGAACTGCACCATCGTGCCGATGATGCCCTGCTGCTGCAGCGCCTCGCCAACTGGCGCCAGAACTATCCTCAGCACTTCGCCGCCCACGGTCTCTATGTGATGTGACGGTCGGGGCGCTGTCCCCTTCCACCCCCGATCTGCCCGACCGACCCTGTAGACTGATCTCAGTTCAAACAAAGCAAATGACCAACCCCAAGATCGACCTCGCCGCCCTGATGGCAGACTACACCACCCGCTATAACGAGATGCAGGCACGGTCTGCCGCCAACCGTAAGGCATTCGCTGAGGGTCGCCCCTTCCCCTTCCCTGCCCCTGAGTGCCAGTCGGGCACCTGGAACATCAGCGACCGCGACTGAGCGACCCCGCCTGTAGACTAACCAAGCAACCGACAGACACCATGACCAAGCGCAACCCCACCTGCTTCCGCCTCGCCTCTGACCTCGCCACCCGCCAGCAGGTATGGGTCAGCAGCAACCCCAGCACAGGGCAAGGGCACCTCGCCGCCATGATCGCAGGGGTCTACGCTGAACACTTCCATGATGAGGCAGTCGCTGCCCTCCCCACCTTCGGTTGATCGCCACCATGACAGACAAGCAACTGCAGCGCCTCGCCACAGCAGCGGGGTGGATCAAGGAGCGCAACGGTTCGAAGCATCAGCTCTGGCGGCACAGCAGCGGGCAGACCATCCTACTGCCCTATCGCCCCAAGCAGCACACCGCCCGATTGCTCGCTAAGCGCCTTGAGGCAGCGACCGCGTAGGCGGCAGACCGTGGGGGCACACCCGCCCCCTGGCAGTTATTTTATAACGTTATCGTTATGGCGGCGGGGCCGAGCGAAAAGTTTGGGTCCTTCCTAACCTACAAAAGTATCCCAACGACCGATAAATATTTCTGAAAAACTCGAATATAAAAAAATTCGCCCAGAAAAAAATCATGGAAAAACCCGCGTTTGAAAACTTTAATAATATTCTTAGTAATTTTGACGCCTTCTGTGACGAGTTTGAGACACGCGCCGCAGAGGCATTCTTGAGAGGAGATCAAAATGATGGAAGAGTTACAAAAGCAGCAGCAGAGTCTGGAGAAAGCACTCCTAACGCTGTCCGAGAGATTGCAGAGCCTGGACCAACGGATATCGCAATTGGAGCGCCCCACGTTGATGTACCGCCGCCCCTCGGGTAGGGACTACGAAAGTCTCTCAGACACGTTAGATTATCTTCATAATAATGTAGAAGGAATTAAGAAAGATTTGTTAATAGTCGCAAGAGCAGTCTGATGGCAGTACCTTGGATAAACTTCCTAGCACCCTCGATGGGGGGCATAGGTCCGATTGAGTTGAATGATTTAGAGAGACTCAATAGACTCACCGCCAAGAATGGAATACCATTTTATGCTGGGAGGTTTTATCCAAAGGATTCCCAGGCAATTTTAGATGGGTTGCAGCTAGGCTTAATCTCCGAAACCCCGCCTTGGTTGACGTGGGAGGAGATCAGACCTACTCAGATTTGGATGGTTCCTGTATTTGAGGACGAGAGGATTGTCTCTACGCTAACTACCGTAGAGAGGATTGACTTTTGGCCTCGTTTGGAATCAGATAATCTTCCAGAGTTTGATCCTACAGAGTTTGATGAGGAGCAGTTGATTGCATTAAATGTAAGAGACTTTGATAACATCGATCCTGGCATTCAGATCAATCAGAATGTTATACCGCCCGTTTTTGCAGCGGGATATGTAGGTATTTCTGAAGTTACAGGAAGGGTCACCGAATGGCCCTTTTATGATCAGGGATTTACTTTTATCAATAAAAAGGAATATGGGGAACCCAAATACCTTTTACAGAGTTATTATAACACCGACACTCCTCAGCAGCAGCGCGACGATTACTCCGAGATTGTGAAGGTTAGAATGCGTGATGCATTCCTTGCAAGAAATCCGAATATAACGAATGGCAATTATCCAGAATATCCGATTGATCAGGTTACTGGAGATCCCACAGGGATGCAGAGAATTATATTAGACTCAGATTATAAGAAGTGGGCGATTTACGATAAAGATAATGCAGAGAAATATGGAAGTAGTGAGTGGCGTAAGATCATAGCGCCGTCTGGAAGTACACCAAAGATTGGTTCCTTTATGGAGGTGAAGACGAGTGCTTTGGACACGATGGTAATCACCATTAAAACGTCCTGTGTGACCGTTGTAATCCCCGACGCCGACCCGCTGCCAGGAAGTATAGCAGAACTCGGTCAGCTCGCCTTAGAGACGCTTGGGAGCAACTTAACGAACAATATATGGTACTTCTATCTACCTGTAAGATATGATGGTAGAATACCAGCAAAGAGAATTGAGTTCCTTCTAAATAAGGCAGGAATAAACAAGATTGATAATCCAAATCACGTATTTACGACCGAATAATGGCAATACCAATTGGAGTATTAGGAGTCTATACCAATCATGATATTCACCCTGTTGTGATTCCAAATCCAGCTCCTGCTGGAGTATCTTCGAATGTGATCGTAAACGGGCGCCCAGCACATCATGTTGGCAATACATTTGTTCCACATACCATTCCGATCATTCCAACTCCACCACCACACTCTGATGTATTAGTGACTGGACATCCGACAGTATGGTGTAATGGATCACCGATAGCATTTATTGGAAGTGCTACGAATGAGGGTGCAATTATAGTTTCATCAAGTGTAAATGTGTTTCTTGGCGAATTCTGACGCATGTGCTATAATATCTTTGTCAATTGATTGAACACTATGGCAAAATCACCCATGTCCAAGAACGGCGGTTACGTCGAAGGTTCTCCGAAGAAAACACGTCAAGGACGTTCACAAAATACCCATCTTGGCGCAAGTTCACGTAATGGTCGCAAAAAGCGTTATCGCGGTCAAGGCAAAGGATAAATAATTATAGAGATAGCAACCTCTCTAAAAGTTCTGGAAACAGTTCTTTAGAGAGGTTTTTTATGGGACTTTACCCCGTAGACAAAAGCAAAAACTTTATTGAAGAAGGTATGACGCTGATCACCGAGACTGACAGCGAGAAGTACCTTAAAGCACACAGCAAGATGAAAAAGAAGGAAGAGTTATATCCCCTTCCAGAAGACCGCTACGAGCGTCCCTGTGGCGGTGCTGGAGGGTTTGATGACTTTGTAGAGCGTTGGCACGAGTGAATAAATAATACCAGCGTATTGCTGTGTCTAAATGCCAACCTTTCAGACATTCAAAGATCTGAGTGTTACTTTCAAGAAACATCCAGTTACTGATGATTTAGTCACGGTAAAGGACAAGGCAGCTATCGTACAGTCGATTACTGCCTTGATTCTTACTAGGAAAGGTGAAAGACCATTTCAACCTCAACTAGGTTGTGGAATACAAAATGTTCTCTTTGAACCCCTTGATTATGCATCAGCTGGTTTAGTTCGCTCTGAGATTGCTGAAGTTTTAAGTAAATATGAACCAAGAATTCTGATTGAAAACATTATCGTTAGACCAGATGAGATGAATAACGGTTATGAAGTTGAACTGTTCTATAGAATTGTTGGCAGAGACGACGTACCAGTAAGCGTAGAATTCTTCTTAGAGCGTACTCGATAATGCCATACATACAGGTTGCTAATCTAGATTTTAATGACATCAAGACTGCTCTGAGAGAATACCTCAGGGCTCAGTCTGATTTTACTGATTACGATTTTGATGGATCGGTATTATCGACTATTCTTGATACCCTAGCGTATAACACCTATTACACAGCGTTTAACACCAACATGGTGGTAAATGAACTGTTTATTGATTCTGCCACCTTGAGGGACAACGTGGTGGCGATTGCGAAGCAATTAGGATACAGACCCAAATCAATTACTTCGCCAACTGCTTATGTTTCGTTTACAGTAACATACGCAAACCCAACTACAGATACAGAACTCATTCTTAAGAAAGGAACTGGTTTTATTGCGTCTTTTGATAATACCATCTACCAATATGTTGTTTTAGATGATGTAAAGGCGCAAGTATCAAATAACACAGCAATATTTACAAATGTTGCTGTTAGAGAAGGAAATCAAATAATTAACACGTTTAACGTAAACGCTTCCTCAAAATCACAAAGATTTGTATTAGATAATACAAATATTGACACAAATACTATCAGAGTTAGAGTATTTCCAACGGGTGGATCCTTTAACGAGCCATATCTGATAGCAAATAACATTATTGGAATCGATGGTAATTCTAAGATCTTCTTTGTAGAAGAGATTGAAGATGGTCGTTATGAATTGCTATTCGGTGATGGAGTCTTAGGTAAGAAACTAGAAGATGGAGCAACTGTTGAAGTTTCATACCTTAGAACCGCAGGACCAGAATCAAACGGCGTAAGAACTTTTGTTTTTAGCGGTGTTCTGGAAAATTCAGATGGTGTATCACCAACTGCTTTTGATGTAACTATTAATTCCACCGTTGCGGCATCTGGTGGAGAAGAGTTAGAGTCAACCGAAAAGATTAGATACAACGCACCTAAGGCATATGGCACCCAGGACCGCGCTGTAACCGCCCAGGACTACGCTGCAATCGTCCGTAGGGTATATCCATCCACTAGCGATATACTCGTCTTTGGAGGCGAAGATCAGGACCCTCCACAGTATGGAAAAGTATTCATCGTATTGAAGCCTTCTGATGCATCATACTTAACATCCCTCACTAAAAAGCAAATTACCGATGAGGTAAAGAAATATGTTGTTGCATCCGTAGAACCAGTAATTATAGATCCATCAATTTTATTTGTCGAGATTAGCAGCAAAATATTCTACGATGGATTGGTTACGGATCAAACTCCAAGTCAAATAAAGGATAAAGTTATTGGATCAGTTCAGAACTACTTAGATAGTTCCAACATAGAAAGTTTTAATGGGAAGTTCCGCTACAGCAAAATTGTTGGTGTTATTGATGACGCCGACCGCAGTATCTCTTCAAACTTAACCACAGTTACGATGAGGAAGGATTTTTATCCACAATTAAATTCAACCTTCTATTATGAGATCTGTTTCCAAAATTCTTTTGACTCAGATTGCGATGAACCAGTTCTTTCGTCAACTGGTTTTAGAGTTACCGAATACCCTAATTTTGACGTATATCTTGAAGATAGGGATGGCAAAATTGTCCTATATAGACTAGATGCTTTAACTGGCGAAAAAGTTGTCCTTGACAGGGAAGTTGGGGATATTAATTATGCAAAAGGTGAGTTGATGATGTACAATTTGACCATCATTAAAGGAAGTTTCTTCGATAACCGCATATCAGTTAGGGTAAAACCATTATCTAATGATATCAAGGCATTCCGAGAGGTATATCTTGATGTTGACGTAGCAAATTCAAGTTTCATCGCATATAAAGAGTAATTAAATGGCTGCTAAGACCAAAAGAATTTCTACTCTTATCGAGTCACAACTCCCAGAGTTTATTTCTACTGAGTATGAACTTTTTAGTAAGTTTGTACAGAAGTACTATGAAGCTCAGGAAGTTCAGGGTGGTCCTTTGGATATTATTAGCAATATCCAAAAGTATGCAGATATTGATTACTACGAGAAAAATATCTTAAATCAGTATGATCAACTTGCTGTTGGAATATCATCTACTGATACAGAAATTGTATTGAATGATGCATCTTCATTTCCAGAAAAAAATGGATATGTGAAGATTCAAGATGAAGTTATTTTTTATGCTACTAGAACAAACACAACTCTACAAAATTGTTCTAGGGGGGTTAGTGGAAACACAACTCTAGGTGATCTATATTCCGAATCAAATTTTCAAAGCACTACAGCAGCATCTCATGTTGCTGGGCACAAAGTATTCAACATCAGTAATCTTTTCTTATATGCCTTTATAAGAAATTTCGAAACTCAGTATCTTGGATCTTTCCCAGAAAAGTATCTAAAGGGTGATGTAGACAAGAGAACTTTAATCAAGAATATTCAAAAGTTCTACAAAACAAAGGGAACAGATAGTTCAATTAAGTTCATCTTCAACACAATTGTTGCAAAAGATGTAAACAATAAACCATCTACCTACAAACCAAGAGATTTTACTTACAAATCATCCGATTCGGATTGGATTAATATCTATGCTCTAAAGGTTAAAGTTGTATCTGGAGATCCAAGATCTCTTATTGGATCAAAAATCGTTCAACTTCCAACCAAAGAGTACGATTATGCTTCTGCTACCGTCGATAATGTTTTTCCAGATGGAAATCTGGATGACGAAAGAATTTGGAATCTGGTTTTGGCACCAGAAACTGTAAATGGAACATTTGCTATTTCTACTAAAACTAGACTGGAAAGTAATCTATCTTCGTCTGCATCTACTGGAGACAGAGTAAATGTTTTCTCCACAGTTGGGTGGGAAGATGTTGGTGAGATTTTAATTGGCGAAGAGACCATCAGTTTTGATGATAAAAATGCTACTCAATTTATTATTAAAAATAGAGGACCTATTTCAGTAGATCATACACAAGGATCATCTGTTTACAGACCAGTTCAAATTGAAGGATCTGGAGTTAAACTACTGACATTTGGTATTGTATATAACCTGACTCCATCTACTTTAAATCCGTATTCATCTCCTGGTGATAAAATACAAATTTCTAATCCTGGATTTGAAACTTCTAATCAAAAAATTGTACTGACTGGAACAAACGATCTCCGTTGGATTTTGAGTCAAGGAGACCCAGTTTATGCTCCAACAAACGTTGGCGTAGAATCTCAATTAGATCAAGTAAAAACAGATGTTTCTGCTATATTTGAGGATGAGCAGTATTATTATATTGCTAGTTCGAGCTATCCATCATATAAAATTTTGGATGGATCTACAGTATCGCAAGATGTACAAGATCAAAAACTTCTTAAGATTGTTAGAAAAGAATCAATCAGAACTACAGAAGTTTACCAAACTCCAAAAAGAGATGTTGGCATTCTTGTAAATGGTGTTCCAATTTATGGATTTAGAGATTCCGAGAGCATT
>JACCEC010326797.1_pt1 | contig 13618 bp, 13 predicted proteins | sample 7450121 | NCBI WGS metagenome assembly JACCEC01 (sample SAMN15323455, study PRJNA562643) | freshwater metagenome | isolation source: river surface water | place: USA:Blue River Watershed | collected 2017-08-18 | reverse complement strand
TGAGGCCAATAAAACTTTATCAAAAGACACTAAAAAGCACTCTGCCCATACGCTCAAAGGAGTCGAAACTGACTTACAATCACTTGAAAAACAAATTAAAGAACTCATAGACTCAGACCCACATTTGGAGTCTCTATTTGAAAATATTACCGCACCGGCGGCCCGGTTCTATTCCAGGGGTAGGAATTGTCACTGCGGCTAAATGTATTGTTATTACCAATGAGTTCAAAAAGTTTGATAATGCCAAGCAACTCGCTTGTCATGCAGGAGTAGTACCTTTTGAAAACTCCTCGGGTACTAGTTTACAATCAAGACCTAAAGTTAGTAAAAAAGCCCACAAGGGGATTAAAGCAACTCTGTCTAATTGTGTCATGTCGGCCATGAGGTATAACACTCATTTTAAGACCTATTATGAGCGTAAACTCAAGGAAGGAAAAAATAAGTTTACTGTCTTCAATGCCATGAAAAATAAGTTGATAAGGCTTATTTTTTCTTTAGCCAAGCAGGGCAAAAAATATGACGAAAATTATACGTACTCGCTTGTTTGAATCATAGAAATCCCGCGCGGTGGAAAGCTAGACAACATGGACTCAGTAAACGTTGCAGTTGGCGTAAAGTGCACTTAGCTTACGATGAGTCAACTCATCAAATACTGGCTATGTCTCTGACAAACAATGATATAGATGATGCTTCTATATTAGAGCCCCTCCTTGAACAAATCCCCTTACCAATTGCAAAAGTTGCCGCTGACGGTGTCTATGACCGGCAGAAAGTCTATGATTCCCCGCAAAAACGTCAAATCCAAGCCCTGATTTTTATAAAACATGATTCTTCCGAACACTATTGTTGTTTTTACCGCCAATAGAATTAACACTATCAAGGAAATATATGATACTTATGATTTTTGTAATGAATCTATAAACGGTTGATTATAAAACCGTTTACCAGTCGCTTTATAAAGCGCATTGGCCAATGCCGCATGTACTGGCGGATAGGCAGGTTCACCCATTCCTGTGGGCTTTTCGGTGTTTTCTACAAAATGTATTTCTATCTGCTTTGGTGCCTCGTGGTGACGTATCATTCTGAAATTATGGAAATTATTGGCATTGGGTACGCCTTTTGTGAAGGTTATTTTGCCGTACATTGCCGCGCCTACGGCATCTACGATACCCCCTTCAGCCATGTTTTTGGCCGCATTGGGATTCACAACAATACCGCAATCTATGGCACACCATACGCTGTTAACAGTGGGTACGCCATCTTTCATTTCTATATCAAGCACATGGGCTGCGTACGAATCGTGGCAAAAATAGGCGGAAAAGCCTAATTTATTAGTCGTCTTTTTTGTTTCCCAATTGGCTTTTTCCCTGACCAACTCCAAGACTTTTGCGAAGCGTTCGGGGTTATAATCGTTGTTTTTACCAACCGGTTTTTCTTTTGCTCGTTTCAGCAAATCTAACCTGAAAGCAATTGGGTCTTTGCCAGCGGCTTCGGCCACTTCATCCAAAAATGACTGCTCGGCGGCGGCCATAAAATTGGAATGCGGAGCCCTGTATGAACCCACGGTTATATTGGTTTCAATCGTGAAATCTTCGGCCAAATAATGATCAATTGCCCCTGCTGGAAAGCGATTGGGCGACAAGGGTGATTGCGGCATTCCCCCAGCCTTTATGTGAAAACCGATCAGATTATTGTTGGCATCAAGGGCCGCACGGTAGTGTGCTGAATAAGCAGGGCGATAGATACCCGCCGTCATATCGTCTTCCCGGGTGTAGAGCAATTTGACGGGCGCTTTTACTTTTTGTGAAATGAGTGCGGCTTCAATCAACCAATGGGCATACGAGCGACGCCCGAAGCCCCCACCTAAACGGGTTATTTTTATGTCGATTTTCTCCAAAGGCATTCCCAAACGGGCCGAAAGAGCCTGTTCGGTGAATTCGGGCTTTTGAAGCGGCCCCGAAAGTTCGGCTTTTTCATCGGTTACGTGCGCGAAAAAATTCATCGGTTCCATGCAGTTATGAGCCAAAAACGGCGCGTTATAGGTACGCTCAATGATTTTTGCCGCCTTTTTGAAAGCGGTTTCAACATCTCCGTCTTTTCGGCGAATATTGCCTGGTTGAGCAATAAGTTTGGAAAATTCAGCCGCATGGTCAGCCGAATTTTCCAAGCCTGCAGGGATGTTTTCAGTCAGTTTTCGGCCTGACATATTTCTGTTTTGCGTATAGCTTTCAAAGGGTTCCCAGTCAATCTTCAAGGCTTTTTTGGCCTGCATTACTTCCCAAGTACTGTTACCCACAATGGCCACTACTTCGTTGAAGGTGATGGTATCAAAAAACGTTTTTTCGTAGCCTTCGTTGAACAGTTTGATTGGAAAAATATCCTTGATGCCTTTCATTTTTCGGGCCGTCGTCGTATCTATTGACTTGAATTTTAGTCCAAACGCAGGTGGATGCACGATCATGGCTATCAACATTCCTTCCTTTTGGGTATCAATGCCAAACAGAGGTTTGCCGGTTACAATTTTCTCTAAATCAACATTGCGTTGGCTTTTCCCAACAATCCTGAAGTCCTTAATGTCTTTTAATTTTACATCTGTAGGCACCGGCATTTGAGCGGCGGCTGTGGCCATTTCACCATAGTTGGCTGATTTTCCTGAACTTTTATGGTACAAAACGCCCAATTCGGTATTGACTTCTTCTACGGGTATGTTCCACGATTTGGCCGCCGCTTCTCGCAGCATTTGGCGAGCGGCAGCACCTGCTTTGCGGAGCGGCATCCAACCCTGATGTATTGCCTGACTGCCTCCAATAAACTGTCGGGTAAAATGTTTGGTATCCAGACCGGCCTGTTCGATGATGATTTTCGAGAAATCTACGTCCAATTCCTCGGCCACAATCATCGGCATAGAAGTCTTTACGCCCTGTCCGCCCTCAGGGTTGGGCGACATGATTTTGATGACGTTATCAGCCGTGATTTTTACAAAACCGTTGAGTTCGTTGAAATTTGGCGGAAAATTAGCAACCTCCTCAGTATCGGCAGATTTAAAACTTGACAACCAGCCAATACTAATCAACATTCCACCACCCGAAATGGCTGAGGCTTTGAGGAATGAGCGGCGAGAAACGGCTCCGTTAAAAGCTTTATTGCTGTTTTTAGTTTGGTTTTTCATTTGTTAATCTAAAAAAAGTGTTGAATTTTTCTTAAGTAAATGGGCAAAATTAGAAATAAGGTAAAAAGCAAAATTAGCTGAATATCAATCTATTATAAACAAATAAGTCTCAGTTAATTTTGCACACTTACTTAATTCTTCCTTAGGCTATGTAATGTTTGTGGAAATGGAAAAGTCACGAATCGGTGCGCCGAAGCGGCACGAATTATTCGTGCTGCTTCGGCGTACAATAGTTGCCTCATTATAATTTTTATGATTTAGGCTTATTTTCTATTTTAAACGGCTGATTATAATAGCGTTTACCAGTCGTTTTAAATAAAGCATTGGCCACTGCCCCAAACACTGGCGGAAACGGCGGCTTGCCAAGCCCGGTTGGGTCAATGTTATTTTCCACAAAATGAACATCTATTTTCTTTGGGGCTTCGTTATGACGAATCATGCGGTAATTATGTAAATTATTCTGCTCGGCAGCACCGTCTTTGTGCGTTAAAGCGCCATCAAACGATTGTCCGATGCTATCTGCCACGGCACCCTGCACCATTGGTAATGAGGTCATTACATTTTGCTCGAATTCGGGGTTTGGACAAAGAATATTTATAATATTATCAGGCGTAATTTTAACATAGCCTGTGAGTTCTGACCATTGTTCAGGCAGGTTCATTTCAGGTACTTTTTCGGCGGCTTTCGCACCCGAAAACCAACTGAAACTCAACATCATTCCACCACCGGCCAAAGCCGAAGATTTGAGAAATGAACGGTGATTATGTGTATTTTTCATTGCTACTGATACACAAATTATACTTTAGAGGCCGTTTTAATTGCTTCTTTGATTCTCAAATACGTACCGCAACGACAGATATTACCACTCATGGCGGCATCAATATCAGCATCGGTTGGTTTGGGATTGTTTTTCAGCAAAGCCACCGCACTCATGATTTGTCCCGACTGGCAATAGCCACACTGCGCCACGTCGTGTTTGAGCCATGCTTTTTGTACGGAATGGTCGCCTTTTTCGGACAATCCTTCGATGGTTGTAATTTCCTGTTTGCCAATGGCCGACACGGGCAACACGCACGAACGAACGGCATTTCCGTCTACATGCACGGTACATGCACCGCATTGTGCCATGCCACAGCCAAATTTGGTGCCTACCATGTTGAGACTATCACGTAACACCCAAAGCACTGGCGTATTGGGATCTACATCCACTTGGTGGGCTTTGCCATTGATTTTAAGATTATACTTTGCCATGAGTAGGAATATGTTAGAAAAAATTTAACAAAAATATACAAGAAATTTCGTAAAAAAATACATTTTTTAATCGAAAACTTACGAAAATCAAATAGGGAAACCGCGAATACATAAGTGCTTTTAAAGCTTTTTTATTTTGTGCAACCACTTCTTTACTTCTTCTTGTGCAGCGGTTAATTTTTCTCTTTTGATTACAAAAAATTCTCCATCTCTTTTTATGCCACCTTTGGTTGAAAACCCCTCCCGTACATCGCTGCTGGGGCACAGTTCCTTTACCGTATCAAAGCTACTTCCGATACCATAACCTGCATTGGTATTAAACGGTATAATGGTTTTTCCTTTTAGGTCATACTGACGTAAGAAACTTTTCATGGGCGGTGGCAATATTATCAATCTTTGTTTTGAGTGGCGGCAAATACCCAGTTTCATTTTCTTTGACAACCTGCTGCACCGTTTCGGGATAAGGCTTTACCAACTCCAACCCTACCAATGTTCCTCCTACTTGTTTGTGAATGATTTCCGTAATGATTTTTGTGTTGTTGGTTCTGGACAAATACACAATCAGTACTTTTTTTGCTGGTGCTTTTGCCGACGAACTACCTGATAAAAGACAAATAGCGGCGGTAATAAACAAAAAAATGCAAGGCTATTTTTTATGGTAATGCAAAAGTCATAATCGAACCAGAAGGATTTTCTTTGGTACCACTAACCGATAATGCAACATACTGTTTCCCTTTTACCATGTAAGAACATACATTGGCATTGTTTGCTGCCGGCAGGGTAGTTTCCCAAACTATTTTTCCTGTTTTCTTATTAAAAGCCCACAATTTCTTGTCTGCTGCTCCACTAATAAAAACCAAACCGCCTGCGGTAACCATTGGCCCTGACCGAGCTAAAAGGCCAGTAATCGGGCCTCCTTTCTCCTGTAATTTTTCATCATTGCCAAGCGGTATTTGCCATTCATATTCGCCAGTAGATAGATTGAGTGCACTTAATGTATTCCAAGGAGCTTTCATAGCAGGGTTGCCGCTTGGATCGCTCCATGTGGTGTAACCTGTGGTGTTCATGTACCTTACAGGTTCTTCTCCGCTTTTGGCGGCTTGAGGAACTTCCAGTTTAGCATCTTTCATATCATACAAAAACGATATAATGGCTCTTTCCTCATTGGCTGTCAGTACACCTTTGTAGCCTGGCATAGCACCTGCCCCTTTGCGTATTTTCTCCAGAATTTCTTTTTTAGCTTTTCTACCTTTCAATCCTACTAACGAAGGAAAAGTTGGCGGAATACCTTTTCGATCAGTACCATGACAGGTTGTACAGTGTTTAAGATAGGTTATTCGACCACGTTCAAAAAGTGTGTTATTTTGGGTTGTAAACTGCTTATTTGCATCCACCATGGTCTGGATTTCAGGCAAATTATTACCTCTTACATAAAGATAAGTAGTACTTGGGTCAAAGGCGGCTCCCCCCCAATTGGCTCCACCCCTTGTGGCGGGTAAGGCTAATGTTCCCTTGAGATCAGGAGGTGTAAATAAACCTTCGTAGCGGAATGACCTAAACTGTTTTAAAATCGCCTCATGGTCGGCAGGAGAATAGTTGTTAAGGTCAGCCTCGGTCATAAATTGTTTTACAAAAGGGGCTGGCTTCACTGGGAATGGCTGTGTGGGGAAAGCCACTTCACCGGGAATATTTGAGGAAGGAACTTTACGTTCTTCCACTGGAAAAATAGGCACCCCTGTATCACGATTCAAGACGAAGATAAATCCTTGTTTAGCTGCTTGCGCTACTACATCAATGTCTTTTTCGCCTTGTTTTATGCTTACTAAATTTGGCGGACATGGCAAATCGTAATCCCAAATATCGTGGTGTACTGCTTGAAAATGCCATTTGTACTTGCCCGTGGCGGCATCTAATGCCAATACACAATTACCAAAAAGATTTGCCCCTACTCTGTCAGCACCATAATAATCGTAAGTAGGTGAACCTAACGCCAGGAATACCATTCCTCTTTTACTGTCGATACTCATACCTGCCCAACAGTTTACCCCTCCGGCGTATTTGTAGGCATCTTTGGGCCAGGTATCGTAGCCCACTTCGCCTGGATGCGGAATGGTGTGAAAAGTCCAAGCCAATTTACCCGTTTTGCAATGATAAGCCCTGATATAACCTGGGGCAGCTCCGTAAAAATCAGGCAATCTTGAACCAATAATAATGAGGTCTTTGAAAATACTGCCTGGGGTAGTGAGCGTGACTGAAATTTTGGTAGGATTGTCTCTTAGGCCTACATTGAGATTTATTTTCCCATTTTGACCAAACGTGGGAATTAGCTTTCCTGTTTTGGCATTTAAGGCCAACAAATAATTGCCGGCCGAGTATAAAATCCTTTTATCCTCGCCTTTGGCCCAGTAAGTAACCCCTCTACTGGCCGCTGTTGGTTCGCCATCTGCCAAGGCGTTGAAGGCCCAAAGCTGCTTACCTGTTTGGGCATTAATGGCATACACCCATTGCTTACCAGAGTTGGTATACATCATACCATCAATAATGATTGGGTTGCTTTGACTTGACAAGGGTTGCTCTCCTTGCGGCACATCGTTCATTTGGAACGTCCAGGCATTTTGTAATTTGCTGACATTTGACAAATTGATTTGGTCAAACGCAGCATAGCTTGTACTTTTTTCATCTCCTTTGTAAACGCCCCAACCGTTGTCTTCAGGATTTTGAATTGACCAAGATAATAATAAAATAGCTCCACCGAGTAAAAATATACCGATAATTGGGGAACCTAATTTTTTTCTATTCTTTTTCATTTTTCAGTCAAATTAATGATTCGCACTGTTATTGGTCAATTAAAGTGGTTTCGGGTCAGCGCACGCCTTCTATCTTTATTTTTGACAGTTCAGTTCTAAAGTCGGTCAATTCTTTCGCCGTAAATTTTACAGTCCAAGCACCAATGTTTTCTGACAAATGATTGGAATTTAAGGCAATTCCAAGTTCTTGATAAGTATCCAAAAGTTGGTTTTTCGCTACTCTTTCGATTAATGAATATTCGGTTTGTAAAGCAGCCACCAGCTGAATTACGTGTGCTTTGCCCCTGCCAATGAAGCTTTTATCAAAAAATCACGACGATTCAATGCTTGATTTGATATTCTACCTTAAATTTTAATTAATTTAAGCATTTTTCAGGATTTCTTTTTGAAAAACACCGATGCCGAAATCAATTTTAAATTGAAGGATCAAAAAGCAGACAATACCCTCTCATCCTTCATGCGATTATCAATCTAGTCCTTTTTCCTTCAGCCATTTAGATAGTAAATCTGCAATTTCTATGTTATTCAAATCAGAAAATGGAAAGTGCGTATTGCCTTTGATACCTATTTCAGGTAAATGAATGACCTTAACATCGCCACCGTATTTATTGACGATATCTCTCCATTTTTTTGCCATTTCCATACGAGCCCGCCATCCATCTGCGCCGGGATTTGGATCCGGCTTTTCGGGAATAAAATCGCCGTAATAGATAATGATCGGAATTTTGGTCAATTTCATAAAGTCAGTCATGGGTATGCCCATAGCTGCCACAGGTCCTGAAGAACTTGTAATGGGGGATGGTACTTCTCCTTTGGGAAAGAGAAAACCACTGCCCGGCTCATACGAAGCAATGGCTTTAATATTGCTATTTTTTACTGCCGTAGCCCAACCAAAACCGCCTGAATGTGAGTGGGTAATGAGTACACCGACACCAATTTTATCAAATAATTTTGAGGTGGCATTGGTAATTACCTCCGTATCAAATCCGCCGATATTGGGAGTCATTTGTCGGAAATATTGATTTAAGGTTTCTGGGTCTTTGGCAAACTGCACTCCCGGAAAATACTCTGTCCCGATACCTACCCGAAACGTCCCGAACCACATTTGCTCGTCGGGAGTGGGGGTGATAGTTGCTTCTACCGTGCTCTTTCCTGCATTACCACGACGAGGTTGGTCGATGAGGTAAACGCCAAAACCTCTTCTCAAAAATAGATTATTAAAACCTTCCCTGCCGTCAGGCGTGGTTCCCCAGGTTTTGGAAAACTGACCGATACCGTGCCAGAAAACCAGCGAATATTTCCGGGCTTTCGGTGGAATTTGATAAGTTATGTAAGCATGGTCGCCGTGAAAAGTTTGCCCTTCGGGTGTTCTTTTGATGGGGTCAAATTTACCGGGATTGGTAATGACCGTGCCTCCTACCGCAAAACTGCCTTGCTCTTTGATTACTAATAATCCCTTATTGGATACGCAGGTAGTAAAAAGCAAAGATGCAACAATTATAACACTTGTTTTTTTGAGGGTAAGCATTTGATTATAAATTGATTACTTTCAAAACTATTGTGATTTTCTAAGAAAACAAATGCCAGGCAGCTATTAGGGTGCCATGAGCTTTGAAAACGAAAGTGAACCCATTTTCCAGTCATTACCAACTTTAACATATACCTCTGTGACCATGAATGGATTAGAAACTTCATTGTTGCCAACTACTGCCAAAAGGGTAATCCTATTTAGTAGAATGACTGTATTTCCGATAACTATTGGAGCTAAAACCTCATGCACATCGGTTTTTTTATAATGTATGAATCCTGATTTGATAATATCTAACTCACGCTCCTTGTCCCATGAGCCACCCATGTGAACAAACATGGCTTGACTGTCAAACAATTTACCCAATTTATCGACATCTTTATCAGCCATCCATTGCCATTTATTTTTTGAAAGTGTTTTGATTTCTTCTTGGACAGTATCCTGGGCAAAAGAATTCATTGATATTAAAATAAAAGTTACGATTGCGTTAATTGATTTTTTCATTGTTTTAGAATGTTTATATTCCCCTCTCCCAAGGAAAGGGGGCTGATTTCAATATGTTATTTCTTAATTTGATGCGTATCTCTTACACTGCTGAACGTTAGGGCTAACATTTTCCAGTCTTTCCTTTGCTTTTGATAGACTTCGGTTACGGTAAATTCTACCTTGGCATCACTCCCTCTTACTACTGATTCGAGTGTAATTCTATTCCAAACGATGGCAGTATTGCCCGAAATTTCTACCGCAGAGTCATGGATAGTGGCTTTTTTGTACCAAATACTGCCCTTTTTGATGATTTCGAGTTCTTCGGCTTTTTTCCATGTACCACTCATGTGAAGGAATTTGGACTTATCGTCAAACAGTTTTTCGAGTTTTTCGATATCTTTATCGGCCATCCATTGCCATTTATCTTTGGAAAGTTGGAGGATTTCCTGCGTGGTCTTGTCTGATGACTGAGCAAAAGACGTTTTTGCCAATCCAAAAAATAGGGAGAATACTACGACAAATGCTTTCATTTTGATGCGGTACGCCGCCACGTTTGTTTTTATGGTTTGTAAAAAAATTATTTAAATCTCTGATTTATACTCTCCTTCACTTCACAATCGCAAATGTTGATTTTTTTTCCATTCTTTCTTCGCGAACTGATTTCGGGATGGCTATTACGCCTCGTTGTGTAAGACAACGCAATACCACTTGAGCAATAGTTTTGACCTATTGCACTCAATAATTCATTCGGAAAAAGATTGTCTTTCCCTTTGGCAAAAGGCTCCCAAGATTCGATTTAAACATTATTTGTCTGTAAGAACTTTTGAGTCTCTATTTGCTGATGAAACGGATGTGTTTCGATTTAGTTAACTGCTGGTACAATTTCGTTGTGAACAATCAAGTCCATCAGCCTATTGGGATGAAAATTGCTTACCCCGATGGCTCTTACTCTCCCTTCTTTGTACAAGTCCTGCATGGTCAAGTGCCATACACATCGCCGAAAGGCTGGTGCATCAGGTATAAATCCAAATAGTCCATTTGCAATTTTTTCATTGAGTTTTCAAAGGCTCTCTTGGTTGCTTAATATCCATTCAACTGAATCCAAACTTTGGTAGTGATAATTAATTCTTCTCTTGAAACCGCATCGATTGTTATGGTTTTTCCAACTAATCGTTGCAATATTTTTTAAAAATTTTTAAGCGGTATTTTTTATTATTTCGATAGATTTTACAAAGTTATCCACATAAGGGCTTTGGCTTTTTATTACTGCCTACGCTTCTTTCACATTCTGCCAAATCTGTTACCTGAAAAACGCCAAATCCTAAGATTGGCAATCTCGACTCCATTATTTAATTTAACTTTTTGCACGCTTTAACTTCTTCTACTCTACTTTCCTTAAAATACTCAATTTTTATTTATGGTTTGTCAATTCAATACAGTCTGCCCCCATCTGTAATCGCATTATAAAGCGTGTAATGTGCATTCTACTAAGTGAGCCAACGAAAAGGTTATTTTGCCATTCGGGAACACGGTTTCCACTGTAAAATGTGATACCGCTTGGCGACACCACAGGATTCCAATAATAGACGGGTTACTTCATTCCAGTTTGTTGTTGAATACCTACTCCCACCCGCTGACCACTGTATTCCAAACCATAAGTAATAATTGGCCAGTCATAATTTGCCCTGGCCTGCACACGATTGATTTCATCTCCCCAGCGAGGTCTGTGTTCGCTTTGCCAAAGCTCTTTCGTAACGGGGTGGAAGACTATGCCCTGTGGGTTTCTGTCAAAATGTGAGTTACTGTTGGCAACAGGACTGGCATGATAAATTACGGTTGCATTTTCAATACTTGCCTCATCGCCTGCCTGATAGTCTCCCCTTGGCTACTGCGGTCAAGTTTCCTCCTGTCACATTTTCGGAAAAGACTCAATAAATCATTCTGTTGGTGGCAAATTGTGGGTCTACACCCCAATAAACCTCCCTGATTGGATGAATTTACCGCAGGAATACCCTTTGTCGTAACTATTCGCATTCGTCCTGCTTTTTACGTTACTAGCAATCAGCCATCCAGCAAAACGGTAATACCCCAAGGAGCAGTAAGTGTGGAGGTAATGGCAGTTGCCTGAATACCTGTAGTGGTTTTCACACTTCTGATGCGGATTTGTCCCTGAAATGCGGAAGAATAGGCGGCATTAGGTAGATTGGTTTCTACGGATGTATCAGTAATAGGATTTGGTTTTGGCTCCTCTATAACTACTGTATCAGGTTCTTTTTTTGAACATCCTATAGTGAGCCATACCGCAGAGATAAGTGCAAAGAAGATTTTTAAATTATTCATGTTTTTCAATATTAAGAATGGTGTGACGCGGTTAATTTATCTATTTAAATACCGCGTGATTGCACGCGAGTTCTATTCTTAAAGGCTTTTTCGATTACGTCAAATCTTGCCTTACGAGGATCAGGCTTGCTCACTGTTTTGCCATCAAGTTCTACATCAAGCATGTCTTGATTCTGATTATTGTAAAGTGGCCAATTTGGCAAGCCGGCACCATTGGGGTTTCCGGTTTTAGCAAAATTTGCCCAATAAGCATTCATTTTTTTTGCCAATTCGTATTCTGAATCAGTAGGCTTGGAAGGTAGACCAAAACGTGGGGCATCAAGTGTATTAAATACATAAGAAACCTCTGAGCCATGACCAGCACCGTAAGGCGACCTTTGCTGTGCAGTGGCAGGCACATATCCAAACTGATACATATAAGTAGGTGCGGCTTTTGCCAAAAATGCTCTGGCAGTAAAACGTGCAGGCTCGCCCCACACCCAGTCTGTATTGAACTTCGTGATAACTTCATTAAAAGTTTTGGTACCGTCTGCATCATAAGCGGCTTTTGCCTCGGCTTCCAAATTACCCAAAGAGGCAAACAATTCTTCTTTGGTTTTTGCATTACTTACAAAAGCACCGCCAATTTCGGCACTGCAATTACCAATCATTATAGGCATTTTAGGTTGTCTGCCGGCCATATAGGCAGTTTCGGGGGTTTCCACTACCAACTTTCCATCTAGTATTGGTCCTGAATAGGTACGTGCGCCATTTGGTCCATCGGTTTCCTGACCGCCATCCACAATGTCCTCTGCTTTCAATGCACGCAATTTTGCCAAAGCAGCGACATCGGTCCCTTCTATACCTTTGGTTTTTGCAAAGTTAAGTCCGATGGTTTCGGCAGAAACAGTATAGAAAACATCTGCATTTTCTTTGCTGATGGGTCTGCCGGTAAGCACGCCGTCTCTACCACCACCCGACTCGCTGATTAATTTATGAAAAAGCCCTTTGGCTGCTGGAATAGTCAATAAAGAATGAACCGAAACACCACCTGCAGAGAAGCCGAAAATAGTCACGTTTTTCGGGTCACCACCGAAAGCGGCAATGTTTTTCTGTATCCATTGCAAAGCGGCTATTTGATCCATGTAGCCATAGTTGCCCTTTAGCTCTTCTGGATGTTCTTTGCTCAAAGCAGGATGTGCAAAATATCCTAAACGCCCTAATCTGTAATTGATATTGACCAAAATAATACCTTGTTTGGTAAATTCATGCCCAAAATTTTGAGCCCCGGAGCCACTTCCGCCGACAAACGCTCCCCCGTGAATCCAAACCATTACAGGCAGTTTCGCTCCTTTTTTTGCATTGGCAGGTTTCCATATATTCAAAGCAAGGCAGTCTTCTGAAGCATTTGGCGACATTTTTTGTCTTCCGCCTGGTCCAAAACCTGCCTGACCACAATTTTTACAAAACTGGGTGGCGTCACGCTCTCCACTCCAAGGTTTTACAGGCTGTGGTGGTCTCCAACGAAATTCTCCAACTGGAGCAGCAGCGAAGGGAATCCCCTTGAAAATGGATACCTCTCCTTCGGTTACACCGCGTACTATTCCAGAAGCGGTTTTTACTTTTGGAGCCGCGATTTCTGAGGATTGTCCTTGCAAGCTCTTTGCAATGAATATTGAAAATATGATTATTACATTTCTGAACATTGATATTTTAGCTTTTTATACCTTGCAAAGGTCTTTCCTATTTTCTCCTCATTTGGTATAAAAATTACTGCTTTTTCTACCATTTTTACTGATTATGGTGTTCATGCGAAGTATGACATTTTTTATATCCTAATTTTGAATGGATTTCAAAAGAAAAGAAAATGGAGAAGATAGTAAACATAGATAGCATCAGCGGGTTCAATGCCGCCAATAACCACAAAACGCTACACCCTCTAGTAACTGTAATTGATTACTCAAAGGCGAATCCGCGAGAATGGGGAGATGTGGATTCCATAAAATTTAATTATGGATTGTACAGTATTATTTTGAAAGATGTGGTGTGTGGAGATTT
>JACCEC012321245.1_pt1 | contig 13626 bp, 12 predicted proteins | sample 7450121 | NCBI WGS metagenome assembly JACCEC01 (sample SAMN15323455, study PRJNA562643) | freshwater metagenome | isolation source: river surface water | place: USA:Blue River Watershed | collected 2017-08-18 | reverse complement strand
GGAGTTCTGGGAAATCTCGAAAAATCTTGGTTCAGATGACGAAGGCGAACAGGCGTATGACCCTAATGCAGCCAAAAATAGCAAGGGGCCGAAGATTAATGTGAAAAAGAGTAAGTGGTGATGGAAAGTTGCTTTGGATGCGCCCAAAGCAAGATTCCAAAATTAGCATTTTAACCTTATTGTTCGCTTTTCATTTATTAAAGCGACTGATATAATGACAGTCGCTTTAATAAATCCGCTTTTCGATTATAAAAGCATCATTAACCGCCGGTTTATCCGATTCAACACATCAGACAAATCAAACTCTGGTTCATTCGGATTGTAGCGTATGATTGAGTAACCCTTATTCTTTATGAAGTCCTCTCTCGCCAACTCATCCGCCATAGACCTGTCGCGATGTCCGTATTCATCGCATTTCACCACAATCAAATCGTCGGTGAAGCACAAATCCGCGAAATACGGTCCAATCTGAAACTGACGCGACATAGAACGTAATCTCCGATACGAATTTTCAATAAACCCTATAGTCTGCCCCTCGATGCAGATCGGAAATCTGACAATTTGAACTTGTTGTGACACAGCAACAATATACTTGTTTCTGAAATTAAATGAATTCTTCAAGAATTCAAATGAATCTTCCGTAAGCATATATACAATTTTGTTTTGTCCTCCGTTTTGTTTTTTGTTTGATTGACAACTTTCAGTGGTTATTTTGTATAATGGATATTCACTCGGTAGTTCTTCTCCAAATGTAATGTTAATTGGACCTTTTGTGACTTGAAATGACAAACCAACTTCTTCAAATCGTGTGTGAATTCCGGCATGATGTAAAGATGAACTGAACATTTATTCATGTACAGTTCAGTTCAATTTTATGTTTATAATTAATATTACAATCTTGCTTGTATAATCTTGCTTGTATATATTAAAACAATCTAAAGACATCCGTATATACATAGTATAACATACGCTCATTACAATGTCCGCCGCTTCTTCTGCAACCCTTAATATCGTTGAACTCATCGAGAAAAATCCGATTACAAAGTTGTCACAAAAATACAATAATCTTCTTCTTGAAAAACTTCAAGAAAACTTCAGCACATTCGAACAGCAGCTGTTTGTCAGTAGTTTTTATTGTTACCTGAATTATGATAAGAATACAGATTTCGTCGTTGATTTGGATGACGTCTGGAGATGGATTGGATTCACACAAAAAGTTGCAGCCAGATTATTGGTTGAAGCCAACTTCAAACTTGATGTTGATTATAAAAATATTACTGCATCGACTTCTGATAGTGATGAAGAACATTCCACTAATCAGGATAAACCCAAAAAACACGGTGGCCACAACAAGCAAACCATCAAACTCACCATCCGATGCTTCAAACTTCTTTGCCTGAAAGCGCAAACCAAGAAAGCCGGTGAAATCCACGAGTATTATATGAAAATGGAAGAAACATTGCATCAAATCCTCGATTATGAAACCAGCGAACTTCGCAAGCAACTTGAACAAAAGAACGAAGTCATCAGCACACTCAATCAAGCCACCATCACCCTCACCCAAGAAAAGAAACGCGCAATTGAAGAAACACTTATTAGCCAATTTCCGGTGAATACTCAAACAATTTACTTCGGCACCATCGATAACACCAACGCTGATAATGAAAAGCTCATCAAATTTGGACAGACGAATGACTTAGCCACCCGTGTCGCAGACCATCATAAAAAATATAATAATTTCATTCTTTCCGCGGCATTTCGTGTGTCCAATAGGTCCGAAATCGAAAACCAGATTAAGGCACACACTAAAATCAAGCGCCAAATTCGCACCATTGAAGTCGATGGAAAAAACAAAACTGAAATCATCGCATATGATAACACTAATTTCACGATTGCTCGCCTTACAAAGCATATCGAAGGCATTATTCACGCTACAATGTATAACATAGAAAATTTTAACAGGCTTATTCAGCGTAATCAAGAATTGGAAACCGAAAATGCAAAACTGGCTAGCGAGATTGAACAAAAGAACAAGGTCATTCATGAACTGACACTTTTGAACAATGAACTTCAAGATAAGACTGCACAACAGTCACAGGCACTACAAGTTGTCGCGATGGAGAATGAATCCCTCTTCACTCAAAACATTCTTTTACCAGAAAACGAAATGACACAAAAATTTAAAGAATTCATCGCGAACTGCTGTATTGTGCGTCCCGATGTGGAAGAGGAGTCCGTCAATATCGAAGGTCGATTTCGTTTATGGTCTCACACAAAACCGGCGAAAGAGACCTTCCACGCATTAAAACATTTTATGGATGTTACATTTAAACCCAAACGTATCGGCCGTATTCATGGGTATCAGGGTCTCAAATTGAAGTCGGTTGAATATAAAAAGGTCATCGCACATGAAGCTGAAAATCCTTCACAATTCAGCGTGGAGACCTTTATTTTTCAGTGCTGTAAATTCTCCGATACTGGTAAAATCCTGAATTCAACACTTCTGAAAGAGTATCAGAAATGGAAAATATCAGTAGGAAAAACACCCAGCGAAACTGATTTGAAGAACCTGAAGTCGTATTTGAATGCGTGCCCGAACGCATTGAAGGCGTGTGTTTGGAGTGAAAATAATTCCAATGAAGGGTATTATGGTCTATCTCTAAATGATGATTATTATACCATCAAACAAAACGCAGTCCATGAAGAAGGTGCAAACCCCATCATCGGTGTTCAACTTTCCACTACAGGTAAAAAAGTAGAAAAACGGTTGGTAGAAACAAACCAAATTCTTAAAACGTGGAATACTATCGCGAAGGCGGCAGAATGTGAAGGATTTTCTACTGCAAAAATGAGCCGTAGTGTAAAATATAAAACAGTTTTTAATGATTTTTATTACTGTCTAGTCGTTTAGATTTAGAACACTAACAGTAATAATAAATGTTGTTTTATCTTTGGAATATAATCGTATATTATAGTATAACACAAACGCTTTTGAATGAGAACTCTCCAATATACGGTTCCTAGAACGGCAAGTTCTACCGAATTTTCTGCTGCAACGGCCGAAGCAAAGAATTCATCTCTTAGTTTTGGTGGTGGTTACAGCCAGTCTAGTGGTTGGAATGCCAACGTTACATTTACCAAAAAATGGTAGATAAAATACTTTAGAGTATGTGACATTATTATTACTGATTGCAGATTATATAGAATAGTCTAATGTGCTAATAGTAATAATAATGAAGTTTGTATTCATTTAGAATATTATAATTTTATTCCGTGTCCGCTGAGGATGACGACGACGACGACGCTAATCGAGACAATCCGTGGTCGTTATTCTTATCCATAACAACATCGTCGCTCTCGAAAAGTTCTTTCCTCATCTCCTCCACCGTCATTGACAGTGAAGATGTCTCATCAGCATCATTCCAAATACCACCACCGACACTGTCACTCGCGCTGTGACCTTCGTCCGACTTCATCTCCAAATCACGCGGCTTTGCATCGATGAGTGTCTCACCATCCTTTGCCAACATTTGTGTCAGCTTATTGCCACTCTCCTTCGCCAGCTTCATATTCTCCTGAATGGCCTTAGCCTTTGTTTCCTTGACACGCTTATCAAACTCAGTCTTCGCCTGCTCCTCATTCTTCTTCTTCTCCGCCATCAACTGGTTCAATGTCTCCTCCATGTACTCTACGCGTCCAGTCTTGTAAGCATCAGGATGAAACGGTACCCACATTCCAACCGGACCAACGAATACATCATGGTTCGGGTCCACCTCGCGCAACATTTGGCACCGCAATTCTGCCTCTTTCTGAGAGCTAAATACACCGCGAACCTTCAACCCACGCACTGAAGTCTGAAAGTTATGCTTCTCGTTAAATTCAGTTTCAAGGTCATCCTCGTGCTTATCAAGAAACGTCTTATACTCGTCATAGATATTTGTTTTCTGAAGGGCAATCTTCTCTTCTTTAGCAAATTCTTGAAAGTCGGCAGATAGTTTGTCAAAATTGAGATTGTATTTGTAAGAAACAAAATTAAGGAACTGGATAAATTTTTCCATAGACTTCTGATAGTCCCAATAATGAAGAAACTTCTCAAACAAGAAATGGTCCTTTTGCTTCAAAATAGACTCCGGGCTAATGAAGGATAAACATGCAAATTTCTGGCCTGCAATAGGCTTATCTTCCTCTAACAAATCAACGTATTTTGGATTTACATCACCATTTTTAGTATGTTTCAATTCAACGCCGGATGGAGGATGCTGATGCGACATAGTTTAGATTATAATATAGTATGACATAGTTGTTTAAGTAATTTAACGCAATTTTATTTCGGAGAATACTGTCATTCGTAAATATTAATTTCTTATCATTATTTATAATAAATCATCAAATGTCCGGTGTTTTTGATTTAGGCGAACTCGTCAAGAGAACCATTAAATATTTGGTCGAAGGTGTGATGGTTGCCATCGCCGCTTATGCCATCCCTAAACGCAGCCTTTCTTTTGATGAGGTTGCATTGATTGCTCTTACTGCTGCTGCAACATTTAGCATCTTGGATACTTATGTCCCCAGCCTTGCCGTTAGCGCCAGGACCGGTGCAGGCTTCGGTATCGGTGCCAACCTTGTCGGGTTCCCCACTCCTCTCCGCGTGTAAATTACCATAAATTAGAATGATGATGTCTCTATAATATATGCTTGAAGTAGTATATATTACAGAAAATGATAGTATTACCTCAATGGAATGAATTCCGACGATGGATTGGTATACCGCCTTCAAAAAAGGAAAGTGGAACTGTAACTGAATTACGAGAGAGGTTTAGCTCGTATCACTACCATATTGTAGAACGAGACCCCGATAATTTCCGTATTTTTATTGCATTGTTAATTGTGTATATTATTGTGATACTTGTCCAGCCGACGCGCTACTATTGGTGGTATCCATCATTCAATCTCTCGATACCCGGGGTTGGTAAAGCATTTCCAGATAGTCGCTCGGAAGTAAATATTGTCGTGAGTGAATACATCATGAAACGTATGCCGAGCGACATTGCATTTTTTCGACTAACCGATATCAATGTATCTGCTGCATTCACATCAATTATCAAATCCGATGAAATGACAGTAGAAGAGATGGACCGTATCATCACAAGTTCGCGTGTAATGTTTATTACGAAAACACTCAAATGGATATATAATCGCGGTCGTCCGGCGCAAATTGCACCAGAAATAATTAATGAACAAAACGGCACACTTCTTCATTCAGATACTGCGAATACACCATCATATCCATCCGGACATGCGGTTCAGGCATATTATTTAGCAAAAATACTAGCTCGCCGATTTCCTGCAAAAAACCAAGCGGTTATGGAAATCGCAACCAAATGTGCAAATATACGCATTATGGCGGGGTTACATTATCCAAGTGACCGGGATTTTGCATGGTGGGTTGTAGATAAGTACTTAACAGATGAATAGGGTTATAGTATTATTACTGTTATTATTTTCTACGTGGTTTTTGTTTTACTAAGTCGGTCATCATTTTTTCGTAATTTACTTCTTGTTTTTCAATATCACTATATCCTGCACGTTGTATAACACAGATCGGCGTGATAAGATACCATCTGTCTTTACGCTGGAGACGCTTCCAATAAATATCACATGAAAATTCTATTTTATTTTCGGGATTTGCCATAAGCCCTATGAGGCTCTCTTGAAAATTCGAAATCAATGTATCATAATATCGACTGCAAACTAGGTAACAACCAGTAGTCTGGCAATTCGCAACTCGAAAGCATTCTTGGCTCTCTATTTTAAATGGTGGGAAATTATTACCAGACAACAAAAGAACGTCCCAGTTGTCTTGAAACCGTGTAAGGAACGAATTTACTTGATGAACTAATATTTCGGGGTGAATAATATGTGCATCATCTTCAAAAATGAGAATATGGTCCCATCCATTATTTTTTGCGATACGCAAACACTCAATATGACTTTTCGTACAGCCAATTGCACCATGATTATCTGATATCGCGGAAAAACGTGCAACCGGATAAAATGAAAAATCGATTGGATATTGCTTGTAAAGTCCGGCGACTTCGGTTTCAAACAATCGACGTCGGTCAATCCGTGAATCTAGATTGATATAAATCGTATTTTTTATGTCGGAAAATCGACGGAGCATATAATAAGTTTATTTGTATAATATTATTGATATATTATTTATCTTATTTTTATATTATTGATAAATAGCTTAAAAAATATATTATAGAATAATAATAATACTAATAATAAGACTAAGAATAATAATATGATTACAGTATCAATTATGGGTGGGTTGGGAAACCAGCTGTTTGAAATATTTACAGCTATTGCTACTGCACTTCGTAATAATGCTGATTTTTTTTTTATAGAACATAAAAAATTATGGTGTAATCCGGGACATCCAAGACATACATATTGGACTAACTTTTTTAAAGGATTGCAGAAATATATGAAACCTGAAAATGAAACAACTCAAATATTGTTTAACTCATTACAGATATGGAATGAGACCCCTAATAGATATATTCCCATTCCTAATAATACTTCGCTTCGGCTGCAAGGATATTTTCAAAATGAAAAATACTTCAATGATAAGTATGATGAAATATGTAAAATAATAGAATTAAAAGAACAACAAGCTTTTATAAAAAATACATATGTAAATGAACCATGGAGTAGCGATTTTTCGGGTCTTTCAACAAAGAAACGTACATTGGTAAGCATACATTTTCGTATGGGAGATTATTTATTAAATCCACATTTTCATTTAATCATGTCGGTTGACTATTACTATAATGCGATTTCACATATTATTTCGAAGGAAGGCCATTTACAATATACGTTTATTGTATTTTATGAAGAGTGTGATAAATCAATTGTTCATCAATATATCGATACATTGAAGGAGAGATGTGCTACGGATAAAAATAATTCCACGTATGGTTGTGATATTCAGTTTCAATTTATTCGGTTTGATATTGTTGATTGGCATCAACTATTACTTATGAGTTTGTGCGACCATAATATCATACCAAATAGTACATTCAGTTGGTGGGGTGCATATTTTAATGCCAATCCTAATAAAATTGTATGTTTTCCAAGTTTATGGTTTGGTAATGTAGTTTCGTTTAATATTGATGAGTTATGTTTATCATCATGGACCAAAATACCGGCTACAACAAACTCATCATTTTAACTTAAAATCATGGCGGTATAATATTTTATATAAAAATCAAATATTATGATTACAACAACAATTATGGGCGGGTTGGGAAACCAACTGTTTCAGGTATTCAATGTGATTGCTGCGGCACTTCGAAATCGTGACACATTCTTCTTTATGAAATATGATGATTTACCTGGGCATCCTGGTCACCCAAGATATACGCACTGGAATACATTACTACGAGGATTGCGCCAGTATCTTACTCCGAGTAATGCGGTAACCGATAAAATGTTTCAATCATTATTGCGTTGGGAAGAAACCGAGTTTAAATATTCACCAGTTCCCACCGAGACAGCAAAATACACTAAACCACTTCGATTTCATGGTTACTTTCAAAGTGAAAAATATTTCAAAGATAAGTACGATGAGATATGCAAACTTATACAACTATCACAGCAACAAACATGGATTAAACAAATATATGGAAGCGAACAATGGAGTGAAGATTACCCAGGTAGTACAAATAAAAAACGTACATTGGTAAGTACACATTTTCGTCTAGGTGATAATATTCAAAATTTACATATGAAAATACATCCTATTATGTCGATTGAGTATTATTATCGTGCGATTTCACATATTATTGCATCTACAGAAGAGTTGAATACATCATTTACATTTCTCATCTTTTACGAGCCATGTGATAAGGATATTGTAATGAAACAAGTAAGTGAATTGAAACACCGTTGTGCTACGGATACAACCGGACCTGCGTATGGACGCGACGTCGAGTTTCATTTCGTCCGTGATACCATCGCCGATTGGCAGCAGATACTCTTGATGAGTGTATGCGACCACAATATCATCGCGAATAGTTCATTTAGTTGGTGGGGTGCATATTTTAATGCGAACCCCGGGAAGGTCGTTTGCTATCCAAGTATTTGGTTCGGTCCAGGCGTTTCACATGATACACGCGATTTATGCCCAGATAATTGGAGAAAGATTGAAGCGACAACTTTGACAAAGATGTAAATATTATAGATAAATGTATATTATACATCATAATATATTATACATCATAATATATTAGATACGACGTATTATGACTTCTCAACAATACGTTCAAGTTCTTTCGAACGAAAGCATAGAATGGATAATTACACAACCTGAAGTTGCTGCATCAAAGGCGCGTATTCTAGCAAAGACAACAATCTCTAGTTTTAAGGATGGAGTTTCGGAATATTTCACACTCCCGCTGACATCGATGATACGAACGGAATTGTTTGAAAAGATGGGTCTTCAGTTATCACACGTGTCTTGCTTACCGATGCGGTGGATAATAGGTGATACACCGGCTCATCATGATATCGGAATTTCCGATTTTACACATACACATTTAGTTTATTTGACGAATAGTCCGGGGAGACTTGTAATAGATGGAACATCATATCCTATACAGCGCGGTTATGGGTATGTTTTTCCAGAAATGGTTTCCCACGAAACTGTTGGAACCACTGCTGAACCACGTCTTTTACTAGGTCCGATGAGTGAGATGGGTTTTGCAGTGGGTGCCCCCGGTTTCTATCGTGATGGTGGAAACACTGTATATGTTCGCCAAAATTCTGTTGGACAAGAAGTCGAATTTAGTCACGACCTTAACTCGTGGAACCAGATATACTGGCCGTCTTATATACAAAATACAAATACATCATTAGGTGTATTAACCGTTGAATTCATTACAGACATAACAATCGACACAACAATAGGTGGGAATAACGGGTACTTTATTGTGAATTCAGAAAATATCCAAGTAGGTTCTCGTGTATTAAAGTCGGATGGAAGACGACCGGTTATTACGGTTAATGGAATAACGAATTATACAGGGCTTATACAGAATGGAACAGGTGGTGGTACAGCCGGATTTAATAACATTTACATAATGAACCTCGAAATCCGCTCTACGGGCGGGTCTGACCTCGTAAATGGCGGCGGATGGGTCGGACAGGGGCATTTCGGGAATAACACAACTGCATCAAGTAATATTATTATCAACTGCCATTCCGATGGTATTATAAGTAACTACAGCGGTGGTATTATCGGACATTATTGTGGCCCTATAAAGTGTGTAGGATGTTCTTCATCCGGTCAAATACATGAATTTGGTGGAGGTATTGTAGGAAGTTATTCTCCATCTTCTGCCGGACAACTTCATTGCGAATCGTGTTGGACTACAGGTGAAATAGGTCATTCAGCTGGAGGTATCACTGGTCGTTCTACTGGTAGTGCAGTAATCACGCATTGTTATTCTACAGGTATGATTACTGAAAATGCAGGAGGGATATCCGGACACGAAACCGGCGGTATAGGAGGAATTACTTACACAGCTAGTGAATGTTATAGTACTGGCGCCATTAGTGACCTTGCAGGTGGAATTCTTGGAAGTGATTCTGGTGACATCACTGTCGCCAACTGTTACTCAATCGGAGCGATTTTGGCAAACGGAGGTGGCATTATTGGTAGGGTCCCTGGTTCGAATTCCACGAACAAGATGATTACCCATTGTTATACGACTGGAACAACACAGCATGCGCATAGTTATATCGTCGCTGAATATACAAATGTAAATACAAATCTCACGGTGCACAACGGAACAATAACGCTAGTAAGCAACTATGCAGAAGCAGCCAACTCTAGTTCAGGGTGGAATAATGTACGAGCGAATGCAGTACTTACAGGAGCTCCCGTATCATCGAATGCGCCTCTCGGTGCGAAATGGGTATATGCCGGCATAAACACCCCGTATGAATTATATATGATGGGTCATACACCTTATACACGCACGGTGGTTACGGGTGCAGCGACATCCCCAGTAATAGTGCGTTCATTCGCAACCTCCGTTTCAGCGGGAAATTTGAGTGTGCATGCGATAATAAACGGCCGGTCATATACTATAATACAAATTGCAGGCAATGGAGGCGGTGGCGGCACGATTATGATGAATGCAATGACTGGTGCAATTATGACTAATCGAGCGACACCTACAGGGACATATACGATAACACTTCGCAATACCGGGAGTTATCATATTACAGATTTAATACTTACGGTGACGGATGCGGAAACACTACCGTATCATCCATGCAGGTGTTATGGTCTTTTCACCGATAATGCACAGGTATATTATAAACCACATAGTCTTGCAAGTGGTGGAGTTGGAGGAGTGCGAAACCATCGTAAGAAGGCACAGCGGACGTAGGGAATAATAACAAATGATATTACACAACCTCTACGGCGTCGGTATAAACACCCAGTCAAATTCAAGACATATCTGTTTCCATATCTGGTCTTGCTCTATCCGCTTCTCGCGGTCTTTCAACATCGGGAAAAACGGCAAGAATTCGGTTCGCCCAAGCAGTTCACATAACTTATATACAGTATAATAATAATTCAAGAAATTCACCCGGTCATCAGGGCAGAATTTTGCATACGGTCCTTGGATTTCCATAAAAAGATTACATAATCTTTCTTCCAAATCCGGTGTCATCACTGGCGGTTTAATTCCCAACTTATCTTTAATAAATGGAATGTGTTCATAATATTTATTAAATCCGAGTTTCTTCATGATTTCTTTCGCCTTTTTATCGGTAAACTGAGATATTTCAATCCGCTCTTTCTTGATTTGCTGTTTGATGCTTTCAAGTACATGTTCGGGTATTGAGGTAGTCTCCTTCGCCTGAAACTGTGCAAGAATTTCGCGAAAATGGTTGATGCGTTTATATGCATAAAAACAAGCTTCTTTAGGTGGCTCCTTATATGATGGCTTCTCATTATCAATAAGAAATACGACTTGTTTAGAACATTTATTACATACCATAATACCTTCACTTTCAATTGGTATCATTTCACCTTGACGGCAGAATTGACATATATCTGTCGAATACACATATTTAGAAACATCCATATAATTCTGGTCAATACTTGACATGTATTTTTCAACATTATTATGCTGATTTTTAAATAATTCTTCTGTTTTCTTGGCTTCCGGTAAATTGAAAAATGCATTTAGGGATTTTGTTTTCATAGACCCGCCATTTGTGATTGTTTTCTTTGTTTCGAAATATTCGAAGATATATTCACTGTTATGTAGATAATAATTCTTATAATCTTGTTGATGCTTTTTAATTGTTGCGTTGATTTCTTTAATCCTGTCACGAATTTCAAGACACTCTTCGAGAGATGACTTATATTTAGAAGGTTCTATAGTGGTATTGTCACTGTATAGTTTTGGGTCTTCATGTTTTGCATTTTCAATAGAATTTCCATTGGCGTTAATATCCGTAATGGACAATTTTGTGTGTTCTATGTTCCCATTTTTTAGAATAGACATACGCTCTTTTAGGGAGTTTCTTTCATTCTCGAGTTCGGGAATAATTGTATCTTGTATATATTGAAACTCTGTCTGCAATTCTTTGTGCTTGCTATCAAGAGTGGTTATACTTCGCTCGTCAAGAACAATCTTTTTGGGCGGTTTATACTTAAATAATGACATAATCGATATACGTATTCCTCCGTCCCCACCGCCGTGTATAAGAAGTTTAGCGAATTTTGTTTAATTTCTATTTATGCGGAATATTATGTTAATTTCCGCGATTTTTTTTCTTTTTCAATAGTATAACAAGCATTTTACAATGGGTGGAGGACTTATGCAACTTGTCGCCTATGGCGCCCAAGACGTTTACCTTACTGGTAACCCCCAGATTACTTTCTGGAAGGTTAGCTACAAGCGTCACACTAACTTCGCTATGGAGTCTATTGAGCAGACTTTCAATGGCCAGGCCGACTTCGGTCGCCGCGTGACCTGCACCATCTCTCGTAATGGTGATTTGGCTTACCGCACTTACCTTCAGGTTACTCTCCCCGAGATTAGCCAGGCCCTGAAGAACACTTCTGGAGGTGGCGTCTTTGCCCGCTGGCTTGACTTCCCCGGTGAGCAGCTCATCTCTCAGGTTGAGGTTGAGATCGGTGGCCAGCGCATCGACCGCCAGTACGGTGACTGGATGCACATCTGGAACCAGCTTACTATGTCCACTGAGCAGCAGCGCGGTTACTTCAAGATGATCGGCAACACTACCCAGTTGACCTTCATTACTGACCCCTCTTTCAACGACATTGATGGCCCTTGCGATGCCAACGCTCCTCGCCAGGTTTGCGCTCCCCGCAATGCTCTCCCCGAGACCACCCTCTATGTCCCCCTTCAGTTCTGGTTCTGCCGCAACCCCGGTCTGGCCCTTCCCCTTATCGCTCTTCAGTACCATGAGGTCAAGATTAACCTTGATATCCGCCCCATTGAGGAGTGCTTGTGGGCTATGTCCAGCCTGAACAACGGCGCTGGCGTTGCCAGCAAGGTTACTTCCGCCTACAACCAGTCCCTCGTCGCTGCTTCCCTCTACGTTGACTATGTCTTCTTGGACACTGATGAGCGCAGGCGCATGGCCCAGAACCCCCACGAGTACCTGATCGAGCAGCTCCAGTTCACTGGTGATGAGTCTGTCGGTTCCTCTTCCAACAAGATCAAGCTTAACTTTAACCACCCCGTTAAGGAGCTTATCTGGGTTGTCCAGCCCGACAAGAACGTCGACTACTGCTCTTCTCTCGAGTCTGGCTCCGTTCTTAACCGCCTCCTCGGTGCTCAGCCCTTCAACTACACCGACGCCGTTGATGCCCTCCCCAACGCTATCATGGCCTTTGGTTCTCACGACTCTGTCGCCAACACCACTGGTTCTTACATCAATGCTTCCGGTCTCTTCAACGAAGCCGGTGCTCCCGATGTTTCTGTTCCGGCTACTTCTTGGTGGCACGGAACTGACCCCGCTGTTCAGTACAACTTGCCTAACTTCGGTGCTGGTGGTGCAACTTCTGGCGTCTCTGATGCCGGCACTTTTGTTCTTACCGAGACTTCTCTCGACATGCACTGCTGGGGTGAGAACCCTGTCGTGACTGCTAAGCTTCAGCTTAACGGCCAGGACCGCTTCTCTGAGCGCGAGGGCACCTACTTCGACCTCGTCCAGCCCTACCAGCACCACACTCGTGCCCCTGACACCGGTATCAACCTGTACTCCTTTGCCCTCAGGCCCGAGGAGCACCAGCCTTCCGGTTCTTGCAACTTCTCTCGTATTGATAACGCTACTTTGCAGCTTGTTCTCTCCAACGCTACCGTTGAGGGTACCAACACTGCCAAGGTTCGCGTCTATGCCGTCAACTACAACGTTCTTCGTGTGATGTCTGGCATGGGAGGTTTGGCTTACTCCAACTAAATATTTTAATATGATATATCGTCACATATTTTTATTTTTTTATAAAAATATGTATAAATATTATGGTTATTCAGTCATGTTCGTTCATGATACTCAATAACAGTG
>JACCEC010773930.1_pt1 | contig 13626 bp, 13 predicted proteins | sample 7450121 | NCBI WGS metagenome assembly JACCEC01 (sample SAMN15323455, study PRJNA562643) | freshwater metagenome | isolation source: river surface water | place: USA:Blue River Watershed | collected 2017-08-18 | reverse complement strand
GACTATTTGTTGAGGAGGTGGCCGTATTGATTGAAAAGCGCGGTATCACGGAGATAGATGTCTATGCGAGCTCCTCGAAAGTTCCACGCTCCAACAAAAAATCAAATGAAGAGTTGTCGCAGCAAAGGGCAGATGATGCCATGATTGTGATTCGTAAAGAACTTCAGCGCATGGGTTATGAGGAAGGGGTGCACTATAAATTTAGGAAGATTGACTCTGGTGTGAATGGGAAGGAGTATGAAAATGACGCGAAGGAGAATAAAGATGTATATGAGCGTTATCAATATGTTGAACTTTCAGCAGAGGGATAAATAACAACAAATAGAATACTTCAACCCCCGAGTAGGGGGTTGTTTTTTTAATATGAAATATCAATTTAATTTGAAAAAGCCTTTGGCTTTTTTTGATCTCGAAACAACAGGTGTTGATGTTGGGAAGGACAGGATTGTGGAGATTGCTGTAGTGAAAGTTATGCCCAATGGTCAAGTGCATTATTTGCCTGCTGAGGGCAAAGGCCGATTGTTGTTCAATCCGGAGATGTCCATACCCATTGAGTCTTCTTTGATTCATGGCATTTATGATGCTGATGTGACAGATGCTCCAACCTTTGGTGAATACGCACCCAAGCTCTTTCAGTTTTTATTGGATTGCGATTTGGCTGGCTTTAATTCCAATAAGTTTGATTTGCCGCTTTTGGCGGAAGAATTTTTGCGCGCCGGAATAGGCTTTAGTGTCGAAGGAAGAAACCTCATTGATGTGCAGGTGTTGTTCCACATGATGGAACCCCGTAACTTATCCGCTGCTTTGCGCTTTTATTGTGGTCGTGAATTGGAAGATGCCCACGAGGCCATGCCCGATGTGGTGGCCACAGCTGATGTACTCAATGCCATGATCAGCAAGTATCAAGTAACGCCTATTCCTGGTGGAAAAGATGGGACTTATCCCATCCAAAATGATATGGATTTATTGCACAAGGTGAGCGAGCGCAGACGCAAAGCAGATTTGGTGGGCCATATAGTGTACAATGATCAAGATGTTCCTGTTTTCAATTTTGGCAAGCACAAGGGTGTTCCAGTTACTCAGGTGTTTTCACAGGAGTCAGGTTATTACGGTTGGTTGATGAACGCCGATTTTCCTCGTTATACCAAGGAAGTATTTAAGCAGATCAAAGAATCAATGTGAGAAAAGTAATCGTTTTGGTGACCAATGATTTGAGCCACGACCAACGCGTGGCCAAGACATGTGCTTGGTTCATGGAACGTGGAGATGAAGTGACTTTGGTAGGATTTATAAAAAAGAATAGCCAACCCCTTTCTAGTCCTTATTCATCCTACCGGTTATCTAATCCTTTTCAACGGGGTGTATTCTTTTATGCATGGGTGCAACTTAGATTGTTCTTTTTTTTGATTCAACACCAAGCAGACGCCGTTTGGTGTAATGATTTGGATACTTTGTTGCCAGCCGCATGGTTGAAGCGGTTCAAAAGATATCAATTGATCTACGATGCGCATGAGTGCTTTACGGAATCTGTTGGACTGGTTAATGCGCGGAATAAACGAAGAATTTGGTTGAAGATTGAGCAATATTGTTTGCCACGAGTCGATCATTGTATTACGGTTTCTCAGGGAATTCAGTCCTATTATCAAAACCGATATCCTCAACGTTTTCATGTAATGAGGAATCTGCCGGATTTGGATGTTGTCCCAGCTGAAATGTCAAAACCTGAAAGTTGGGAAAGACAGAAAATACTGTTTTATCATGGCGTTTTCAATCCACATCGCGGATTGGATGAATTGATGGAGGCGATGACCCTGATGAACAATGTCAGGCTCATTTTGGTCGGATATGGAGAACACGAAGTGGTGCTAAAAGACAAAGTGAATACACTCGGGATTGGGGACAAGGTACACTTTATGGGTGCAATGTCCTATCCGAACATTCTCGGATTGCTGCGCCATGTGGATTTGGGTATTGCGCTGGAAAAGCCCATTGGGGAGAGTTTTAAATGGTCTTTACCCAATAAGATTTTTGATTATGCTAGGATGGGAGTGCCATTTTTAACCTTAGGGAATCCGGAAGTAAAAAAGATCATGGATGTATACTCTATGGGTTGGGTAGTGGATTCATTGGAAATGCAAAGTTTGGCTTCAAACATTCAGCAGTATTTAGCAGAAATTCCTTCGAAACAAGTAGCTTTTCAAAAGGCTCAGCGTGATTTTTTAGTACAGAACAATGCCAAGCTAGAGTGGCAAACGCTGGGTACGATCATTGGATAGATCGAGGTAAAACCTTCTTGATACTAAATTTGAATAGCGCACCCATGCTGGTGATGAGGTTCAAGGGAAAACGGAGGAGTGATAGTTTGATTTTGATCTCTTCCCGATACAAATCCCAGGTGAACTTTTTTGATAATCCATCAGCTTGACAAACAGCAAATGTCAATGGGGTAGACAGTGCTTTTTTGCCTTGCAGGTATAACTGAAGATGCAAATGATAATCACCTAAAATTTTGTAATGGGTATTGAGTGGCGTTTTATCAAGCAATGATCTGCGGTAGAGACATCCCTGCTGATGTATCGTATTTCGCCAGTAAATTCGGGCATTCATTTCAGAGATGAAATGGGTTGGAATCCATTGACTAATGGAGTCAACATTTTCTACCCTTCCCATCATCAGGTCGTAAGTGGATAGAAAATCGTATTTCATTAGTCGTTCAATCACGTCTTCACTTGCCAATTGGTCATCAGCGCCCATGAGATAGATCCATTCACTGTTGCTTTTTTCAATGCCTCGTTGAAAGGCGTCAAAAATACCGTTGTCTTTTTCTACAAAAACGGAGCACTCATTTTTGAATTCCTCGAGTATAGAAATGGTGGTGGAATCTGTGCTTCCTCCATCCTGTATGATGAGTTCTATTGAGCGATGCGATTGTTGCAGTACGGATAATATGGCTTTTTTCAGGTCTTTACCTGCGTTGAAACATGCAATAACAACGCTTACCGATGTCATGCCTTGGAAACGCCCATTTGAATTTTACCTTCTTCACAAACCCATACTTTTCCTTTGAATTGTTGCATGGCGATGTAATCATGGGATGCCATGAGGACGGCTGTTCCGGATAGTGAGATTTGATAAAGAAGTTCAGTGATTTCCAAACTCATTTGTGGATCCAGATTACCAGTTGGCTCATCGGCGATGATGAGCATGGGGGTATTGAGCAATGCACGGGCAATGGCCACCCGTTGTCGTTCCCCACCACTCAATTGATGCGGCTTTTGCAATCCTTTGTTGTTGAGCCCGACGCTGTCCAAAGAGGATTCTATTCGGCTTTTGATGGCGTTGGCATCTTTCCATCCAGTTGCTTGCAAAACGAATTCAAGATTTTCATTCACGGTGCGATCATGGAGCAATTCAAATTCTTGGAATACGATACCTATTTTTCTTCTTAAGAATGGGATTTCCTTGGATTTGATTTGTTTTAAATCATAACCGCAGCAGAGGGCTTCATCGGCTTGGATGTCGTGATCGGCATACAGGGTCTTCATGAAACTACTTTTTCCGCTGCCACTCTTGCCGATGAGATACACAAATTCTCCAGGGTGCATTTGAAAATTCAATTGAGACAAAACAGGAATTTTATCGTGGTAGACGCTTCCGTTCACAATTTTCACCAAGGCTTGATCTGTACTCATGAGGTGAAGGTATAACGAAAAAAAAGGTCGGAACATTGCTCCGACCTTTTTTATTGACACCTATTTGGGTAATATTTAAAACTTGACTTTTTGACTTTTTGATTTGAAGTCCTTTTTTTTCACTTTAATATTGGTATTGAACTCGCTAATGGTAATCTCCACCATTTGCCCACCCGCATTTTGTTTCACCACGCTGGGGTACTTTATTCCTTCTTTCGTTTCTCCGTATGAAACAATAGTAGTTTCGGAAGTTTGAGCCGTTTCACCTACTTTCTGGACAGTGATGGTTTTCATTCGGAGACCCGTTTTCACATCGAAATAATCAGTAGATACCAGTCCATTTGCATAGTTGTTTTCCACCACATACATATCTGCACCATTCACCACTTCAATACCTTTTAATTGAGACTGTATGCCAAAATCAGCGTAGTGCAATTCAGCCAATAAATCGCTTTGGATTTTGGCTTGAAGGATTTCAGCCTCACCCGCTTCCATGCTTTGACCCATCTGAGAAATTTGCATTTTGGTACCATCCCAAGTTTGGGTCATCATGGCGTTTCCGTTCATGGAGACCACCATTCGTAGGGCTGTATTGGTGATGCAAACGCTTTGCATATCCAATTTGGCCATGCCAACATCAAATTTCCCTTTTTGCTCAAAGGATTTGATCTTGGAAATTTTATCTTTTCCTCCAACTGCTTGGATGTAGTTGTTGAATACAACTTGCGCAGTAACATCAGCTGGTGCTGGACGCATGTCTACAAATACACTTCCGTCAGGGTTGAATTTTAAGATTTTTCCGTCTTCATCAAAGGCGGTGATTTTGCTTTCAATTTCTTTATTTCCGACAACGGTGATATAAGCGTTATTGGGCAACAATACGCGCTTGGCCAAAGTCAAAATGTCTTGAGCAGTAACGGCGTTCAAACGCTCCAAATAGGTTTCATAGAAGTTTTTGGGCAATCCGTATTTGTCAATGTTTTTGGCAAAACGCGCTACGGTTTGTGGACGCTCCAATGAACGGGCAAACTGACCTGTCATGATGTTCTTGACAATTTGCAATGTCTTGTCATCAACGGCTTCAGTAGTCAGTTTAGAAATTTCAAACATGAATTGGGTAATGGAACTGTCCGTTACTTCGTTTCTTACACTGGCACCCGCATTAAAGTTTCCTACATAATCATCTGCTGATATATCAGAGTACGCTCCGTAGGTATAGGCTTTGTCTTCTCTTAAGTTCTGCATCAGACGTGTTTGAAATCCACTTCCACCAAGGATGTTGTTCAATACAGATGCTACCAAAGCATCTTGTGTGGTAGGTATCAAATCGATGGGGTAGGTGATGTTGATAACAGACTGCACGGCACCAGGCATGGGAACAAAAACAACTTCGTTGCCACCTGGTAACTTGGGAGCACGAAACTTCATCTTGGGTACATCGCCTTTTGCCCACTTGGAAAAGTGTTGATTGGCTTGTGCTTTGGCGGTTTCCATCGTGATGTCACCAACGATAATCAAATACGCTACGTTGGGTTTGAAGTAGGTGTTGTAATAATTGACAATGTCTTCACGGGTGATGTTCTTCACGGTTTCCTCCGTCATTTGTTCACCGTAAGGATGATTTTTACCGTAAGTAACCAAGTTGCCAATTTTAGAAGAAATCGAATTGGGGTCTGTTTTTTCTGAAATCAAACCGCTGATGGTTTTCTTTTTCGCTTTTTCCAATTCTGTTTCAGGAAAGGATGGATTCATAAGAACATCAGAGAAAATCTCCAACATTTTTTCACTGTGTTTGGTCAAACAAGAACCGTAAATTCCATCAGCACCACTTGAGAATTGCGCTCCAATAAAGTCAATGGATGAGGTGATTTCATCTTTGCAACGGGTTGAAGTTCCTTTGGACATCATGTCTCCTGCGAAAGAAACATAACCTGCTTTTTCTCCTTCTTTGATGGGATCTATTTCCAATTGCAATGAATAAGAAACGTTGGGCAGTTTGTGGTTCTCTACAACAATGACTTTTAATCCATTGTCCATGGTAAAGGTTTGGTATGATCCAATTTGAATTTTTGGAGCAGGACCAGCCGCAGGCGCTTTGCTGCGGTCAACTTTTTGTGTCATTCCCGCTGCTGCTAACATCAGCGCGAAAATGGATAAAATATATTTTTTCATGAATGAGTAGACTAGAGATTATTGTTTTAAAAGACTAGGGTCATGCTCGAAATAAAGCGTTACACGGTTCTCAGGAGTGTAATATTTCTGAGCGGCTTTCATCATGTCTTCTTTGGTTACTTTCATGTAGCGATCAATTTCCGTGTTGATCAAATTGGTTTCGCCATAATAAGTGTAGTAATTGGCCAAGCTTTCTGCAATTCCCGCCATACTTGAGTTTCTGGAGATGAAATCGCTTTCAATTTGGTTGCGCAATTTTTGGTATTCTCCGTCCGTGATGGGAGTGGTTTTTAATTTGTCCACTTCAGCATTGATGGCAGCTTCTAGGTTGTTGGTTTCAACACCCATATTGGCCATGGCAAATGCCAAAGTCAATCCTGGATCTTCTAGGTTAAAAGTAAATGCTCCGCAATACATGGCCAACTCTTGATCGTCTACGATGCTCTTGTTCAATCGAGAACTTTCACCATTAGACAATAATGTGTTCAACATGTCAACCGCATAAAATTCATTGGTGCCTTGAGCAGGAATGCGGTATGCTTGCACCAGCAAAGGCAATTGGTCCTTTACTTTGATAACATCTCTGACTTCACCTTTGGGTTCTTCTTTGAAGGTAGGACGTACAATGTCTTTGCCTCTTGGAATTTCTCCGAAATAGCTATCGATGAGTTTTTTAATTTGCTCAGGATTGAAGTCGCCAGCGATGCTGAGAACGGCATTGTTGGGAACATAGTAAGTGTGGTAGAAATCCACAAAGTCTTGATCTTTTGCGGCATTCAAGTCATCCAAACTTCCGATGGGTGCCCATGCGTAGGTGTTGTTTTTGTATGCGCGCTTCAACGTTTCAGGAAATAGATTTCCGTAGGGTTGATTGTCATAACGCTGGCGCTTTTCTTCTTTCACAACTTCGCGCTGTGTCTCGATACCTTCTTTTTCTACTTTGGCGTGCATCATGCGCTCACTTTCCAACCAAAGTCCCAATTCCAATTGGTTACTGGGAAGGAGGTCATAATAAAAAGTTCTGTCTTGAGAAGTATTGGCATTTAAACCACCTCCGGCATTCTCAACATATTTGGCGTATTCGCCGCGACCGATGTTGTCTGATCCCTCGAAAAGCAAATGCTCAAAAAAGTGCGCCATACCGGTACGGCCGACCTGCTCATTTTTAGAGCCTACGTGATACAAAACGGTGACGGCAACAATTGGTGTGCTGTGGTCTTCATGCAAGATCACGTGCAGACCATTTTTCAGATTGTATTCTGAAAATTTAATCTGTTGCGCCATCCCCAATTGACCGATGAAAGCAGCGGCCAAGAAAAGCAAAATTCTTTTTTTCATTGTTTAAGGATTATGCGCCAAAAATAGGGCATACCCACAATCAAACCATGTCTAAAATTGCTAAATCCTATTGCCTGAAGAGAGGCTTTTGCAGTATTTAACGCTTAATGGCCACCGCCCTCAACAGCAGTCAATGTAATGCCTTGTTTTTTCAGGATTTGAGCCACCTTAAACCCATAAAACGCCAAGTAAGCAAAACAAGCTACACCTACCCAATAAGAGGCTTGTATACCAATTGAAGGTACTTCAGCCAAGGCTCCTTGGGTAACACTGATAAAACCGCCTCCCATGATCATCATGATCAAGAAGCCCGAACCTTGATTGGTTTGGTGCCCCAAGCCAGAAATGGCCAATGTGTATATGCAGGGCCAAAGGGTACTACAGAATAAACCCACACTGATGAATGCATAAGCACTGACCATGCCTTCCCCAAAAATCCCCACCATCAAAGAACCAATGCCCAATAAGGAGTAGATCAACAATTGGCGTGATGGATTTCCCTGACTCAAAAAATCACCCAAGATTAAGATCAAAATGATTCCTGCGTAGGGATAGAAGATGGCTAAGTCGTGACCGGCAATGGCATTGACCAAAAGAAAAATTCCGAATGCTGCATAGGGTAGTCCAATTCTAAACAACATTTTTTGTGTGTTGTCCTTGGCAAATACCAATCCCGCAGAAGTCCAACGTCCGATCATCAAACTGGCCCAAAACAAGGACACGTAGGGAGCGATACTTTCCTCGGATATCTGCAATTTTTGCTTCATGAATTCGGGCAAATTGGAGGCTGTAGAAACCTCGACACCCACATAAACAAAGATGGCAATCATTCCCAACCACAATTGCGGAAAACGAAAAACACTTTTGTTGTCTTTTATGTCTACCTCTTCTTGTTCAAGCTGATCAGGTATTGAGCTTTTTAGAAAGAAATAAGCGGCCAGTAAAAAGGCCAATCCCAAAATCAAATAAGGAAATTTTACGGCGTTCATGTCCATTGCGGTATTGCTGCCTACTTTGCCAAAAATGGCAAAGGCAACGATAAGTGGACCAATGGTCGTTCCGATGTTGTTGATACCCCCCGCCAAACTTAGTCGTTGACTGCCTTGATCAGGATTGCCCAAAATAATGGCCAAGGGGTTCGCGACAGTCTGTTGTAAGGAAAATCCCAATCCAACAATGAATAATCCCGAAATGAAAATCACAAAGGTGATATTCTTTTCTGATTTGAATTCGGCTTTGGCCTGGTCTTCTGTTAATGCATTGGCCTCGGCATATTCAGTAGTCAATTGACCATGGGCCATCATGTTCATGCGGAAGTAATAGTCCGTCAGTTTGGCTTGGTATTCCTGCTCTGCTTTTACATAATACTCAGCTGCAGGGTAAAATAGTCCTGTTCCCAAAGCGCTAATGGCCAATCCAAGCGCCAATCCTTTGCGGTAACCAATGGAGGCAAGAATGTCTTTTTTTCTGATTTTGGAAATGACGATGTAAGCGATGGATCCTATTGTATAGGCCACATAAAAGGCAAAGGAGACCATTTGCGATTGGATTTGATTCAAGTCCAATAGTTTTTTGAAAACAGGAATCAGAATGTCATTTCCTGCGGCGACAAAGCCCCAAAAGAAAAAGACCAAGATCAATGCGCTAAACGCTTTTTTTTGTTGTGAATTCATTACCTTGCTGTATTAATCGGTTAAGCGATGCAATATAGAATTATTTTTCAAATGATGGTCTTTTCACTTTTACTTATTGTAAAAAGTGCAATTTCTCAACCTGTTCATGCCAAAGATCGTTGGGGGCAAAGCGTTGTTTTTATTGATGGACAAGTTTTAAAGGTCAAAGACAAGTGGGGACAACCGCTTTATTATTGGGACGGGATGCAGATCAAGTCCAAGGACAAATGGGGTGAAACTCGTTTTTATTTTGATGGATTAACGGTGAAGCAAAAGGACAAGTGGGGTGAACCCCTGTATTATTTTGATGGACAAACCATTAAACAGAAAGACAAATGGGGACAAGCGTTGTATTGCATCGATGGTCAGACCTTAAAAGTCAAAGATAAATGGGGAGAGCCTGTATATTATTTCGAATCGATTCCAGAAAAATGGGTTATCATTTGTTTGATTCAATGAAAAAAGGACTTTGGATCTTTTCTGTATTGTTGTGCTCTTGTACAACGCCAGATTCTTTCATGAAGCAATTGGAAGGCACATGGCGTGGGCCATCTTCTGGTGAAGGTGAGATTGGTGAAACATGGAAACACACGGAGCAAGGTTGGGAAGGAATAGGTGAGTGGATAGAAGATGGTCAAAAATCCACCACTGAGCACATTTCCATTTGCGAAACAGACAGTGGTTGGTTTTATGTGGCTCGTCCCATCCAAGCCAAGAACCCCACGTTTTTCAAGTTGAAAGAAGTTACAAGAACCTCATTGTTGGTGTCCAATCCGCGGCACGATTTCCCGCAGATGATACAATACCGTTTATCCAACGATACTTTGTTTGTTCATTTAGAAGGTGAGGACATGAATGAGGAACCGGTCGAGGAAGATTATTTCCTCGTTAAAAGTCGTTAGACGCCAGGATTCAAATTCATTTTCTCCGCATAGTACTCACAGAAATCTTTCATGGTTGCTGCCATGCGTGTGTCGCCTGTCGATCTCTCAAAACTATCGGATAAAGTCAATAGGGTTTGATGGACAAAGAACTTCATTTCATCTACGGTCATTTCTTTGGTCCAAAGGTCTATGCGCATGGTATTCTTTTCATGTTTATCCCAGAATCCAAGTATCATGGCTTTGGCTTCACGCTGCTCACCGGCATCTGTGGCTTCCCAATGAATTTTTTCGGCGACTTTGTTGTTATCTAATTCAATTTGAATGTTAATGGCTGATTGGCTCATGATTAAAGTTCAGGTTTGTAAGCGCTGAGTATTTTTTGATTGTTTCTTTCTCTCCACAACTGTTCCAAAGTTACGTTGGGATTTTTGATCATATAAGCAGAAACAATTTTCCATCCCATCCACAATCCCAATTGAGGACTGGCACCCGCGGGCAAATTGCCGGCATTGGTGAATGGCGCCTCATTGAACCACTTGGCAATTTCTTCTTTTTTGGTAGCAAATAGGACATCTTGTCGGGCAATCTCTTTCCAAATATTTAGTTCATTCTCATTGGTCCAGTCCCATTCTTTTTTGCTCCACATCAGGTGAGTAGAGTCTGCAGTTTCGGGTTGGACAACCCCCAAAGCATACATGATTTTTCCGGAGTAGATCAATGAACTTAGAAAGTCATTTTTTTCAGGAGGAATGGAATCGTATTCATCATATCTAAACGACAACCAATTGAATAGCGCATTGGAACACAAATAGCGCGCATCCATGTTGAATCGTTTGTAATTGGGGAAGCGTTCGGGGGGGAACTCTTTTACCAACGGATGTGGATAGATGTAGTAGTCCAACCCAATGTAAAGGTTGTTTTCTAAAGCAAATGAAGCTGCTGCAAGTCCAGCGTTCATCCAGATGATGTTGGGGCTTTGTTCTTTGGGCAAAAGCACTTTTAATCGTGCAAATGATTGGGCCAAATCTGTCTCGTAACCCTTGATTTTTTCATCAGCGTGTATTTCAATTGAGGCGGCTTGCAAATCCCGCATGTCTTTGAATTGGGCAAACCGTTTCAATGTTTCCCAAGTGGCGCTGTCCGATGATGGGCCCATTCCCATGATTTGCTCGAGATAAATACTGGCAATATCACTGGGTAATTTTTGGATGGAGGAAAGAAAGTCAGGGCGCTCAGGGTGATCAAAGATCATTTTATCCAGACGGAAGGTGGTCAATGGAGTGATTTGCAATTGATCCTCGATTTGTTCTTGACGGGGATCTTTTCTTTGCGTTTCACATCCCCCGCAGCCAGATAGAATGAGCAACAGCGATGTGTAAAAAAAACATTGGTGAATCAAGAATTTCATCATTAGATTTGAGCGAATAACAATGCAAGATTAACTAAAATACAATGATCATGAAAAAAATCGTTTTCTTGGTGTTGAGCCTGGCCATGGCGAGCATCGTCAGCGCACAAGGCAAATCATTTAAGATTGGCATCAAATTGTCCCCTGCTGTTGGGTTTATGAAAACAGATGTTGGGGATATTGCGACCAATGGACGTCCTGTTCGTTTTGGATACGGTTTGATTTTTGACCGCATGTTTTCTGAGAATTATGCCATTGGATTTGGTTTGAACATGATCGAGTTTGGAGGTCATGCCGAGTATACTCGCTTACATTCTGAATCTGGCTCTAACCAGACCATTCAATATGTGAAAAGAGATTATCGAAAGGTGAAATATGTAGAAATGCCATTAACCTTGAAATTGCGTACTTCTATGATTGGCAAGATGGTGTATTGGGGTCAATTTGGTGTTGGATTGGGTTATTTATTTTCGGGATATGCCGATGAGGAATCGAGAGCTGACTATGTTTCAAATACTGATCCGTCGGTTGCCGAGATAGGGGAATACGTTACTTCTGATGGTGCAAAGAGTTTTGATGATAAGCTCGATATCAAAAATGATCTAAATCCGATTCGTGCCAGTATGATTATTGCTGCGGGTGCAGAATATCCCATTTCAGGATCAACTTTTTTGTCCTATGGCATAACCTACAATGGCGGATTATTGAGTGTTTATGACAATGATGAAGAGGTGGTGGAATACAAAGAGGGAGCTGTGCTTTTTAATGGGTCAGATTCCAATGAACAGAAGTATCCTGAATTGGTTCCTAAGAAGTTACTCATGAATCAAATTCAATTGAACGTCGGGATTATCTTTTAATGCAACAAGAAAAAGTAACGAACCACATCGTTGGATGGCTCAAGCAGTATCTTCAAGCTTCAGGTCAGAAGGGATTTGTGGTCGGTATCAGCGGCGGTATTGATTCTGCATTGACCTCCACATTGTGTGCCATGACAGGGGCTCCTACCCTTTGTTTGGAGTTGCCCATTCATCAGCCACCCCAACAAGTGTCGCGGGCACTCAACCATATTGCGCTTCTCCGCGAACGATTTGAGAACGTCACGGGCATAACGGTTCCATTGACCGAGGCTTTTGAGGCTCTGGTCGGTTCATGGAGGCGGATAGAGGATGAGCATATACAGCACTTGGCCTTGGCCAATACGCGTTCCCGTTTGCGCATGACCACCTTGTACTATCATGCAGGAATACACCAAGCGCTGGTGGCCGGAACTGGTAATAAAGTGGAAGATTTTGGCGTTGGCTTTTATACCAAATATGGTGATGGAGGAGTTGACCTCTCTCCGATTGCTGGGCTTAAGAAAACCGAAGTGTACGCCCTAGCCAAGTATCTGGGAGTTCAAGAAGATATTTTGATGGCACCGCCAACAGATGGACTTTGGCAGGACGATCGATCCGATGAAGATCAAATGGGTGCGACATATCCCGAGTTAGAATGGGCAATGGATTGGTTGGAACTAAATGGCAGAAGAGTGAATGGTCGTTGGCAAAAGCCAGATGACCAAACTGGACAAGCATTGACGATTCGTCAATGGGAGGTGTTGGCCATTTATATGCGCATGCACAACAACAACCAACATAAAATGCAAGCCATTCCTGTTTGTGAAATTCCCCAAGAATTGTTGTAATCAAACGCGAATACCTATGATCAGGACATCATCCGTTTGCTCGTTTTCACCTTTCCATTGATGAAAAGCTTCAAGCAATTTTTCTCTTTGATGAAGATGGGATTCAGTTGCGATAGAAGTCAATAATTCTTTGAGTGTTTTGCGCATAAATTTTTTCTGCATGGCTCCACCAAACTGATCCGCAAATCCATCGCTGAATACATAAACCATGTCCTGTTTTTGTAGGACAAAACTTTGTGTTGTAAATACGTTGTGGGTATTGGCATCGTTGCCAATGCTTTTTTTATCCCCTTTGATTTCGATCAATTGCCCATCTCGAATAATCACGGCATCATTTTGCGCTCCTGAAAATTCCAAAACCATGTTGTCATAATCCACAGAGCACAGCGCGATGTCCATCCCATCCTTGATTTGATTCTCATTGTTGGTGTTGAACGCAGCAGCAGCAATCCTGTTAACCTGATTCAAAATTTGTCCGGGCTTGGTGTAAACCTTTGTGACATGGTTCAAAGCATTGTGCGCAATGAGACTCATGAAAGCTCCGGGTACGCCATGTCCTGTGCAGTCAGCAGCAGCAAATAACTTTTTGTTTCCTTGTTGCTGAAACCAATAAAAATCGCCGGAAACGACATCTTTGGGTAAATAGAGAATGAAATGTTCTGGGAATATTTTTTGAATCGAAGCGGTGTCGGGAAGGATGGAATCCTGCAGTCGCTTGGCATAAGAGATGCTGGATTTTAAATCCGCGTAGAGCGATTGTATTTTCTCTTTT
>JACCEC010280254.1_pt1 | contig 13626 bp, 13 predicted proteins | sample 7450121 | NCBI WGS metagenome assembly JACCEC01 (sample SAMN15323455, study PRJNA562643) | freshwater metagenome | isolation source: river surface water | place: USA:Blue River Watershed | collected 2017-08-18 | reverse complement strand
TTATCTCCTATTTGGCGGCACTCTTTCAACTACCCGTTTAACTTTTATATCTAATGAATAACCGCGCCGGGAAGAACCGATCACCGTTTTAAAAAAGCGGTCATGAAAAGCCTGACCCATCTGAGTATCGGATAAAGCTGCACCGCCGTCAATGACTAGGGGCAGCAACAGGACTACAGCCGCAGGATTGAGGATGATATTCGCCAAGAAAATGGATAAGAATAAGCTAGAAAGGCAAATAATACCTTCTCTGAGCAATAATGTCTGAAATTGGGGGATTCTGTTGACTATTTCCCCATTTGCGACTTCTAGGATCTTTAAATCAAATGCCCAACGGCCTAAACTTTGTCCTTGATTGTTGTAAACTATGACGACACGGAAAATGATCCAAGCAAAAATAAACACAAATATTTGGGCAAGTTGAATACCGATTTGATTAGTTCTGACGATAGAACTCAGTAACCATGGACCAAAGAAGTCAATACCTAAGGCCATGACTCGACGGGAAATATCCCCTTTAGGGTAGTGTCTTTGATTTACTTTAACAAGAGTCATACCCTTTACCTCATTGATGGTAGAATAGCAAATTTATTTAATCTCGTATAAATTCATGTCAGGATCAATTATTAAACTCCATCTATACAGGACTTACGCAACTGGCACATTAGTAGCGTGCGTCAGATATCAAAAATCTGTTTATTTGCAGGATTTATGCAGTCTGACGCACCCTAAAACAGATTTTTGGTGTGACACTTGCGTAAGTCCTACTATAGTCATAGGCAATGTTACTGTTAAAACAGGCAATATAATCTTATGCAAATCAATATATAATGCACATCTTACGATAAACTAAGCCTATGATGAATCTAGAAAACGTTACAATTCACCAATTTAGAGGACTTCGAGACGTAGAACTAAAGGATATCGGACGGATTAACCTGCTTGTTGGTATTAACAACTCAGGTAAAACTAGTGTTCTAGAAGCATTATCTGTCTACTGTCACCCACTGGATATTAAAGTATGGCTTAGTACAGCAAATCAACGAGAGCAGGATATGAGATTATATCGTACTCGGCTCCTGGATGCAATAAAGTGGCTATTTACGCATAATTCTGCGTCCATTGTAGAACCCGATAAACCTATTATTCTTATTTCTAGCACTGGTTTATTTTCTGTAAAGAAGTTAATAGCAAGCTATGAAGAAACAGAACAAATATGGTTATCTGAGGAAAGCAACATCAGAAATATGAGCAACGAAGAAGAAATTGAAAATAATAATGAGCAGGAAATTGAAAGTGAAGATACACCAAGAGTTAGGAAAGGAATTAATCTAAAAATAGAGGTATATGATGTAGATGATGGTTATCAGTTAAGTTTACTTGGTGAACCATCTGCTTTTATTACAAATTTTTCGCTATGGGAGGATGAACATTTGTATAGATTATCTGGAAAGAGAGAACCTAGCCTAAAAACATCTGTAGTTACACCATCATCTCATCGCTCAGAAGTTGGTCAATTTCGATTACTTTCAGAAGCAACATTTCAAAATTTTAAAGCTGATGTAGTGAAATTATTACAACAAATGGATAACAATATTTCTGATATAGAAATTTTGTTACCTCCAGAATCTATAAGTTCTCGATTTAATATATATATTCAACATGAAAGACTGGGACTTGCACCAGTTAGCACTTTTGGTGATGGTATTCGTCGCTTATTACATATAGCTCTTAAACTTGCCAGCGTCAAAGGTGGTATTCTTTTAATTGATGAATTAGAGTCAACAATTCATACAGAAGCCCTACAAAATTCTTTTCAATGGCTTGTTAAATGGTGTACAGAAATGGATGTTCAATTATTTGCAACTACCCATAGTCTGGAAGCTGTTGATGCTTTATTACAAGTTACTGAATCAGATTCAGATTTAGTGCTTTATCGCTTAGAACCAAAGGAAGGAAAAACAAAAGTAGTTAGACATGATGGACAGCGATTAAGAAGATTAAGAGAAGAATTAGGTCAGGAGGTGCGTTGGTGAGTCGGAAATATGTTTTAATTGGTGTTGAGGGTCCCCATGATCAGGCTTTTGTATCTAGGATATTGTGTAAATTATTAGGCTTTTTTAAACTTGATGATGATATATCTAAATTAGATGAAATTTGGCGTAAATTTATTCCTGTATATCCTTCAAAAAAAGGAAAATTAACACAAAGATTAGATATGCCCGAAATATTTTGTAATGATAATTTCTCAATAGCTATATATGTAGGTGTAGGAGATGGGTTAATTCCCAATTTGAGAGATAAATTATCTAATATTAGTGATATTTCAACTTTTTTCGCTTTTGCAATAGTAGCTGATGCTGATAACAATACACCTAACCAAGTGGCAAGAACGTATCATGAAGGTTTTAAAGAATATTTTTCTCATTTTCCAACTGAAGTTACTCAAAGTGGCAATGTTACAGAAGGTTCAACAGAATTAGAAACAAAAGCAGGAATTTATATATTACCAGATAATTCTCAACCAGGAGTTTTAGATACTTTAATTTGTGGTTGTGGAGAGTTAGTTTATCCTGAATATATGCAAAGAGCAAAGGAATATATAGATAAATTTTCTGAGGAAGACAGAAAGAAAAAGTCTTTAAAGTGGAAACCTTTTGATCAAGAAAAAGCTATAATTGCCACAGTGGCAAGTGTTCTTCAACCAGGTGCGACAAATACGGTAACTATTAAATGTGATGATTGGATTAGTCCTGAGACAGCGGAAATTCCAGCTATTAAAACTTTCACTGAGTTTTTAAAAAATTTGTTAAATTTAACCCCTTGAATAATCTGATAATAGCTATCTGTTCTTATCCAACTGATAAGCACTTATCTACAGCTATATATTTACACAGTTAGTAGCATTAATTATAACTCAGAAATTTTAGAAATTAGATTAGTAATTTCCTGGTAATATCGGGTATTTCCTGACTGCAAATAAAGATCCGCCGCTTTGCGTAAATCGCTTATTGTTTCTATTTGATTACCCATATTTTTATGTATGTCTGCCCTCACTAAATAGGCTGAAGGATAACGAGGTTGTAATTCTATGGCTTGGTTTAAATCTGTTAATGCTGAATTTAATTCTCCCAAAAGGAAACGACTACGACCGCGATTAAACCAGTCCTCAGCCATGCTAGGGTTAATTCTGATTGCTTTTGTGTAGTCTGATACTGCTTTTTGATAGTCATTGAGGGCATAACGAGCATTGGCGCGATCGCTATAAAATACAGCAGACTGGGAATCTAATCGCAAAGCTTCAGTAAAATCACTAATTGCTCCAGTAAAATTCTTTGCTAAATAATGACAATTACCACGGTGATAATAGGCTGCTAATAAATCATGATCTATCTCTAAAGCTTGGTTGTAGTCCTGAATAGCTATGTGTATATTCCCTAACAATTTATAAGCATCACCTCGTTTACAATATGCTGGGGCAAAATCTGGAGTGATAGCTAGACATTGGGTATAATCTGCAACTGCACCATTCAAGTCTTGAACTGCTTCTCGCACCGTTCCCCGTCCATAGTAAGCTGTTGCTAAATCAGGATTTATTTGTAAAGCTTGATCATAGTCTTTAATAGCATGATCATAATTTCCCATTTGGTGATGTGCATTAGCTCGAAAACCATATACTAAAGCTAATGCGGGATTAATTTGTAATGCTTGGTTATAGTCACTAATGGCATTTTCATAATCTCCCAAATTGCTATAAGTTAAACCGCGTTGACAGTATGCTTGAATATCATCAGGAACAATTTTTAATGCTTGATTAAAATCAGCAATTGCTTGATAATAATCTTGGAGGTGTCCATAAATTAAACCTCGGTTGTAGTAAGCAGCAGCAAATTTAGGATTAATTTCTAAAGAACGATTGTAATTATTAATAGCAGTATAAGTAGGTTGGGTTGAGGAACGAAACCCAACATTGATCAGGATTTGTTACGTTGCGCGATCGCTTAACCCAACCTACAAATTAACTATAAATAGAGGAGATTATCGAATGGATAAACTAATTAAATATCAACAAATAATTCAACAACTTCTCCAAGAATATGCAGCCTATTCTAGCCAAGATCAAGAAATAGAAACTCAACTAATTTCTGATACCCAAAATCATCATTATCAACTTGTCCATGTTGGTTGGAAAAATCAACGTCGTGTTTATGGCTGTATTGTACATCTCGATATCAAAGATGGTAAAATTTGGGTACAACACAACGGTACAGAAAACGAAATAGGAGAAGATTTAGCAAAATTAGGTATTCCCAAACAAGATATAGTTATCGGTTTTCATTCCCCATTTAAACGCCAATTTACAGATTATGCAGTAGGGTAAATATTAAACCTAAATATTAAACCCCACCTTTGCTATGCCTGTAATATATCCTCACCAGGATTATTTTTAGGCGTATCCCAAGCGGAACTTGAGACTTCGCAAACAGCAGGGTTAAATATATAATAACATTGACAATAAGATCCCCGACTTATTTTTTAAATCATTTCTATAAATTATCCAATCATATCAGAAGATAAACCAGCCAGGGAATAAATTCCCTGTCTTATAGCTAAAGTGCGTTAAAACGCACTATAATAAAAGTATTTGTCAAACAGAAAATCTCTATTATACATTTAATTATATTGACATACTTCTCATAACTTCAATCAAACAATATAAGTTAAATTCAATAAAAAATAGTCGGTTTTAACCGACTTACACTTTTAGACAGGGAATTTATTCCCTGGCCACTTGCACCGTTTAATTTATGTAATTTATATATTTTGTCGCTAACTATTACTATCAATTGATTTTAATTCTACTTGTGCCAAGTGCTGAAGAATTTCAATTTGTTCACTTGCTTTTAAGTCTTGGCCATCTGCCCAATTTTGGGGAGGTTGAAAACTATTTAAGTATCCAAACTTCTGAAGACAATATGAATAGGTTATTACAGCTTGAAGACGGTAAATTATTTTAAAACTTTTTGGATCATTGCCAATACGTGTATATCTAATATTGTGATTGCGAATACCATTGAGTATGGCGATCGCAAACTCTTTAGTATCAGCAATATCTAAATCAAAATGGTAATTGTTAGCTGGGTAAAAATTGAGATTATTCTCAGGAGTAAATTGATAATCGGTGGTCTGTGGAAGACAAGTAACTGGAATAATCAAAGAACCTCTGGTACAACCTGTTTCTCGCTTTTTGGCATTAGCACGAAAGTCTTTTTGAGATATACCTTCTGCTATAACCCCAAGCGCGTGTCCGACATCAAAAGGATCTAATGTATCAGCACTATAAGTTGAAATCCCAGAATTTTCACCCTCTAGTATTTCCTTAATGACTCTTTGAATTAAATCTTCATTCCAGCATTCATCTGGGTAATTAATAGCCTCGTTTATAAGTGATGTAAAAGCAGTGGGTTTCCTACAAAGACGCACTAGATATTTGGGATGTTTAGAATCTTGGTTAAACTTTTGAAGTAACCAAGAAATTATAGGACATTTCATGCTATCAGAGATATGATGTATTGTTCAATTAAATAGTTTTATTATTCCTCTAATCAATTGAAGATGCGGTATATTATCAAATCGAAGTTTATTTTGCAAAACCTCCTTGCCAACAATACCACCACAAGTTAAAAGGCATATTGCTGATGATTGAGCAAGAATTTTATCTGTTGATAACAGAAATAAACTAATTGTTTCAAGTAGATGGTGATTATTAATTTGAGTTTCTGTATCAGCTAAAACTGACACGATTATATGTCTAGCCATTAATGGCATATTCTGAAGTTCAATAGCTAGGCTTGCTTGATATTGATCAGATTCATCCGCTAACCATTCAATTATTTCTTCAGCAACTTGATACAAAGCATCTTCATCTTCTAGCCCTGCACTTAACTTATGAAGAAATTCCTTAATGTGAATAGGAAAATCATTTAATCCTATGAGACTCAATTGAGGCACTGTTACTGTAGAATTTAAAAAAATTTCATTCCCAGGTCTTTGTAATGGTGTGTCAGGGCTTAATAGAATAGTAGCTTGCCCACTGAAGAACTTAAATAAAGTTTCGTGGTCAATTAAAAGTTTTTCACTATTATGTTTAATATAATCTCTCAATACATCCAGACTTACAGATGATGATCGAGTATTTGTTGGTACGTCAGTATTAAAATTGATAAATACACTTCCTACGGTTTCATCTTGCCTAACCTTCAATTGGTTCTGGTTGTAAGTATTGATGTAACTCCTGGGTAATACACCACTGGAAAAAGTTTCTGGCTTCTTGATTAAATTTGTTGAGGTGTCCGTTAACATCTTTTATCTCCGTTATATTTTCAGTGTGAAAATCAGCATCTATAAAATAACCCAGTTCAGTAGATTCTTTTTTTCGTGCAAGTCCATACCGAACACTCATTATTGCATCTGCATAACCCAGACGGCACGTGAAAAACGAGAATGCGTCAGGAAAATTATCTTCTGGCAAGTCCTCAGCCGCAAATATACCTAACATTGGTGGTTTAAGTAGGTCTCGCCAGTGCCTATTCTCTAAACCCAGTTCAGAGCGCATAATAAAGTCCTGGTATCGCAGTCCAATTCTGGTAAAGTATGACGGTTGATAGTGTTTAACCACTAATTCAACAGCAGTAGATAGTCGGTTACTGAAATCCTCCCAACTTATATATTTCAAAGTAGAAAGGGCTATAAAGTCACTTGATAAAACAAGTTTCCATACCCCTTCTTTGTCAGTAAACTCATAAGAAAAGCCTTGTCCTAACAGCAAGGGAGGTGAATTGGGCTGTGGGTTAGACAATATAGACATTTCAATGGATTGAGGCTGACTAAATAGTGGATAATCAGACCTCACCGCTTCCTGAAAGTCTACAGGAGCTTCTTTTTCAATTCTTAATATTTTTGGAAACCTAAGCTGACAAATTACTTCTACAAGAGGATTACGGGAATATCTAACGCGAGGAGATTCAGGAAATTTCATAGACTTCTTTAACTTAGCTAATGGAAAATCAAATTCAGGTTTGGTTTAGGGCATAGTTCAACCTATATCTAAAAACTCAGGTTTAAGTACATCAAAAAACTTTGTATAGAGATTTATATAAATTTTGAGATTAGATAACTCAAAATTCATTTTCTCAATTTTATATGATATTAATTCTAAAACACTATATGTTTTTTGTCTTCCGCACTTCCAAATAAGCATTTTACAATCTCTTTACACAAAAAATTGGTAGAATAGTTATCATTTCCGTATTAAAGGTAAATAGTATAAAATATCACAATTATGAGCACCGAATATTCCGAAGATATCCTAGTTCAACAAACCACAGCAGACTTCTTTGAACATACCCTGAAATGGCATTGCGTTTACGCCTATAATCAGGAAACCTTCGGTATTGACAGTACATTGGGACGCAAAGACAAAAAAGAAATAGTCCTCAAACGCTATCTCCAGGAAGCACTAGCAAAAATTAACCCTGGTCATCCCCAGCAAGTATATGATGATGCCATAGAACAATTTACCAGCTACAACACCTCAGATCAATTAATCACCATCAACCAGAAAAAATACCAACTCATCCGCGAAGGTATCCAGGGGAAACCATACCAAAACTCAGACGGTGAAGAAATAGACCCCAAACTAAAACTAATAGACTTTGAACACCCAGAAAATAATCATTTTTTGATAGTCCGGGAAATGTGGGTTCAAGGTGCGCTTTATTCTCGTCGTCCTGATATCATTGGTTTTGTTAACGGTATTCCTTTATTATTTATTGAACTTAAAAAAACTTGCCGTAACGTTAGGGTAGCCTACGAAGATAATTATACAGATTATAAATATGCCATCCCCGAACTATTCCACTATAACGCCATAGTCATGTTAAGTAATGGTATAGTAGGAAAAATAGGAAGTATCACTAGTCCCTATAACTATTTTCAAGAATGGAAACGACTACAAGAAGAAGAAAAAGGTAAAGTTGATTTCCAGACGATGTTAATGGGGATGTGTCCGCAAAATAATTTTCTCGACATTATTGAAAACTTCATAGTTTTTGATGACAGTAGCGGTAAAACCATTAAAATTATCGCTCGAAATCATCAATATTTAGGGGTTAACCGTGCCTTTACAGCCATTCAAGAACGGGAAATTAGAAAAGGGAAATTAGGAGTATTTTGGCATACTCAAGGTAGCGGAAAATCTTACTCAATGGCATTTCTTACCCGCAAAGTTCACCTTTTATTAACAGGAAACTTTACCTTTTTAATTATTACAGATCGTCAAGAATTAGATACCCAAATTGTTAAAACCTTTGCTGGAGTTGGTGCAATTCCCAATACTGAAACTAAAGCTAAAGATGGTGATAACTTAGTGGAATTACTTAAACAAAACAATCGTTATGTTTTCACCTTAATTCACAAATTCAATAAACCAGATCAAATTTATTCTCAACGTTCTGATATTATCGTTATTTCCGATGAAGCACACCGCACCCAATACGGTAAATTAGCGGAAAATATGCGTAATGGTTTACCAAATGCCTCTTTTATTGGTTTTACTGGTACACCTTTAATGGAGTCAGAAGAAGATCAACGTACCCGCGAAGTTTTTGGTGATTATATTTCCACCTACGACTTCCAAAGAGCAATAGAAGATGGTGCAACAGTCCCCTTATATTATGATAATCGGGGTGAAGAATTATATTATGAAGATAACGGTACTCAACATCAAGTTACTAATGCAGAAGAATTAAATAAACGCCTAGCTTCAGCCATAGAACAATTTAACCTAGATAGCGATGAAGAGGAAGCTGTTTATCGTCGTTTAGGGGGAGAATATTTAATATTAACATCAGAAAAACGTTTAGACCGCATCGCCCAAGATTTAGTAGCTCACTATACCCAACGCTGGCAAACTGGAAAAGCCATGTTAGTGTGTTTAGATAAAATTACCGCAGTCAGAATGCACGGTTTAATTGATAAATATTGGAAACAAACAATACAGCAACAAAAACAGTTAGTTAAACAAGCTAGGGATGAACAAGAAGAAATTGAATATCAACAATATTTACAATGGTTAGAAGCAACAGAATATTTAGTAGTTATTACTGAAGCTCAAAACGAAGTTAAAACTTTTCAAGATTGGGGTTTAGATATTATTCCCCACCGTCAAATTATGAAAAGTCGTAATTTAGAGGAGGAATTTAAAAAAGAAACCCATCCTTTCCGTTTAGCTATTGTTTGCGCCATGTGGTTAACAGGTTTTGACGTTCCTAGTTTATCTACCCTTTACATGGATAAACCCTTACAAGGTCACAATCTCATGCAAACTATAGCCCGTGCAAATCGTGTTTATGAAGGCAAGAATAACGGTTTATTAATTGATTATAATGGTATTTTAAAGGCTTTACGGGCTGCTTTATCTAAATATGCTCGGACAGATGTAGAAATAAAAATAGAGGATGAAAATAACAGTAATAATAATGATGATAATGATAATATTGAGATTGTACCTTATAAGGACTTGAATCAATTACAGGCAGATTATATAAATGCTCTTGATAATTGTATTCAACACATTAATAATTTAGGTAATAATTTCGGTTTTGATATTCAAGAGTTAATAGAATCTACAGGATTTGATAAAATTGCCGCTTTAGAACAAGCAGTAAATGTTATATGTACTAACGATGAATCCCGCGCCCGCTTTTATGTTTTAGCCAGAGAAGTTTTTAAAAAGAAAAAAGCCTTAATCACCGAACCCAAATTAACCGCACCCTATCAACCTAGATATAACGCTATAGAAGCTATTTATCAACATTTACAGGAACAAAATAAAAAATCTGTTGATATTAATGCTGTGCTTTATTACTTACAAAAAAATGTAGTTAGCGAATTGATTAATGTTGATACTTCCCGTGTTCCTGGTGCAGATTCAGGAAAAGAGTATGATATTAGTAAGATTGATTTTGATGTTTTAAAAGCTGAATTTGCCAAATCTCCCACTAAAAACATTTCTGTACAAAGCCTGAAAGAAGCTATAGAAAAACAACTACAAAGAATGTTAAAACAAAATTCCTCACGGATGGATTATTACGCCCGTTATCAACAAATTATCCAAGACTACAACCGAGAAACGGACAGAGTAACCATTGAACAAACTTTTGAGGAATTGTTAAAACTGGTACAAGATTTATCAGTAGAGGATACCCGCGCTGTGCGTGAAGGGTTAAGCGAAGAATATCTAGCTGTTTTTGATTTACTTTGTGATTCTAAAAACGATTTAGATACTAAAACCAGAAATCGTATTAAAGACATTGCAAAATCATTAATTGAAGCAGTTAAATCACAATTAAAACAATTAGAAAACTGGCGAGATAAAGAATTTACAAAAGCCACAATTAAAACTTTTATTCGTGATTATCTATGGAGTGATGAAACAGGTTTACCCGTAGAAACCTATGATGATAGTGATGTGGATAATTTAAGTAATGTGGTATTTCTCCATGTCTATCAGCAGTATGCAAGTGCTAATCATCATTCTTATGCAGCTTGATCAGGTTTTGATATACACATATCTTTTAATGTAATTGGTTTTGCGAATGTACAGCAAATGACAACAAGAAAAATCGGGATGACAGGATTTGAACCTGCGGCCCCTGCGTCCCGAACGCAGTGCGCTACCAAGCTGCGCTACATCCCGCCACAAAAATGTCAATTATGATCACATAATACCATAATCACTAAAAAATCACAAACATTTCATCTACCAGAGATGACTTTGCTTGCTAGGATGAGATGTGTATAACTAAAATGGTAAAATAGACTGTGACTGTAAAACCAGACTGGTTGCGGGTAAAAGCACCTCAATGGCAGCGCGTTGGTAACGTTAAAGAAATTTTGCGGGATTTAGCCCTGAATACCGTTTGCGAAGAGGCTTCCTGTCCTAACATTGGTGAATGCTTTAATGCTGGTACTGCCACATTTTTAATTATGGGTCCAGCTTGCACTAGAGCTTGTCCTTACTGTGATATTGATTTTGAAAAGAAACCAAAAGCATTAGATCCCACCGAACCCACAAGACTAGCGGAAGCAGTGCGGCGAATGCAGCTTAATCACGTCGTTATTACTTCCGTTAACCGTGATGATTTATCCGATGGTGGCGCATCTCAATTTGTTAAATGTATTGACGCTATTCATGAAAATTCACCTCAGACAACCATAGAAGTATTAATCCCTGACCTATGCGGAAACTGGCAAGCCTTAGAAACTATTCTCCAAGCCAAACCAGAAGTATTAAACCATAACACAGAAACTATACCGCGTTTATATCGTAATGTTCGTCCCCAGGGCAACTATCAACGCACCTTGGAATTATTACAGCGATCGCGCCTTAGTCCCAGTATTTACACTAAATCTGGTATTATGGTTGGTCTAGGTGAAACTGATACAGAAGTCCGTCAAGTCATGGAAGACTTACGTTCTGTGGATTGTGACATCTTAACCATAGGTCAATATTTGCAACCTAGTCAAAAACACTTACAAGTATCTGACTTTATTACACCATCACAATTTGCAGACTGGCAAGCTTTTGGAGAAGAATTAGGATTTTTACAAGTTGTTTCTTCACCATTGACAAGAAGCTCCTATCATGCAGAACAAGTCAGAGAATTAATGGCACGTTATCCCCGTGGTGACAGGTAATAATGATATAGGACTGATAGCCGTAGTTTTGGGAGTAACTTCAACTGTTGCCACTCATAAATACCACAGAAAAGAGTACCTGTCATCTACTATATGAATAACAAGCCGCAAAATATTACTATTCTTGGTGCTGGTGCTTGGGGTCAAGCATTAGCTCATCTAGCTGCCATTAATGAGCATACCGTGCAGTTATGGTCAAGACATAGCCCAGTATCTTTAGAGGATACCTTAGCAAATGCTGATATTATCCTCTGTGCTATTTCTATGAAGGGTGTTAGAGATGTAGCAAACTTAGTTAATTCTGTAAATGAAAGATCTTTAAAAAATACTATTGTTGTCACAGCTACTAAAGGACTCGAACCACATACAACCTATACACCTTCCCAAATTTGGGAAACAATATTTCCTCATCAACCTGTGGTAGTCTTATCTGGTCCCAACTTATCAAAAGAAATAGAACAAAAATTACCCGCAGCGACGGTAGTAGCGAGTAAAAATGTTGTCGCCGCCCAACAAATACAATTAGTTTTTTCTTCCCAGCAATTTCGTGTTTATACTAATCCTGATCCCATAGGAGTGGAATTAGGGGGAACACTGAAAAATGTGATAGCGATCGCAGCTGGAGTATGTGATGGTCTACACCTGGGGACAAACGCCAAAGCGGCTCTAGTCACCCGTGGATTAACGGAAATGGTGCGTATCGGCAACAGTTTAGGCGCGAAAACGGAAACATTTTATGGTTTATCCGGTCTAGGAGACTTATTAGCCACCTGCAACAGTCCTTTAAGTCGCAACTATCAAGTTGGTTATCAGTTAGCTAACTCCAAAACCTTACCAGAAGTTCTATCCAGTCTTTCCGGTACAGCCGAAGGAGTTAACACCTGTCAAGTATTAATGGAAATTGCCCAAAAACACAATATTGCCATTCCTATTACCGAACAAGTTTATCAACTACTGGCAGGACAAATTACACCCAGACAGGCATTAGATAAACTTATGTTACGAAATATCAAACCCGAATTTGATAACTTCCCCGTAGAACAAATATGGTCAAAGGGAGAGAAATGCTGACAGAGTAAGGTGTCCAATTAATGTCTAATTAAAATTTAGTCACTACCGCAAAATCCCCAGGAAAATTTTGTCAAATTGTCAGGAAATTACATCTGGAGTCATGTAAATATGACCATGTAATTTATAAACATAATCATAAGTACCAGATATGTTTATAATCAGTTTAAAAAATCACCTCCAATTTCCATTAAAATGGTGAAATTAACTAAGTAAATTTATACCTCGGTCTAGCCTAAAATTTGCATAACTCCAGGCTGATTAGATTAACTTTTTTGGCTTTACTCAATCAGGGGATGATTTTGTTTCATACAGAAGGAAGTTTCAATGTTCCCAGCCTCTAATTCATCCTGCATTTATGCAAGGCCACTTTTTTCTCTAATGTCTACCTAAATTAGTACAAAGTTTTGCAAAGAATTGTACTGAAAATTCAAACTTTGTTATTTGATGACGAATTACGGAAACAATAGCAACAGTTGATGAGATAACCGTAATTTTAACTAACCGTAATCTATTATTACCTGGAGCGATTGGAAACATTATGCCAGCAATATCCTTGTATACAGATGCTACCTACGATGGTCAAAATCCTAGTCCAGCCTTGGATATGGAGTTAAATCATCAAAACCACGATTTACCAGTAGATGAGTTACCAGATTTAGATATGGCCTCTGTGGAATCAGAGTTAGCCAACCAAGGCAACCGCCGCAGCACAGATTTAGTTCGTCTCTATCTGCAAGAAATTGGTCGAGTCCGCTTGTTAGGTAGAGATGAAGAAGTTTCTGAAGCTCAAAAAGT
>JACCEC010585453.1_pt1 | contig 13628 bp, 6 predicted proteins | sample 7450121 | NCBI WGS metagenome assembly JACCEC01 (sample SAMN15323455, study PRJNA562643) | freshwater metagenome | isolation source: river surface water | place: USA:Blue River Watershed | collected 2017-08-18 | reverse complement strand
GCTGTGATGCCTGAGAGCGTGATGGCTTTCGGTGTGATGTTTGCCGTGGTCGAGTTTTGTTCGGTGACGGTGTAGTTGGCCAAGTCAGTGCCGCCTAAAGTGTTGGCGAGAGACACAGTCTTGCCAGTAGCAGCGTTCTTATCAGAGAACGTGCCAGAGCTTGCGACAGTGAGGTTGTCGTTGGCGATCTGGTTGTTAAAGACTGCGTTGGTCGTGCTGACGGTGGCCGCGGTGGTGCCGTCGTAGGTTTTAGCCGCAGCGGTGATGCCTGAGAGCGTGATGGCTTTGGGGGTGATGTCTGCTGTCGTCGATGTTTGGTCGGTGACGGTGTAGTTGGCTAAGTCCGTGCCGCCCAATGTGTTGGCAAGGTTGACGGTCTTGCCAGTGGCAGCGTTCTTATCAGAGAACGTGCCAGAGCTTGCGACAGTGAGGTTGTCGTTGACGATCTGGTTGTTAAAGACTGCGTTGGTAGTGCTGACAGTGGCCGCGGTGGTGCCGTCATAGGTTTTAGCAGCAGCGGTGATGCCTGAGAGCGTGATGGCCTTGGGGGTGATGTCTGCTTGTGTCGTCAGTGCACCCGATGTCGTGAGGTTGTAGTTGCTCCAATCGCCCGTGCTGCTTGTTTTTGTGAGCTGTGTGACATCAGCCACTGTGACAATTTTTCCATTCGCCGCATTTTTATCAGAGAACGTTCCAGTCCCACTGATTAAGAGTGCTTCTGAGCCAATGGTGCCAGCGATGACGCCGGAAGAAATGCTTGCAGTCGCTGTGCCGTCATAGGTTTTGTTGGCAGCAGAGATGCTTGTCAGTGAAACGTCTTTCTTGGTGATGCTTGCCGTGGTGGTGGTTTGGTTGCTGACGGTGTAATTGTTTAAGTCTGTGCCGCCCAAAGTGTTGGCGAGGGTGACGGTTTTGGACGTGGCGGCGTTCTTGTCGGAGAACGTACCTGTGCTGGTGACGGTGAGGTCGTCGTTGGCGACTTGGTTGTTGAAAACAGCGTTGGCGGTGCTCACGGTGGCTGCATTTGTGCCGTCATAAGTTTTGTCGGCCGCAGTGATGCCTGTGAGTGAAATTGCTTTCTTGGTGATATTGGCCGTTAACGTGGGTGTGATGAGGTTGTAATTGTTGGCATCAGCCCCTGAAATGGTGTACCCCGTTGTCGTGACAGTTTTGCCTGTGCCTACATGTTTATCAGCAAAGCTTGTGGCGGGTGCGCCGCCCAAGCTGACAACATCGGCTTGAAGCGGTGCAATTGCCGCTGTGCCTGACAGGGTGGTTGCGACGTCGCCATCGTAGGTTTTGTTGTTGGCTGTAATACCTGTGATGTTGAGGTCGGCTTTGTTAACAGTTGCAGCCGTCGTCGTGGAGCCGTTTTGTAGGGTGTAGTTGCCTGCGTCTGCGCCAGTGACGGCGATGCCAGCCACAGTGACTGATTTGCCGATGCCTGCATGCTTGGTATCAAATAAAGCGCTAGAGGCTGCGAGTGTCAATGTGTCTCCCACGACCTGGTCGCTGCTCAGGCTGTAAGTGGCTGTGCGTGTTGTGTCATAGGTTTTGTCATTGGCAACAGCGGTGACGGCTAGCGTTCTTGGTGTGACGTTAGCAGTTGTAGCAGTTTGATTTGTGATGTTGTAGTTGCCAGCATCAAGACCAGAGTAGCTACTCGTCAAGGTGACGGTTTTTGCATTGCCTACGTTTTTGTTGTTAAACACACCTGTGGCTGATACGTTGACCGTGTCGTTGACGACAAGGCCAGTTTTAATGGCATTTGTCGCATCAATGGTGGCGCTCGTCGTGCCATCGTATATTTTGTTGCTAGCTGTAATGCCTGAGATGCTTAAGTCTTTTTTGGTGATGTTTGCCGTCGTTGTGGCTGCGGCGTTGCTCAAACTGTAGTTGTTGGCATCTGCGCCGGAAATGGCTACGCCTGATATAGAAACTGTTTTGCCTGTTCCTACATTTTTGTTGTCAAAGCTTGCACCGGTGTTTGAAATGGTGACTGCATCAAGGTTCACAAGCTGCGCTGAGCTTGCGACAACAGTGGCTGTGTTGTCGCCGTCATACACCTTGTTGCTGGCTGAAAATACTGCAGTGAGCGACTTTTGAGTGATGTCGGCGGTGTTCGTGGTAGATGTGTTTGTTAGCAGGTAATTGCTTGCATCCGTTCCACTGATTTGAATGCCGGACACCGTCACGGTTTTGGCATTGCCAACGTTTTTGTCCGAGAAGGTAGATGCAGTTTTGCTGAATGTGACCGTATCACCAGAAATGATGTCACTGGATGATCCTGTGACGACAGCGTTGGTTGTCCCGTCATAGATTTTGTTGGCCGCTGTGTAAGTTGCAGCCAGTGTCTTTTGAGTGATGTTGGCTGTAGCGGATGCACTGGTGTTGATGAGGTTGTAGTTATCAGCGTCAGCACCAGAGATCGAGAGCCCTGCGACTGTGACGGTTTTGCCTGTGCCTGCATTTTTATTGGCAAAGGTGCTGGATGTGTTGTTCAGTGTGACGTCATCCAGTTGAAATTTGTCGCTTGTCAGTGCAGTGGTCGCTGCTGCGGATGCGTCATAGATTTTGTTGCTGGCAGTGGTGCTGATGGTCAAAGATTTCTTACTGACCGTGAGTGTGCCGCCTGAATATGTAAAGCCATAGCCGAGAGCGCTTTGTGCGCCACTGGCGGTCAGTACATGGTCGCCAGCGGTGAGGTAGCCGGCAGAGGACCTGCTGCCCCCAATTGAAACGCTGGCTGCACTTGAAACAGATTGCGCTTGCGTGTCGCCGTTCAAGTAGCCAGAGACGGTGTTGGACGTACTGGGTGTGATGGATGCCCCATAGACCATCGTGGTGTTGTTGGCACTCACGGTGAGGTTCGGGTTTTGTCTATAAATGGCGAACAGGCCCGAAGAGAGTGGGGTGGTGTAGTTGGTGGTCGATTCGTCACTGTTGTACCGGAATCGACCTGAGCCTGCGCCAATGTAGGCACTCAAGTCAGCACCGCTGCCACTGCCTGAGCCTGCAAACAAGGTTGCTCTGCCACCACTTCCTGTGGTGATGGTTTTGCTTGGCGTTAACACAATGTTGGCACCATACGGATTCACTGCACTGTCAGGCCCCGTGTTGGCTCCTACGCTGGCAGCTTCGCCAGCGTTTAATTCAATAGCTGAGTTGCTGGTGCTGCTGGTGGAAATGTTTTGCTTGACAAAAATATTGCCGGTGCGTGAGGCAAGGTTGATATTTCCAGTGGCTGTGACACCGCTCATACCTTCGACCGTATCGACAGACAGACCTTTGCCGTAAATGCTTCCTAGGTCTATGCCTTCTTGGGTTTTGAGGTTGATAGAGGCCACATTAGCCGCGACAACACCGATGTTGTTATTTGTGTCAGCGAGCGTGACTTGTGTGCCTGTTCCGGCAATGCGTAAGTTGTTGGTGCTGAGTGCTGTTGTTTGCGTCACGCTACCCGCGCCTGTGAGACTCATGCTCACTGTATCCGCATTGACAGTACCGGCTAATGTGACATTGCCGCCGTTGCTTGAATTGCCTGCGTTGAGCTCTAACTTTGAGCCACTCTTTGTCATGGAGATGGCATTGTTGATGGTGATGTCTTGATTGGCGTTCAGGGTCAATCGTGCTGCTGGAGCGGTCGCATTTTGCGTGATGTCCGCATTGACCGTGATGTAGCCGGCCTCGGCGCCCGTGTTGCCAGTGCTGATGGTGACGTTTGTACCTGCATCGAGCAAGCTGTTGATGCTGGTGTTCAGAATGTTCGAACCCGTTGCACTGGGTGTCCATGTACCCGAACTCTCAGCATTGCCTTGCGTTGCACTCGAGGTGATGGTGATGTCGTACGGGTCAAATAACCATTGGCCTGCTGCACCACGTTTAGCGCTGGCGTCACCCGTAGCGCCTTCGGTTGATAGCCAATGTCCAGAGGTTTCAATGCGGCCGCCATCACCTTGCGCAGCGCCTCCGCGCGCTTTGAGGTCGCCTGCAACGCGTGTCATGCCATCGGTTTTTTGCGTGTCAGACCACACCACGATTTCGCCACCGTTGCCTGTTTGAATGGCTGATGCGTCAAGGCGTGCGCCTGCTTCAACCTGAACAGCATTGGCTTGACGAATCGTTGGGTCTTTGCCTTGCCAACCACCACCGATGTTGATCTTTCCACCGCCAGATTGACCTGTGGCATCTAGTTTTGCATCTTGGGTGACCAGAACTTTGTCGCCTGTTGCCACGATGCGTCCACCCACTGTGCCTTCTTGCATGCCCGCAACACTCAGCGTTCCACCTGTGCTGACCACGCCTTTTTCACCGCCTTCGAGCAAGATGCGTCCTTCGCGCTGAACCAGGCTAGGCGCTTCAATGGTGCCACTTTGTTTGATGACTGAACTCAAAAGCGCATTGGCGCTGCGCGCTGATAGAACGACATAGCCGCCTTCGGCTCGCACGAGTTGCTTGTTCTCAACCAGTGCATCCATGACAGGACGATCCACGATGACAGCGACAAGTTTGTTTCCGCTGAACTCAAGCGTTGTCTTATCGCCTGCTGCTAGAGCGACAGTGCCTTCACGGGCCACGATGATGCCTTCATTGCGCACGTGCGGTGCGAGCAATGCGATGTAGCCGCCCAATGCCGCTTGGAGCGATCCTTGGTTGATCACGCTGCTTGTTCGCCCATCACCCTCAAAGGTGGTTTTTCCATTCAAGAAGTCAGTGTTGCTGATACTTTTGGTGGTGGCCACTATGCCTGCGACGTCAACTTGCGCCGTTGTGCCAAAAATGATGCCGTTGGGGTTGCTGATGAAGACTTGTCCTGTGGCGCTGATGCGTCCCAGAATTTGGCTCGCATTCATGTCCATGACGCGATTGAGCGTCACCGAGCTGGGGGAGGGTTGGTTGAAGTTGATCTTGGCTTTGGAGCCGACATTGAATGTGTCCCACTCGACCACGCCGCGTTGGCTAGTTTGATTCACATTGAGTGTGCTGCCCGAGGATTGCAACGTGGCCTGACCGCCCACGACTTTGCCGCCGCTAGGAAGTTGCGTTGCTGCAATCGCAGTGGCGTTTTGCGCCCAAGTTTGTGGCAACAAACTTTGCGAGAGCGAGAGAACGAAGAGGAGTCGGGTAGCTTTTTTCATGCTTAGAAGGAATGATTCAAGCTAAAGCGATAGCGGTTGAGTACACGTGAGCCATCTTGATCGAGGCCATTGCTCGATGCGCCAGGGTTGTTCCCCAGTCGATGTGAAGCAATCAAACGCAAAGTAGAGACGCCATATGCATGACGCACGGTCGTGCCCAGCCATGCGCCTGCACCGCTGATGCCATAGTTGTTGGGTGTGGCGGCATTTGTGAAACTGTTGTTTTTATTGACCGTCACACGGCCTGTGTCGTAAAAGCCAGCTGCTGTCCATCGTTGTTGCTTCAGATTGAAGTGTCTTTGCCATTCCAGTGACAACAAATTACCCAAGCTGCCACCAGCTTCATTGGTTGGGTAAGCCCTGACACCTTGCATGCCACCCAAGTAGAAGCGTTCGGAACCATCGAGGTTTTTATTGGCCCATTGCGTTTGTGCCCCTACAACAAGGGTGTTTTGCGGGTCGATGTCTTGCTTGTGGGTGAGAGCCAGACGCAGCTTGTTGTAATCGCCATGGGTTTGTGTTGTGGATGCATCGTTCAATTGATGCTCTGGTGTCGAGCCCGATAAATCGATGTTCCCTTTCACGATCTGTGCAGAGGCGGATGTCTCACCGCCTTGACCATTGTTGTGATTGCCTTCTAAGTAAGCGGTGAAGGCGCTGCCTGTGTATTGAGACTGAACAAGGCCAATGGCTTCGTTTTTAAATTTTTTCTGGTCGTAGGCGAATTGCAAAGACACGCTGTCATAGTTTTCGCGCAGCAATGGAATGATCAAGTCCACCCCGTTGGTACTGGAGGGGCCTTTGGCATTCAGGTGTTCAAACTCGCGTGACACCACCTTATATTGCATGCCTGATGTGTTGACACCAGCTCGCCATCCAGCTGCGCCTACGGGCAGGTTGTAGCTGAATTTGTGGAAATCCAAACCTTCACTGTGCAGCAGTTGTGCGCTGGCTGCATCGCCAATTCTCAACGGGTTGTTCAAAACTAGCTTGGCGCTCTCGCGTAATTCACCTGTTGCTCTGGCCCCGGCGTTGTCGATGGCTATGTTGGCTTCAATCGGCTTACTTGGACTGATGCTAGCGACGGCTTGTGTTTCACCCGTTTTCTCGCCTGGGCGCAAACTGATTTTTGTGTCTACGCCAGGAATTTCAGCCATCAACGCAGCGGCTTTGTCTAAAGATTGCAGTGAAACCAATGCACCTTTGGGTTGAACGTGCTCAACCATATCGATGGGTAAGCGCGTATTGGCTAGCAGGCCCTGAGGGTCATGCATGACTGTTCCAGCGAACGTTGCTTCGACCACCTTAACTTGTGCCCAACCCGACGTCAGGTCTTGCGCAGGCATTTCAGCGACCGCTAAATAGCCATTCTTTTGATACAGCGCCGTGACCTTTTCGGTCGCCTTTTGTAGATTCTCTTGGGTCAGCGGAGCGCCAACCAAGGTGCTTAGTTCAGACAAGATGGCAGATTCAGTCAGGCGCTGATTGCCGGTAATTTTGAAACCCGCTAAACGATTTGCGGTGCTGGGTACTACTTCGTTGCGTTTGGGTGTGGGGTCTAAGACCGCTGCCTTTGGTAGCTCAGACGAAGGCGGTGTTGGTACAGATACATCAGCCTGCTTGGTCAGGCTGGGTTCGATCGCGACTGGAGCAGTAGGTCGGATTGGAAAGCGAAGCCAGTTGTCGCGCTCGTTGGTGGTCGATACAACGGCCGATGTTGGCGGGGCTGTTTTTGGGGCAGATGCTGGTCCAGTTTGTGGCTGTGCTTGGACGGGTCTTGGGCGTGGAGGAAACTGAACCCAGTTGTCCATATCGCTGGCCTGACTTTGCGCCCATCCAGGTGCGCTGATAAAGCTCGCCAAGATGGTGCACAGCAAAGGCTTGCTACCCGCAAGTGGTATCGATGCAGGAGGAGTGCCCCCGCATTTTTTGTTGTCGTAGCCAGCCATCGATGACGTTTTCCATCTTTTATTGATCTACGTAGATCGGTTCGAGACGCTAGAGCTTGAGCGGAAAACTTGATGCCTTTTTCTTTTTGATGGATGTTGGGTAGCAAGGGGCAGTGACTAGGCGGCAATTTGCACTTAAAAAGTACTTACTTTTAATGTGAGCAGAAATTTCATTTTTTGATAGAAATCATTTCTTATGGATTAACTTTAAGCATGCAAATGCATCAAACTGAAACAAGCGTTTGCAAAAGTAGCCATATTGATGGAATTGCAGATTTAAACTGACAAAACTAACATCTGTACAACAAAAGCAATTTCGCTTGATGTTGTCAGATAAGGTTTATTGTCCGTGTTCAGCTTTGCTCGTCTTGCTCGTCAAACTTTGCTATCTGCTGGGGTGGTACTCGCCTCAATTGGCGTCAATGCGCAAGACTTACCATGGCATTTGGGATCGATTGATCAATCTCTTCCCCCTGCACCAGCCGCTATCAATACCGCAGGTGCTAAGCCCGGTCCCCACGAAGTTGTTGTGGCAGTGATCGACAGTGGCGTTTTGGCAAATCACCCCAGTTTGGAAGGGCGTTTGCTGCCTGGATATGACCTGCTCTCCCCACCCAATAATCTGCGCGGAGCGAGATCAGCTGATTTCTCTCCTGATTTGCGCGATGCCAAGTGTGATGGCCGCATCACTTCAAATGCATTTCGTACCCATGGCACAGAGATTTCTAGCCTGATTGCTGGCAATGGTGCAGATGGTGTAAGAGGCGTTAACCCGACCTCAAAAATTGTTCCCATCCGGCTCTTCGGTTCTTGCCCGATGAATCGTAGCGACTTGCTTGATGCGATCTCATGGGCGGCAGGCTTTCCAGTTGAAGGAACGCCAATCAATTCAAATCCAGCAAAAGTCATCAATTTGAGCTTTTCTGGCGGAAAACAAGTTTGCGGTGCAGATTTGCAGAAGTTGTTGGACAGGGTAGCTAGAAAGAATATTTTTGTCGTTGCAGCAGTTGGCAATACATTTGGTAAAAAAATAACAGAACCTGCAAATTGCAGTGGTGTGATTTCTGTAGGGTCGGTCGACGCCGAGAACAACATTGAGACCTACTCAGCGCTAGACCCTCGCACAGTGATTTATGCACCAGGTGGCGGTAAGAGCTTAGACAACAATGCACCTTGGCGTACAAACAAACTCAAAGTTGCAACTTTTGAAGTCGATTTTTGGGGTCAAGAAGTGCACGCTGGTGTTGCTCGAGGTGTCGGTACCAGTTATGCCGCACCACTGGTGTCAGGTTTTGTTTCGTTGCTGTTGTCACAGCGTCCCGAAATGACGCCCAGTGAGTTTCTTAGCCAGTTGTCTAAGTTTTCTAGGCCCGTCAACCCAACTGATAAATGCGCTGATTGCAACCCTAAAGGTTTGACCATGATGCCTTCCAACTTCCGCTAAGCGCTGGAGTTACATTTCATTTAACCTTCTTGGTAAAACTTGATTTTTAATACTAAGTGACTCATAATAATGCTTGTTTTTTACAAGATTTAGCATTGTTTACTCATGTTGGTTCCTAGAATTACTGGAACTTAATGTGGTCGGAGAAGGTCATGAAACATATTTTTAGAAATGCATTGATCGGTGGTGCGGCTGTTGCCGCAGCCGCCATTGCACTGATTTTGGCCTTTCATTTTTTGAGGCATTCACTTATTCAAGAGAATGAGGCGCTTGCGCATTCTGTTGCACAAAGCATCCTGCCTGCATTGTTAGTGAACGATACGGAGCAAGTCGCCTCTGTCATGAAGTCTTTAGAAACCTATCCAGGCATTCAGACGGCAGAGTTGATCAGTTCCGAAGGGGCATCGCTGGCTAGCTTTGCACGCGATGGCCATGGGATTGATCCCTCTGGACAAGGCTTTGAGTTGGCCTCAGCGTCAGACGATCCACAAAAGTTGCATGTCATGGCACCGCTCACGTTTGATAGTTTGATCGTGGCTAATTTGCACATCGCTGTCAATCTGTGGCCCATTTATTTACGCATCATGATGTGGGCGGGTATTTTGTTGATGATCCCAAGCGTACTTTACGTACTGGTGAAGCAATTAAAAATCAAAGTTCGATTTGAGCGTGTTTCGGACGGTGGCCCTGGTGATGGTTCATCTTTTGATCTTAATCACGCCATGGATGAGGCCTTGTCAGATGCACAAATTAGCTTGGAATACCAGCCCATCCAACGCATGAGTGATGGAGGTATTTTTGGCATGGAAGTGATCGTTTGTTGGCGTCACCCATCCGGTGAAACATTGCATGTGTCACCGGCTGATTTCGTGGCTTTGGCGGAAAAAAGTGGGCTCGTCCTGCCGTTTGATACTTGGGTACTGGAGACCGCTTGTCGACAGGCAGCTCAGTGGCAACGCCAACATGGGCCCTTGATTCTGGCGCTGAATCTATCGCCTTCACAATTTAAAGATCCCACCTTTGCGCAGCGTGTGCGCGCTACATGTGAGGTGGCCCAATTTCCACATCAATTGCTTGAGTTTGAAATAATGAAGTGGTGTTGCATCGCGATATGCAAAGTTGTGTGGCGGACATTCAAGCTTTCGTCGCGCAAGGATTGAGTTTGACAGTGGATGGCTTTGGCTTGACCCAAACTTCTATGACTTTGTTGGAGAGTTCGGCATTGCAAAAGGTGAAGCTCGACCACCGCTTGGTTGTGAATGCTTCTCATGACGCAGAGATTGCTCAGCTTGTTCAAATCACTCTGGCTAAAGCTCTAGAGAATGACATTCAAGTGATGGCAGAAGGTGTTGCCAACGAATCGCAATGTGAGCAACTTCAATCTATGGGCTGCATCTTGGGGCAAGGGGCATACTTCAATCAGCCACTGACTCACAAGAAGTTTGCTGAGCTGTTGGCCAAGCAGCAATTCCGCGCTACGCGCAGCAACAAGTCTTCTGAATCTGCAGCTTTACCTTCGCAAAGCCACTACGCTGTTTAACGATTAGAAGCAGGGCGCAACTTGCTCTGTTTGTGTCGTGGTCGACACATAACCTACGGCGGGATAGTGCTTTTCGATGCATTGCAACATTTGCGCTTCGTCACTGACTAAGTGCAAATTACTTTGTACGATGGAACTTCTGCGTGACAAGGCTTGAATTGTTGATGGGTACAAGCCTAGCGCAGTTAATGCTGATGATGTCAGAGCTTCATTGCTTGGCATGAAGCAAGCCGACAGGGCGACGCCACTGATGCGCACTGTTGTGCCTGAATACAAATCGATTAAGTCGCGAATAGAGACATTGATTACATCCGCCGAACTACCCACTGATGCGATTGAAAACTGATCTGCTGCAGGTGTTTTGTAGCTCGATAACGTATCTTGTGTATTACGAGAGCAGTGCCATGACGAGTCTGCCCAAGCTGTGCTGCTCACTAACAGCAGGCAACAAAAACCAATTTTCATTATTGAGTCAATCCAGAAGCTGCAGCTAAACCTTTGGGGTTGCACTCCGTGCATTTATCCATGGGCTCAACCGTTCGTAAAAACTTTGGCATTTCTGACCAGAAATCTGCAGGTTGTTTGTTCGGCTGATGAGATAGCCAAAGTGAAATAAATCCAGAGACGATAGGGGCTGCAAAACTAGTTCCTACGCCTCTCTCTAATGCCGCAGGGCGTTCTTGGCCGAGAAAGTCAAGCTCGTAGGTGGCGACCATCAATTTGTTATTTGACCAGTAAGCACTAGTGGATAGTCGTTTTCCCCCACCGGGGGCATACATCACGGTCCTTGGGTCTAAAGCTGAGTAAACCTCAATTTTGTTTTCTGCATCTAACGCACCGACAGAAATAACGCCTTTGCAGTTTGCCGGTTCAGGTAGAGGCTTGTGAAAGTTATTGCCGGCAGCCGCCACAATGAATATTTTTTTCTCGATGAGGCGTGTGACTAGGCGTTGTAAATCTGCCCCACACACACTCAGGCCACCGGCAATACTCATATTGATCACGCGCGCTGGGTGAGGGTTGTCGGGCACGCCAGCCACGGGCAATCCAGCAGCCCATGCAATGGCATCTAGTAAATCTGAGCGAGACATGCTGCAAGCCCCAAACAGGCGTATGGGGACGATTTGCGCCGAGGGGTTCACTCCAAATACGCCATTGACACCATTGCCTGCAATCAGACTTGCTACCTCTGTGCCGTGTGTTCGGAATGCCCCAGAGACGAGACGCTGGCCGCAGCGTGAATCCCGTTCATCGGGACTAAAGTCACCCGAGCGACCGCCACGTAAGTTGTTTGGTGCAGAGAGCATGTCGTAGCCAGGCAGCAAACGACCTTGCAGGCTAGGGTGTGATCCTATGACGCCACTGTCAATGACCGCGACCACAATTGGATTGGTACCTGATTTGATGTTGTACGTGTTGATCGCGGCGGGGGCTGGGTCGCTTTGTGGTGCTGCACCTAAATGCCATGGTAGCGGCTGCGCGTTGATTGTGGCGCACCAAAAAAGCATGGCCCCTGCAAGATAAGCGGTGTGTTTTAAAAACACGGCCCAATAGCCTCAGTGTGAGTGGCTTTTGACAAATACCCAATCGCTGGGTGATTCTTAGCGATGCAAGCCAGCATGGCCGACTCGTCTTTGACAATATGCAAATGGCTGTTGGCTATATTGCTTTTCCGAGCGAGTGCTCTTGCGGCCGCTGTTTTTACACCTATTGAGCGTAAAGCGCTGCTATCAGTTTTATTCTCATCAGCAACGAGACAGGCAGACAATGGCATGCCACTAACTTTGACGGGGTGTCCAAGATAGACCGAATACAAATCGGGTAAAGCAATGCGAATGACCTCGCGCTCACCAAGTGCTGCCAATGTGAATTGCTCAGATGTATCTGCCAGCTGTATATCGCTGCGTGAGCAGTGCCAAACAGGATCAGCCCATACACCTGTGCTCATTGCGCCGAGGCACAAAAGTGTGCATAGCCGTATCCAACGAGAAGTCAAGTGAGTGCCAAATTTCATATGGCACCAATTGTAGAATTTTTCGAAAATTAATACATCTATTAATGTATAAAAAGTGTTAATTGTGACTACAAATAATTAAAAAGCATGAGTGACAGCGAAGTTGCCGCGCCAGTCACCATTCTGAGTATTCGTCGGCGTCCAAGAGTTGGTAGTTTTGCCAAAAAACTTGCCTACTGACAATGACCAGGTCACGACACCTTCTTTACCGCCCACTTGCCAGCCTGCACCTTCCAAGGTGACGTAGCCAGGGTTGTTGGCTTCAAACTTGTTGCTTTTAACAACGCCAATGTCGTAAAACAAGCCGCCCCATGCCGTGGGGATGGCTTGGTGAATGATGTCAAACGACAGCTGTGCACCTTGGTCACCGGCCCCGTCGAGAGAGGTGAGGGAACGAATGCCGTTGACGCCGCCCATAGAGATCTTGTTGTAAGTGTCCAGATTCTTGGAGGCTGTTTGTGCGCGCCAACGCATGGAGCCGGTGACATATCGGTCCTTGTCTAGCACTTGCGACAGTCCACCATTGGCCTCGAGTTTTTGGTAGTTGCCCGCCACGCGACGATTGTTGCTGTCGTCCACCATGTCTGGGTTGTTGCGGTCTAAATTGATATTGCCTGAGATCAGTGTGAACTCGTTATAAAAGTTGTCTACCCAGTCCTTAGACGATTCACCACGCAATTTGACTCTTAACTGGTGATCAATTCTGTTGGCTGTAGCCACGCCGGATGTCCAGTTTTGCGCTTGTCGCTTAGACAACTCGATACCTGAAATCCATCGGCCGCTGCGATTTGTTTGAAGCAGTTTGTTCAGCCCCAAACCAACTTCTTCAGATAGACCTTGAACACCTTTCGCGTAGCTATGGACTTGGCTACCATATGTGCGCCAGTGCATGCCAGTCCCGATGACTGGCGCTTCGTACTCTGCACGGTAATAGCCCACCCCTTGTGAAATTTGCGTCGTCAATGCCAACTCGGAGGAGGGCGTAAAGCCTTGCACGCGCACATTACCCAGCACTTGGGTGCGACCAAATTGCTGCAAACCGTAGTTGTTGCCTTGCACAAAGCCGCCGAGCACCTTGCCCACTTGTGCATCTGCACGGCGCAAGTGGATGGTGACATCCACTACTTTGCTGTCGACTTGACGCAGGCTGATTTCTAAGTCGACAGGCAGGTCATAAGCCGCCGCATTTAGCTGAGCTTCAAAACCCTGCACATCCACTGGCGTACCAGTGGGGTAAATCTCTTGGAAGCGACGAGCAACCTCATTCACGTACTCACGATTGACGGTTTCTGCATCTACTGGCAACACTGTGACCCTACCTACCACTGGCATGGATACAAGAACCGTGAGTACCGAGCCCTCGGGCGTGGCTTGTGCGCTGGTACTGATGTAGGCCAAGTAACCTTTGCTTTGAAAAAGCCCCCATGCCTTGGCTTTGAAATCTGTCAACTTTTGTGCGGATACTGGCTTGTTGAGTGCGTCTTTCCAGTAGTCCGCTAGCTCTTGCTGAAACATGGCGCTTTGTACTTTGACCTCTTTCAAG
>JACCEC012446749.1_pt1 | contig 13634 bp, 12 predicted proteins | sample 7450121 | NCBI WGS metagenome assembly JACCEC01 (sample SAMN15323455, study PRJNA562643) | freshwater metagenome | isolation source: river surface water | place: USA:Blue River Watershed | collected 2017-08-18 | reverse complement strand
TATTTCTATTATTTTCTGAAAATAAAACATTTATAAATGAAATTTTCTGAAATATTATCAGTAGCTTGGCAGTCGGTGCGTTCTAATTTGCTGCGTTCAGGGCTTACGATGTCTATTATTGCCATAGGTATTATGGCGTTAGTGGGCATTTTGACTGCTTTAGATTGTGCCTTATATTCTTTAAATGAAAGTCTTAACGATTTAGGCAGCAATTCATTTAGTATTGAGCGCAAATTCCAAAATTTGAAAGGGCAAAAACGCGGTATGCCACGCCTAAAATTAGGAGAGCCTATCAGCTATACGCAAGCAATCGCTTTTAAAGAGCGTTTTGACTTTCCTGCGCGGGTAACGATTGCGTTTTCGGCTACGTCTTCGGCTACCATGCAATACGGTGAAAAAAAGACAAACCCGACTATTTCTATTACAGGCATTGACAATAACTATATGAGTATCAAGGGATATGATATAGAATATGGGCGTGATTTTTCAGATGCTGAACTCGAATCGGGCGTTAATAAAGTGATTGTGGGGCGCGAAATTATTAAATTATTATTTAATGATGAGCCTTCCAAAGCCATGGGGCAAGATGTGCTGATTGGCAGTTTGCGCTATCAGATTTTAGGTATTTTGAAATCGAAAGGGGCGACAGGTTCGGAAGGTGGCGACCGCTTGGCGTGGGTTCCCTTGCTTAATGCAAAAAAAATATATGATGCGAATGGAACGGATTATATCATCAATGTAGGGGCGAGTAATGCTGCCGACCTTGAAGCGGCATCGTCTTTTGCGATGGGGCTTTTTCGCCAAATTCGGCGCACACGCATCGGACAAGAAGAAGATTTTGAGATTACAAAATCTGATGGTTTGCTTGATTTCTTAAAAGAAAATACGGTTTATTTGCGCCTTTCTACCGTCATCATTGGGTTGATTACGTTAGTGGGGGCGGCAATTGGCTTAATGAACATCATGTTGGTCAGCGTAACAGAGCGCACGCGCGAAATAGGCATTTCAAAGGCATTGGGCGCAACGCAAAAGGTCATTTTAACTCAATTTTTGAGCGAAGCGATTATTATTTGTCAAATGGGCGGTTTTATTGGGGTCATTTTGGGGATTTTGATGGGCAATGTGGTTTCCCTGCTTTTAGGCGGCAGTTTTATCATTCCTTGGGCGTGGATTACGTTGGGGGTCGTCACGTGTTTGATAGTCGGTTTAGTGTCGGGGCTATACCCTGCGCTCAAAGCATCAAGACTCGACCCTATTGAAAGTTTAAGATATGAATAAATTTCACATATAAAAATTCATACTGCCTTTATATTTCCCACAATCAAAATTGTAGAGACGCAATGCAAGGTAGAGACGCAATGCATTGTATTGTAGAGACTCAATGCATTGCGTCTCTACTGTTTTATAAAATTAACGATAGAAAAATGATTATTAAAACTTGGAGCATCGAAAAAGTGTTATCTTTACACTAAGTTTCTAAAAAGTCAACATAACAACTACTCAACGTTATATTATCAACCAAACAACGCAATGAAAATCAATTATTTAGGATAAGCGTTGAAAAAAAAATCTTACCAAAATCTACTATGCAAAACAAATATCTTTGCATTCACGGACACTTTTATCAGCCTCCACGCGAAAATGCTTGGCTCGAAGTCATAGAGCAACAAAGTTCAGCTACCCCCTTCCATGATTGGAATGAGCGTATCAATTTTGAGTGTTACGCTACGAATGCTGCAGCGCGAATTTTAGATAACAATAAAAAAATTACTAATATTTTCAATAATTACGCTCATATTAGTTTTAATATGGGTGCAACACTCCTTTCATGGTTAGCAACCGCCGACCCTACCACCTACGCACTCATACAAGCAGCCGACCGACAAAGCCAAACATTATTTGGTGGGCATGGCAACGCGATTGCACAAGTTTTTAGCCATATTATCATGCCTTTGGCGAATGAACGCGATAGGCAAACGCAAGTCATTTGGGGACTGAAAGATTTTGAGCATCGTTTTGGTCGTCCGTCAGAGGGAATGTGGCTCGCCGAAACTGCTGCAAATACCGAAAGCCTTGAAGCCTTAGCCGCAGCAGGCATCAAATACACGATTTTAGCACCGCGACAAATGAAGGCTTTGCGAAAAATCGGAACAGAACATTGGCATTTTATACATAACGAAAATTTTGATACTCGCTACCCTTATTCATGTCGTTTACCGAGTGGGCGCACTATTGCCCTATTTTTTTATGACGGTGGCAGGTCGCAAGGGGTCGCCTTTGAGGGACTGCTCAATAGCGGAAAAGCCTTTGCGCAGCGTTTGCTCAGTGGTTTTTCGCACAATGACGAACCCGAATTAGTACACATTGCCACCGATGGCGAAAGCTACGGACACCATCACCGCTACGGCGAAATGGCGTTGGCTGATTGCCTTAATCACATAAAAGAAAATAGCAATGTAAAATTAACCAATTACGGCGAATTTCTCGAAAAATACCCCCCTCAGTATGAGGTACAAATTCACGAAAATTCTTCTTGGTCGTGTGTGCATGGGGTTGAGCGGTGGCGTAGTAATTGCGGTTGTAATGCGGGCGGTGGCTATGGAAAATGGCATCAGCGTTGGCGTGCGCCGTTGCGTAATGCCCTCAATTGGCTACGCGACCAACTCATACCGATTTATGAAACAAACGCCGCTAAATATGTGCGCGATGTTTGGGAAGTGCGCGATGCTTACATTGAAGTTCTTTTGAATAGAACCGAAGAAAAATTGGACGAGTTTTTAAATGCTCATGCCAAATACCCCCTCAGTAACCGCGAGCGGGTGCATCTCTTTCGCCTTTTAGAAATGCAACGGCAAGCTATTTTGATGTTTACTTCGTGTGGGTGGTTTTTTGATGAGGTATCGGGGTTAGAAACGAACCAAATCATGCAGTATGCCTGTCGTGCCATTGATTATGCGCGACAAGTGGCAGACGTGGACTTGGAAAATGAGTTTTTAGTGCGTCTCGAACAAGCACCGAGCAATTTACCCGACATCAAAACCGCCGCAGGTAGTTATCGTCAGTTCGTAGTGCCGAGTCGCGTCAATTTGATACGGGTAGGTATGCACTACGCCGCAAGTTCGTTATTTGAAAAATATCCTGAACGCTTAGAGTTTTTTAATTATGTTGCCACAAGCGAATGTTTCGAGCGTTTTGAGGCAGGGCATCACGTCTTAGCGTTAGGGCGCACCACAGTACGCTCAAAAATTACTCATTCTGAAAAGCATTTTTCTTTTGCAGTGCTGTATTTCGGACAATTAAATATTATTGGTAATATTTCTTTGAATATGGAAAAACTGCATTTCGATAGTTTGTTAGAAAAAATTAAACCTGCTTTTCATTCTGGCAACTTAGGCGAAGTATTAGCCTTGATGCAACTCTTTGAGGGCGAGAAATTTACATTTGATAAATTGTTTAAAGAAAAAAAACAACGCCTTATCAACCGCATTACGAACCGAAGTTTACAGAACGTTGCCGTATCGTTTAGGCGCATCTATGACGATAATTACCCACTTATGTCGAGCATTTTGGCAGGTGGCGCAACCGTACCTGATGCGTATCGAAATACCGTTTTATTTGTTTTGGAATCTGAATTGAAAGATTTTTTTAATAAAGAAAGTCTTGAAATCAGCGAATTGAACCGCATTTTGGCAGAGTTTCGGAAATGGGGTTTAGAGATTGTCAAACGCGAAGCCTTTGAGTTGGCTGCAAGTGAGCGCATTTTCCACGAAATACAACGCATGGAACGCATCGGAATACCCCTCAGTAAGCTAACCCAAATCAATGATATTTTGAAAGTATTGCAAGATATGAAAATTGATTTAGACGTATGGAAAAGTCAAAATTTGTATTTCAACGAATTACAGCGTTTTATAAAAAAAGAAAAAAAATATCCAAGTGAAGAATGGCAAAAAGAATTTTTAGAACTTGGCAACTTACTTAGTGTAAAAACCAAGTTTTGAGTTATAACCGCTCTGCGAAGTTTTCAGCTATAGCTAACGTGTCGAATACCTTGCAGGTATCCGACACGTTGAATTTTTGGCAGCAATAAATTGAGTAATAAATTAGCAATAGTTTTATGTGTTTACTTTGATTGTGGTTTTTTAAAAGAGAGATATTAGCAATGATGTTAGCCTACTATTTCAACAACGATTAAACGGTGTAATGCTAAAAATGATGATTTTGATATAGTATGCTATGGCATAGTGCTAATATCTCATTTGGGGTTATACAGTTTTAGTCTGTATTGGGTTATAAATATAGGGTTGTTTTAATTTCGGGTTATAAGATAGAATTATTTTGGTCTGTATTGGGTTATAAATATAGAGTTGTTTTGGTTTCGGGTTATAAGATAAAATTATTTTGGTCTGTATTGGGTTATAAATATAGGGTTGTTTTGGTTTTTGTATAGCATTATAAATTATAGTTGTTTTGGTTTATATTGGGTTAAAAGCCTTTGTTATTTTGTGGTATTGGGCTTATATTGTTAGGCTGTTTTGCTTTTATGAAATTAAAAGCTCATTATTTGGGTCGCCGCTTAATAAGGTCAAAACTATTCATTGTATAATCGTTTTGAGTTGCGCAATTATTTATTGATAATTGCCTTTTATGAATACAAAATTATACAACTTTGGAAGGCTATGCCCAACAAAATACATGAATAACGGTAGATGCTATATGAAGTAGGCTTTTCAGTGTATAAACTCCCAAAGCAACGCACAAAACAAGCAAATGGAATATGAAAAAATAAACTTTTAGAGAGGCTATAAGAGAGGTATTGACGCGTTTTTTAAAACGATAAGACGAATTTTTAGACGTGCTATTATTAGAAAGTCACTAAAAAAAATATTGGTCTTTGCGAATTTTCTGCAAAGACCAATATTTTTTTGCGATGCCTGAAAGCAACTGCAAGCCTTGAAAAATTATTTTTTCTCAGCAGGAGCAGCAGGGGCAGCAGCGTCAGCTTTTGGAGCAGCAGGTTTAGCAGCCGCTTTTTTAGGTTTTGCAGGCGCGATTGCTACCATGTCCGCACCACATTTAGGACATTTGCCCGCAGCATCTGTCAAAGCACAACCTTTAGGGCATTTGTGCGTCATTTTGTGGGTATGCGCTGCCGCTTTTTTAGCCGCAGGTTTTTTAGCGGCTGGTTTTGCAGCTTCGGGTTTTGCAGCAGCGTCAGCTTTTGCTTCGGGTTTAGCGGCAGGAGCAGCTTGTTTTGCGTCAGCTTTCGCAGCAGGTTTTGCAGCAGCAGGTGCTTGCGCCAAAGAGATAGTAGCAGCAAAAGCCACCATCAAGAGAGACAAAATAATTTTTTTCATTTGTGATGTAAAATTTTAAACGGTTTTTTAAAAACGCGCAAATTATAAAAAAGATACTTTTGTTTCTTAATCAGAAAACTCCGTGCAAAAATATCTATTTTTTTATATTCTAAATACCTTATCTCTATAAAGTTGAAAAAAAAATGCTGAAAAAGTTTGAAACAATGAAAAATGGAGTAGCAATGCGCTACTCCACCCAAGTTTTTGTAAACATTTTTGGATATTTTTTTGAAAAAGCAAGAAAAAATGTAAATCTTACCACCATACTACTTTAACTCCTCTTGACTGAAATGCGAGGTACATCTACTGAGGGGGGTGACTTAGATAGGAGCAATGCGAATTTTCTCGCGGATTGCCTGCACCAAATCGCGTGAAACGCGGTGACTACTCACTACATTATGTAAACGATTGCGGAAATGCTGTTCGGATTCCAACGCCTGCTGATATTCGCTATCTTGACGCACTTGTTGAAGAAACGATTTTTCGTCTTCTTGACTCATTTCTTGGTCAAGATATAGATTGACGCGCTCCAAAATTTCCTGACGTTTTGGCTGATGCTCTCTCATTGTTTTTTGACTTGTTGCCAATTTGTACCTTTTGCGTGTGTTTTTCATTTTTTTTTCGCAAAAGGTGGGTGAACACAATCAAGTTAATGTAATAGGTCTCAAAAATTAAGACTAAAAATTTTGGATTTTTTAGGTTGTAGATTTTAGAAATATAATTTTTTCTAAAACTCAAAGTGTAATTTTCTTTTTTGACGTGATAAACATCGCTGCGTATCACAAAAAAACTTGTTGATGACTCTATAAAAACGCAAAAAAAAATATGATGTGGTTTACATTTCTTCCATTTCAGGGTCTGCCAAATTTTCATCGGCATCTATGCCTTGTGTTTCGGCGTATGCTTTTAGGGTTTTGCGCATCGTTTCCCGCGCTCGGTGCAGCCTTGAACGCACTGTGCCGACTTTAATATTCAAGATTTCGGCAATTTCTTCATATTTGAAATTTTCTAAACTCAATACCAATACTTCTCTAAATGGCTTCTCTAAATTCAAAATTGCCATAGTAACTTCATCGCCGTAGGGGCTGTCTGTAAAATCTTGTGTGGAGGTAGTGCCATAACTGCCTTTTTCTTCCTCGTTCATTTCTTTAGTCGATTCATCGGCAATCTGAACATTTTCGAGGTCGAGGGCTGTGCCTTTGCGTTTTTTGCGATTAAAGTTATTGATGAACGTGTTTTTCAATATCTTAAACAACCAAGCCTTTGCATTAGTTCCCTGCTCGTAATGTTGCATACTTTTCCATGCTTTCAAGACGGTTTCTTGCAACAAGTCCGCCGCATCTGCCTGATTTTTGCACAAGTGATAGGCACACGTATAAAGTGCGTCATAGTGCGGTTCTATCTCCCGTTCAAAAACTTGGTGGTAATTATCTGACATTTTGACGTAACTTTGACTAATAACGAATTTGATAATATGCTAAGTACTTGTTATAAAATAAACGCTGTTTTGAAATCCTCTCCTTTGTGGGAGGATTTAGGTGGGGCTACTTAAAATTTGGGTTGGTTGCTTTTCTATTCAATAGTTTTATTATGCAAAATACTTGCAAAGGTAAGATTTGTTTTCGAGCTTACCAAATTTTTTATACATTTATGCTTCAGATTTCGTCTTCATTTTTTGAATTTGAGTTGGCAAACGCATATCATTTTTTTAATGTTTTATAAAAAATACCCTTCACTATCAACGAGGATACTGAGGGGTATTTTTTTATATTCAATGAATGAACTGATTAGCTAAATTTGCTGCCAATCATTCTAAAAAACTCATTTCGCACATTAATATCTTTACATTCGCCTGTAAATGAAGAAGTTACAGTCGTTGAATTTTGTTTTTGTACGCCGCGCATCATCATACACATGTGGCTTGCTTCTGCTATGACTGCCACGCCACGAGGTTTTAAGGTTGCATCAATACATTCCAAGACTTCGTTAGTCAGGCGTTCTTGCACCTGCAAACGCCGCGAAAAAACATCAACCACACGCGGAATTTTTGAAAGCCCGACAATATGCCCATTTGGAATATAGGCTACGTGCATTTTGCCCCAAAAAGGAAGGATATGATGCTCACACATAGAATAAAACTCTATATCTTTAACTACCACCATATTTCCATAGTCTTCTGCAAACATCGCGCCTCGCAAAATGGCAGCAGCGTCTTGTTGATAACCACTTGTAAGAAATTGTAATGCCTTTGCTACTCGTTCAGGGGTTTTAAGCAAACCCTCGCGGCTTGGGTCTTCGCCAAGTTTGCTCAAAATACCGCGATATTGTTCAGCAATTTTTTGGGTGAGGTCGGCATCATATTTATCTTCTTTGACATATCCTGCCGCTTTTTTTTGGAAAGTTTCTTTCCAATCTGTACCGTTTGCGTTGCTATGACCATTGGTATAGCCATTTGATAAATTGTTTGAATACATAAGTTGAAATTAGACAAATAGTTATGAACTTTGCAAACGGCAACTTTACATTGTTCGTATAACAGCATTAGTGATGAAATTTGAAAAAGGTGGCAAAACTTCGTCATTAAGCCATATAAAAGGGAACTTGCAAGAGCAAGAGCTAAGTTGCCAATTATCTCCAACCGATGATTTATTCCTCTTCCCCAAAATATTCGGCGTAAATGGTTTCTGTTTCTACCAACTTGATGCGGTGTAATTTGGCAGCCGTGGGCAAGTGTGGTGCTAACTGTTGCCATATTAGTATAACCAAATTTTCGGTAGTTGGTTGAAGATGTGGCGGAATAAAATCTACATCAAGGTTCAAATTGGAGTGGTCGAGTTTGTCGGTGACGTGTTTTTGAATGATTTTCCCTAATTCTTTTGCGTCCATGATGTAGCCAAGCACCGGGTCGGGCTTCCCCTTTATCGTTACGTGCAGGTAATAATTATGCCCATGCCAATTTTTATTGGCACATTTTCCGAATATTTCCTTATTTTTTTCTTCACTCCACTCTCGCACCCAAAGTTTGTGCGCTGCATTAAATCTTTCTACTCTTGTCAGATAAACCATGGTGTTTTAATTTTTTAGACGCAGGTGCTACGACTGCGTTCATTGTTTTTTAAAAAAAATTTTTTACTAAAAAAGTGTGCAAATTTACGCCAAATTCTTTGGGCAAATCATTTTAACAATATACTAACATGATTACGCCACGCATTTTTGCAAGTAAACACCTTGTTGTTATTTTTTTTCGGCGATAATGAGTATAGCATTTCCATATACTTTATTATTAAAAAAAATATCTAAATATTTGAGTATCAATATAATAGGAAAAAGAACCCATAAAGCGAGCAAACTCCCTATTTTAGCCCAAAAATGTCCCTGAGTTATCCACGTAATAAGGGCGGTATAAATTTCATAACTCAAAATACCCATAGTGCCATGCGTAAATCTTTGTTGTGTTATGGAGAAACCATTTTTGAGGAGTTTATGTTGCAAATTTTCGATTTCGTAATCTTGGGTGCGAAAAGTGCTATCATACGTTTTGAAACGTTGCATCGTGCGCCGATAAAAACCCAAAATAGAACGCGAGCGCAAAGGCGTATAAATCAATAGCCAACCGCCTATTTTCAGTTGCGCATAAAAATTTTGCAAAACCGCCTCATCGTCTGCGATGCAATGCAAAACGCCTACGCAAAAAATACCATCTTTATCTAATGTATTATTCGTTTTTTTCCACTTAGTTAAGTCTATTTGTTGAAGTGAAACATTTTTTAAATGAAAATATTTTTGGTAAGCTATGCCAAATTGCAATGTATTTTGGTTGTAATCCAAACCTTCAAAAAAAAGGTGCGGAAAACGTTTTGCATACCTAAATAAAAATTGACCTTCTCCAAAACCTGCATCTACAATATGCGCAGACTTTGGCATTTTTTTTAAACATAAATTTAAATAAAAATAGGTAATACTAACACGCTGATAGACTAATCTAAAAAAAAAATAAATAATATGAATAAGAAATGGATATTTAAAATAAACGGACGGATATTGATGCGTATTGATACGTTGAGATAAGGGTTTTGACATAAAAATAATTTAAAATATTTTTAAAAATAAGTTGTCGAAACCTTCGCCTCAAACAAAGGTTTCGACAGCGTTAAAGAAAAACTAATCTTTTTGCAACCACACTTTGCACCCCTCAGTACAATTCGTACAAATGTCAATTTGGTCGCGCCCCTGCAACAATTTTTGTCTAAAATGATGATAGGCTTCGCCCTGCCAAATCTCGCGGAAAGTGCGTTTTTTGAGGTCGCCCAAACGATGCAACGCATCTTTATCGAAGCAACAAGGCACTACCAAACCGTCCCAAGTGATGACGCAAGCGTGCCAAAGCCGCCAACAATGATTGATTAACTCATTTTTGACGACCCATTTGCCGTCTTGCTGCTGCGCGTAACGGCTATAACGGTCGAGCGTAGGTATCAAATCGTTGCCGTTTTCGTAGTCATAAACTTGCGCCGTTTTGAGTTGCACCTCGTCAATCCCAATTTCTTTTGCCAAACGATAGACCTCCTCAATTTGATGCTCATTTTGCCGAACTACCAAAAATTGAAAAATCAAATGAGGCGTTTTTGATTTGAGTTCTTTACGCCATTTCACCACATTTCGCGCCCCTTGCAATACGTTTGCAAGTTTGCCCTCCTTTCGGTAGCTTTCGTAAGTTTCTTGTGTAGTGCCGTCAATCGAAATAATCAAACGGTCAAGTTTCGACTCAATTGTTTTTCGAGCGTTGTCATCATTCAAAAAATGAGCATTCGTGGAGGTGATAGTATAGATGCCTTTTTCGTGGGCATGGCGCACCATGTCCAAAAATTTGGGATTGATATAAGGTTCTCCTTGAAAGTAAAAAATCAAGTAAATCAAATCTTTATGCAATTCATCTATCGTTTTTCTAAAAAAATCTTCTTTCAAATTGCCCGTAGGTCGCGTAAAAGCACGCAAACCGCTCGGACATTCGGGGCAGCGCAAATTGCAAGCCGTTGTCGGCTCTAAAGAAATAGTCATCGGGACACCCCATTGAATCGGGCGGCGCAACCATTTTGTTAAGTAAAATGAAACATACAATTTGTAAACATTCCACAAACGCCGAATAGTTAATTTTTTAGTAAAACTAACAACATCATTCCAAAATATCATGGTGTTATATTGTGCCTTTTAAATTTTTAGAAAGAAATAAAAATATAAAAAGTGAATAGTGAAACTTTGGTTAACTTTCACTATTCACTTTTGTTTGGTATATAAATTATTTTTTTAATGGATTATTAATTGCCAAAAGCATCAATCCATGCCAAAACCCCCCCTTCAAGGTTGCGCACATTTTTAAATCCGAATTGCTGCATGAGGGCTTGCGCCGTTGCGCTTCGCTTGCCTGAACGACAATGCACAACGATTTCACTTTCTTTATATTCGTCAAGTTCGGTCATTGCAGCTTGCATAACCGTAGCAAGTGGAATGAGTTGTGCGCCCAAATTAAACTCGGCGTATTCAAATGGCTCGCGTACATCAATGAAAATAAATTCATCACCCTTATCAAGGCGTTGTTTGAGTTCTTGTACCGTAATATCCATGTTATTTTTTAATATACTTTTCGATTAAAATTGAATAATAATAACTTGATTATCAATACTTTTCAAGTCCTTTCTTTTGGTGAAAATTTAGAACTTGGTATTTCTTATTTTTGCACCGCAAATTTATGATAAAAGATTTGTTTGGTAACAGAATTTTGAATTTTCAAAAAATAAATTCCTGTCATCAAATCGCTCACATCGAGCGAAGTTACCCCCCTCAGTACCTCGCGTTTTTGCACTCGTCCCGACACATCAATAACCTCTAAGAAAAACGTTTGTTCAAAATTTTCTGCTTTCAAACTTTCAACTTGTAAAAATTGACTCGTTGGATTCGGATAAATTTTGAAATTGTTTTGTTGAGTAGCTGGTTCGGGCGTGGAGGCGATGACGCTTGCCGTATTGTTAGGAGTCCATTTGCCGACCACTACGCGCATCATCGGCGCACCAATAAACGGTACTTTTTTCCAAGTGCCGTCTTCCGCCAAATAAAAAACTTTATTCGCGTTCAAAATTTCGTCATTATTTCTATCAAAACCAATCGGCAACTCAATATTTCCGATGTGTTCCCAACCTACAAAAAATTTACCTGCCCGAATCGGAACGCCTACGGGTCTGCGGTCGCGGTCTTCCAAACGATAGGTAACAAAACCTTGTAAGGTGTCTAAATAATCATCGGGGTAAAGCGGCGTTAACTCTTGTGAGGTAAAAATCGGCGTACCGTTCAGCGTATCGCGCCAAATATTGAGGCGAAAACGCACCCCCCGACTATCGCGCTTGATGCGCGGAAACATGAAACGCACCCCCCGAATCGTATCGTCAGCGTTTGCGTCAAATTGCATAACTATTTGATTACCATTGTATAAGTTAGCCGTAATCAGCATTTCGGCAGTGCCGTCATCATAAGCAAATTCATTACCCAAAATCGTAATACGATTTACTTGGTCATTGTTTTGCACCCCTGCGTAACGTGGGTTAGTGGCTTGCGCATTGTTGACAAAATTCGCGCTACCCCTCAGTACGAGGCTATCGCGGTTCGGGAAAGCCGTCTGAAAAACCGCTAAAAAATTGGCGTTGAGTTGGCTCGTGGTGCGTCCAAAATTTTTAATCGCCCCTGCGTTAATATTTTCGTTAAAAATACCCGTAGCATCAAAAAGTGTAATATTACCAATGGTTTCCGTCATGCGCACCGCGCCGCTTGTCGGGTTGTTTGAGCGGTCGAAATGATTGCGCACCAACACGCTGAAACTATCGCGCACATCGCTCAGATTTTGGCGGACGTGTCGCCAAGGCTTCGCGGTATAAACTTTGAGGGCAGGGCGAGGCAAGCGGCTAAAAGCGAGGTCTTCAAAATTGGGATTGGTTCGGCGGTTTTTGTCCAAACGCACATAATCTAAATTCCAAATATTATACGCCCCATGTCGCAAGCCGTAACTAATGAAACGGAATTGAAAAAGGGCATGAAAAAAGCGTTCATCGCGTAACGGAATATAACGATACGTAAAATTTGGCACAAAATCATAACTTCTTTCTCCTACATTGTCAATGCCGCGATATTTGCCTTGCGTTACCCAAGTGCCGTTTGCCAAGCGAAATTGTACCACTAACGAGTCTTCGCCAAACGGCGCGTAACAAAGTCCTTTCGGCTGCGCAAAAAAGCTAAATAACACACTATCAGCGACTGATACATCTGTTAAATCTATTTTATTAGACGTTAAAGTATCTAAGCCGCCGCGTATTGCGTCAGTGCCGTAGGGCGTGCCTGAGTGGTCAAGTCCGTCTAAAGTAGCGATACCTACTGAGGGGGGGGCATCTCCTGCCATGGCGTTATTGACGAAGGCTTGTCTATCGAGCCAAAGCGAATCGTTTGGATAAGCAGCCGAATAAGAAAAATCATCGAAAAAAGGCAAACGCAAAATGGGTGCGTTTTTGCGAAAAGTATTTATATTATTTTTTGAAATGTATATATTATTGGAAAGTGGCATCAAACGCGGCAAATTTGCATCGCTTTGAGCGGCTGCCATGACCGAAAACCCCAAACTCAACCCACCAATGACAAAGTATTTAACATTCATTTTTGACAAAAATATTTTCTGATATAAAAAGTTTATATTATACAAAACGCAAGGTTGTGAAATAACCCTGCGTTTTGTTAGACGTTCTTTTTAAACGAAAAATTTTAGAAAAAGATTTTATTAACTTATGGCAAAACGGGTAACAAGCGATTTGAAAGTTTGGCTTTATATAGTTTTTCTAAGGTTTAATGAAGGATTTTTTGCGGTTCGTGAAAAACTTATATTTTTACGTGCTAATTCTTTTATTTTTGTAGTTATTACAAATTATCTTTTATATTTTGAATTTATAACTTTTAATAAAAAAAATGAAAAAAATATTATTTGGCGTGTTTGCGCTGACTATCGCCCTAAGTGCGCAAGCGCAAAAAACACCCCCAAAACCGCAGCCCAAAAGCCAAAACACCCCTAAAACCACGAAAAAAGAAGCCGCTAAACCCGATTTATACGTCATTGCCAAATCAGGTTTGAAATTGCGCGATGCTGCCAACCTCAACGCCAAAGCCCTCGCCACAGTCGCCTACGGTGCAAAAGTGCAATGGTTATCAACGGATTACAAAAAGAAAGTGAAAGTTGAAAATACTGAG
>JACCEC011283335.1_pt1 | contig 13639 bp, 22 predicted proteins | sample 7450121 | NCBI WGS metagenome assembly JACCEC01 (sample SAMN15323455, study PRJNA562643) | freshwater metagenome | isolation source: river surface water | place: USA:Blue River Watershed | collected 2017-08-18 | reverse complement strand
TATCACTAATGTCAAATCCAAGTTGTACAAAACCTGTTGAAAGTTTAGAACTATCAGACTTTCAGTACTATGACAAAGACGGATTTGAATTGAACTTAGCTGAACAGAAGTTTTATTCAGCTATGAACTATCCCATCAACTATCCTATATTAAATCATCATTGCTGGCAGGAGCCATGGTTTGAACTGGAAAACTTCAGTAGCTGTTTAATTTTAGATCACAGCATATTTTTGTGTAGATGCGACTATGACAAAGAAGCTGCCAAACAACTATTAGAATTAAAATCTGTTTTACCACAGGTTGATTTATTGTTAAAAACAAAACGCAAATGGGGTTTTGATTTTGCTTTAGATGCTGTTGCAGAAGACGGCACAGTCTATGAAGTGTTGCATGTAGAGTACGATCACTGTGATTATGAATATTTTAAAAATCGTATGATAGATTTTGAATGGACTGTAAGACACACTGACTGGATTGACGCGGCTAAAAGGATATGGGATCAAAGAGACCAATGGCAAACATTAAAAGGCTTTGATCAGAATCATTGGAAATCAAAATATCTGCTGAATTGGACAAAAGCCGAGTACACAGAGAAAAGCATATAAATATTGTATCATGAAAATAACAGACCTACTACAAGAAGCCCCAATACAAAGCACAGATGATCCTAACGATCCCATGATCTATGGGCATGATAAGGCTAATCCTATGACACTAAAAGGTCGAATCGTACAGGCACGTAATCAATTACGTGAACTAGCAGACATGGCTGAAAGCGATGAATTAATAGTTTGGGAGAGGATTACTAAACTAGCCAAAGGTGGCATGTTCATGGGTCTAGAACAGAATTTAGAACAGATACGCCACGGCATCGAAGAGCTAGTGGCCAAACGCAAAAAAGGCGGAGTCAGTAGCAGAGGCATCGACCGTAACATCGGAGAGAAGATGAAGTTTGCTGGTGACAGCGTGGGACAAAAAACAGGCAGTGCTGGCCAGGTCAAGGGCAAGGATAAAGCCAAAAACATAGGAGCTATCTTAGGTGCTCCTGAAAAACAACACCCATTCAAAGGTAAACTAGTAGGCGGTGGCGCATGAGATTTCAAGAATTAACAGAACAGTCTCTGCCAGTTGATGATGAAACTTCGGACATTATCAGAGCATTTGTTGACTTTGCCAGCTCAAAGTTAGGCATCGAAACCAAGCCTAAAATAAAATTAATCAGTGATCCTAAACAGGCCAGTATGCGTAAGAGCTTTGGCGGTTATATGGGTGATAGAATAGAATTGAACATTGGTAATAGGCACATCATGGATGTGCTAAGAACTATGGCTCACGAGCTTGTACACTACAAACAGGATTTAGACGGGGTGCTTAGACCAGACAGCGGCAAAGATGGCAGTGAACATGAAAATGAGGCCAATGCTAAAGCCGCAGTTATTATGCGTCTATGGGGTAAAATGAATCCAGAGCTGTTTCAACATGCGGCACTGTTAGCAGAAGCCTGGAGCAAAAAATATAAACGCAGTATCGACTGTAGTAATCCCAAAGGGTTTAGTCAGCGAGCACACTGTCAAGGACGTAAGAAGAAAAAATGAGAGCCAAAGAATTTATGATTGAAGTTGGATCAGGAGCAGCGCCTGCACAACCAACACCTAAAGTTGACCCCAATAATTACAAAGTGCCCAGCGTTGAATTCTTAAAAAAGAATTACAAACATCCTGCTGATGTTATCTACGGTGCAACACGTTCTGAGACTGAACCTGATAGAATCGGTGCTTGGAATCCTTCAGGTGACTTTGGTGAATTAATGCTGGCTTTAAATGCTTCCTACTATAGAGCTCGTCAAGCAGACCCAAATTATAAACAACCTGAATTTGTCAAAGATGACTGGGAGTTAGTACAGCGTATGCTAGGCACTCCTGAAGGAAAAGAATGGGCCATCGAACATTGGACAGGCCTGTCTGATATTAATGATAAAAGTCCTGAAGCAGAGTTCCAACGTGCTCAACAAAAAGAATTTGAAAAACAGGCAAATGCTAGAATTTTAGCGCAGAAAGATAATCTTATAAAACCAGGTTGGAAATATGATCCTGAGTTAGGAACAACACCTGCCTATCATAGAAGCCAGCAACAGGCAGCACAACCAAAGTAATTAAACATGAGAGCCGCAGACTTTGTTAAAAACCGTCCAACTAAAACGTTGACTATATTTGATATAGACGATACGCTGTTTCACACCACTGCTAAAATCAAAGTAGTCAAAGATGGCGAAGTCATACGCACATTAACTAATCAAGAGTTTAACAATTATCAATTACAGCCAGGCGAAGAGTTTGACTTTGGCGAATTCCGTGATGCTAAGAAATTTGCACAGGAAAGCGAACCCATCGAACATATGATGGATGAACTAAAAACGATATTACGTCATAGTAAAGGCACAGTTATAATGCTGACTGCTCGTGCAGACTTTGATGATAAAGAAACATTCTTAAAAACTTTTAAAGATCACGGCATAGATATGAGCCGTGTACATGTACATCGCGCAGGCAACTTACCAGGTGATGCAATACCAGCAGAGAAAAAAGCAGTATGGGTTCGTAGATACTTAGATACAGGCAAGTACAATCAAGTGAGCTTATATGATGACAGCATGAGCAATCTACGAGTTTTCAAAAGCCTAAAGAAAGAATATCCGGATGTAGACTTTGATGCGTATTATATCACACCCGATGATGTGGCTGCTGTAGAAGGCAGAGGAAAACGTAGACGCAGTCCTAGATATGCTTACGGAGCACCTTGGGGATGGTATGGTACAGACACTGGCTACAGCAGTGACAGTGGCGGTGGTGGCGACGGTGGTGGCATGGAAGAAGTGCGTAAACTTAAAAAGTTTAAATGGAGTAGCCGTTCCAGATTTAGTAACTTAGAGGATAACGAAACTACTGAAGCCAGTTATCCAGGCAACATCGGTGCTATGGAAGTTTTCAAATTTATGCAAACTGCTAGCCAAGATCAGATCAAAATGCTTAAAAAGCTCATTGATGAAAAAGAATATAAAATTGCTTGGGCGTTAATACAGGGTGTTACTGGAGTTAAATTACAGGGCAAGGAGTTTGAAAACGAAGATCAGCATCCTAATGATACACCATTGGGTCCTGAATTCAAACCCACAATGCCCAAAGGCACAGTTAAGGTTGATGTCAGCGATGTCTATGATTGGTACAAACTAGGTCAGCATATTAGCAATTTAAAAGGTTTGGGCAAGCACGATTTTGGCAAGGGACCTCCTAGTACTATACTATCTTTTGGCAGCGAAGATGAAGAACATGAATACATCAAAGATCTGCTAAAGACAGGTTTGACCACCACAGACATTGATCCACCTTCGCATAAAAAAATGAAGGGACAAAAAGTTGATCCCACATACAATGTAGAAAATTTTGCTGATGGTAAAAATCCTGGGCGCAAGGGTTTATCTAAACGCATGGGTGTTCCAACTAAGGCCAGCGTTAGTTCATTGAGAAAAATAGCCAAATCCAGCAGCGGTGAAAAACAACGCATGGCACATTGGATGGCTAATATGAAAGCAGGTAAGTCAAAAAAATAGGGCAAATAAATTGCCCTATTAAAGAATACTTCCGAAGAATTACTTCTTAGCGGCGTCTTTCTTTTCTTCCTTCTTAGCAGGAGCTGGAGCTGGAGCAGCCTTAGCATCCTTGGCAGGAGCAGCGGCAGCTGGCTTAGCTTCTTCTTTCTTAGCAGGCGCTGTTTGGGCAACTGCTGTAACTGCGAAAGCGGCAGTGATCAATGCTACTAATGATTTCATATGAAATCTCCTTTCGTTGATAGTAAGAAAAATTCCTACTACTACTATTATAACGCATAACCTTAGCATTTAGTACACATATTTTGAGCATCATCTGCTCAAAGTGAAAGGGCACGTAAGCCCTTTCACTGTTTATCATATATAAGCCGCTATGCGGGTATAACTTTTACTTCTTAGCGGTTTGGTTAACAAATGAGTACATCTTTTCAGCAGTTTCCAAAACTTTGTCTAAGCCTGGGAATTCTGGCATGCCTACTGTAGTAACGATTTGACCATTCTTCTCGTCACGCTTGGCAGTCATTTCCCAACCTTGGAACTTCATAGTATATTCAGCTTGAACAATGTCTTTGGCCATTTCTAAAATCTCTGTGCGGATTTCATAACCATTTTTGTTAAACTTAACTTCTGGTAGTTTCACGTCGTGTAGTCCATTTAAATTTGACATAATAATCTCCTTGTGTGTGTATGTCTTATTTGGCTTCTTTTTCTACTTTGTAGGGAGCCTGTGAAGCCTGCTCCTTCTGTGGAAACAGTACTTTAGATACTGAATCAACGGAATATTTTACCATGTCAATGGTATTATTAATAGCCATCTTGGCGAATTGGGTTTGTGCATCGATATATGCGTGTGCCGCTTTGTTTAGGGCGGGATCTTTGAAAATCTGATCAGCAACGATTTTTTTAGTGTTCTGAAAAGATTCCATGTAAAAAATTGGTGAAAACATAACTCCTCCTGTGTTTGTGTATGTGTTATTATATATCCCTAAAGGATAAAAATCAAGTGTAAACACGATTTAATCTGCCATTATTCGTCTGGCTGCTTCGTAATTGCCCATACGAGCGAAATGAGTAGCGGCACGTGCTTTGCCAACTGATTCAAGAATTGAATAGATATAGTTTAAAACAAGTTTCATAATAGTTTTCCTTGTGAGATTTTGTGTTGGAACTCTTTGGTAAAGTGTTCTACGTCTGCGGCATTCTTTGGATATCTACTGGTAATATAGCGTTCCAATTCGCTTTGATAGTGCTGTTTAGGGAACATTTCGGCAAGATGCTCTAATATTCCTAGCATTTTGATGCTTAAAGTTTTCATTACTAAATCCTCTGTATAAGTGTGTAGTAGAATCAGTGTTTCTACTAATAGTATTTATACTAATGATTGCGCACTGCACAATTCTGGTTGCATATTGCCAATCTATTGTGTACACTTTGCAATAAATACTACATAGACAATTTGGATATTATGCGTAAAAGTACACGAAGCATACTACAAGAACTTAATGACATTGGCGTCAGTAGGAACAAAGACCTAGTCATAGAAAGTCGAGGCTCTAATCTCATCGACAGTGCCGTAAACCTTCTTACCTTGATAAAAGAGAACTATGATATTGAAACTGCCGCAGAGTTAGAGCGCAGATTTCTCAATGCTATACGCAGTGGCGATGCTAGTAAATTCAAACGCGGCATGCAGAAAGTGCATGAAAGCCGTAAAAACATATAATTTATTCCCCAAAAATCTACCCTTAGAAGCTGTTTTTTCCAAAACTGGCTAAATAAATTTACAAGTCCCACGGAGTGGTGGGCAAAGCCAAAGAGGAGAAAATATTATGGCAGCTACTTATGATTTTACACCAGTTAATGGTGCAGCACTTTCAGTTGTTGGTTCTTTAATCAGCACAGCACAACTAAAAACCTACGTAATCACAGTTCGTTCAACAAGCAATGGTTCTAACACAGCCGTTGACCTACGTTCTGATGATGGCGTTTATGGTGGTAATTTGGATCTAATCCTACGTGAACTAAACCCAATGCTTGCTTATGCAGCCGATGCAGCCACAGGTGTTATCCATGTTGTAATGGATGGACACAGCAATGATGCAACCAGCATTGCAAGTCGTGTTGAAGCACTAGGTTTTGGTACTGACACAGCAGTTACATTAGGTACACAAATTACTGTTGCTTAATTCTCATTCGGGATGGGAAGCAAATTAGGGCCGCAAGGCCCTTTTTTGTCTTTATTAACTCTGCTTTTTATTTTTCATCTAACCATAGTAAATAATTTACTATGAAAAAAATCAATTGGCAAATCGTTATGTTTGTAGCCGTAGTATCTATGTTACTAGGGTTAGGTGTTAGCCTATTGGGATTAGATAAAGATCAAAATAATCTAGTTCTTATTGGCTTGGGCATCATAGCCGTAGTCTGCGTCAGTTGGTGGCTCTGGGTTATGTTTGTGATAAAAACTATGATATCAGCCAACGACAAAACTACTATTGGTCTATTAGACATAAAAACAAAATTAGGCGAACTAAAGGCACTGGTACAAGGTTTAAATTCTAATAAAAGATAATAAATAACTTGTACAGGCGTTGTTAGGCATATTTGAGGCATCCAACTTTTTGATTTGGAGAATACCTATTATGTCGTCAACACCGACAACAACTTTAGAAAAAACAAGTTTAGAAGCACACGTAGACCTATGTGCATTACGTTATCTACAATTAGATACGAGACTCACACATCTAGAAAAGAAAGTAGAAGCTATTCATGATGATGTAGTTGAAGGTCAAAAAAGTCTTACCAAAGTCATTATTGGTACAGCAGGAACAGTGATAGCAGGTGTCCTGGGAGTAGTAGTTACCATATTGATGAAAATGGGTTAAACTAAAGACACTATCAAAAGAGCCTCCGGGCTCTTTTTTTATCTATCCATTATCTGCGCAGTTAAATAACACTATGAGATATAAGATTTACACTCTAGTGGATATTACTAAAACTAGTCAGTATCGTAATGAACCAGGTAGGGAGTTAGCACGACTACAGCAACAGAATTTCGACACTGTGATACAGACTATAGGTATGCGAGCTAACCTAAGTTATCTAAATCCCCCTAAAGTGAAAATAGATGTGCCTGAAAAATACAATATGATAGGTGACGAGTTATCTAACATTTGGGTCTTTGACTGGGAAGTAGATAAAGAAGATCTATTCTTATATGACGATGACGATCTTTATAGATTAAAGGAAGATTTTGATCTAGTACCGTATATCTCTGGACTTACAGAAACAGTTAAAAAAGAGCCAGCTATTTTTAGACCAGGCGAGAATATCAGTTTTGAAATCGTAAGATAAATATTGGATGCATGAAGATCTCATTAGCACGGCCATTGTTTTTCACAAAAAATTAAACCCTAAGATTTGGTCTAAGGGCGAGCTCAAACCAGTGATTAGAGCTCAATTATTAAAAATAGCCAGGCACTTTATAGAATACATAGACATCGGACAAATAGGACTCACTGATGTAACCATCAGCGGTAGCAATGCTGGCTATACCTATAGTCGTAACAGCGATTTGGATCTACATCTAATTGTAAAGATTCCCCAAGACCGTAAACAATTATTAAAACAGTTATTTGATGCAAAGAAGAATCAATATAACTTTCAGCACGACATAAAGATAAAAGAAATAGACGTAGAGTTGTATGTACAGGATGAAGCACAACCGCACACCAGCGCAGGGATTTACAGTGTGCTTGATAATAAGTGGTTAAAGATTCCAGAAACTGTAGTGGATACTGTAAACAGACAAGAAGTTAGGCAAAAATACAAACAGTTTTTAGGTAAGTTAAGATCAGCTCTGCGCAGTGATAACTTAGCCGCAGTAAAGCAAACCTCGGATGATATTAAACGTCTAAGACAGCAGGGCTTAGAACGTGACGGTGAACTCAGTACGGAAAACATTGTTTTTAAGATTCTACGTGCTAAAGGATATTTAGAGCAATTACGAAATCACATAAGTAAATTAAAGGCGGATCAATTAAGCCTGGAGAAAAGATATGAAGATTAGAGATATTATAGGCGAAGAAGCCAAAATGCTTGTAAAAGATTTTAAACCTGGCGTGTCGCTGAGCATGGTTGATCCTGCAACAGATACAATGACAGTTGTTGATTTAAAGAAGAATCCCACTGCTTTGCAGACTGGCCCCGAAGGGGAGTTTATGTATGATCCCACACCCGATGCGGCAGCTCCAGGTGAACCCAAGCAGCCAGAACTAAAGCCAGGCGCCGAGATTGCTGTAGATACTGCGACTTCGGAAGAAATGGAAGATGAATTAGCAGTTGAGCTAGAAAGAGAATTCGATGAATTAGAAGGCTATGCTCCGGGAACAGTATTAGATGTTAAAAACGAGCGCATGGACGAAAGTGCTATTATCACTGCCCTTGCACGTAAAGTGGCTGGCACTGATGCTAAAGTAAAAACAAAAAGCAAAGAAGTCTTTGATATTAAAAAACTAGCAGGCCTATGAAAATAAACGAACTATTAAGATCTTTTGAGATCTATACTACTATAGAAGAACAGAAACTATTATCTAAACTGCAAAAGCCAACAAGGCTAAGTAGTTTACCTGAGCGCGAACAGCAAGTAGCTGAGAATATGATACGTAAAAGTTTGTTAAAGAAGATAGGGCAAAAAGACCCAGAAGTGGTTGTAAATGAATATTAAACGAGCAGCATCAAAATTAGCAAAATTATATGAGGAAGAAAAGGATAACCTTCCCTTAGTTCCTTTGAATAATGGGTCAGTGGCCTATAAAAACTTTGTAATAAAGCAAGACAAACAGGGATACTGGGCCGTGTATAAAAGCAAAGGGCATAGGCTAGAATACTTGGATAAATTTAACTTAAAGAGTTCTGCTTGTATGGCTGCTAAACACTTTGACCGAGGCAATATTATGGGCGCAATAGAAGTACATAATTTGGACTCGGGGTATTGGAACAATCATATAGACAGCGAAATCTTTAAATATCGCTTTAAACATACAAAAGACGTTGACCGAAGAGACAATTTTTTATGGCGCTGGGAACTTACAAACCAAAGAGCTAAGTTTTACAAGGGTAAAATAACATCAGCGTTTACCCATGCATTCAGATAAATAATAACAATACTTAGGAAGCTATCATGCAGATTACAGAATTTTCTAAACCAATTACTAGTTCAAAATTGAACGAGAGCCTGGCTCAGAAATTTGGATATAAACTTAATTTGGAGCGTTTTACGCTGGAGCAGTTACATGACGCTCGAAACAAATTACGCACAGAACAACATCAGTTTGAAACCAATGAAAGCTATAATGCTGTTCTAGAAAATAACACTTATCAAAAGAATAAAATGTTCTTAGATGTGATCAATCAAGAGATAGCTGAGCGTGAAATGAAGGGCGAAGGCAACGTAGAAGACGAGAAGAAAGAAAAAATGGTTAAAAAAGCAAAAAGCCTAAAAGAATATAATCAAGCAATGGCTAGTTTGAAAAAGGCAACTGTGAGATACTGCATTCCTGGAACATGGATCAAAGAGGCACGTAATAGAATCGCATTAGAAGAAGATACAGAAGAAGATTTAGTAAACGAACTTATCGTACGTTATGATTTAGACGAAGAAACAGCATTATCAATTTTAGAAAATACACTGATCACAGAAGGTGAAGAAGAAAAAGCTGAATTGATTATGGCTTCAAAAGATATGGTTGACCGCATTACTAGTTGGTTAGAAGATGTTGCAGCCATGAAATCAGAAGCAATGTTAGATTTATTAGACTCTATAAGAGATGAAATGGGCTCCGATGTAAGCGGACAATTTGAACAAAATGTTAGACCGGCGTTAGATGCAATTTACACAGCATTAGAAACTAATCGTCAAAGTCTTGCACAGGCAGTAAGCATCCTAACAGGACAAGAAGGCCCAGGTGCTCCAGCAGCGGGTGGTGAGGAATTACCAGCACCAGAAGCTGAATTAGGCGCAGAGGCTCCAACTGAACCAGAAGGCAGAGAGATGCGTGAGTCTGTTGGATATAGTCGCAGACTAGCAACTATCCTAGCATCAAAAAAAAAGTAATTGAAAGCATAGACCTGTATGATCTGTTGGTGGCAAAGCGCAATGCTGCCAACAGTGAAGACAATCCAGAAACAATCAGCTGGCAAGCATTAGGTAACGAAACTGAGAATACCTTAGGCCAGCGCATAGACAATCCCCGAGCATTTAAAACACAATTTGAAGCAGATCCAGAGTTAGACAAGATCTGTAGTTATGGTCCTGAAGGTGTTAAACTAAAAACTGACGCAGAAGAATCACCAGCCAGCGGCGGCAACACCGGTGAGGATAATGTAAGTAAAATGGCCAAATCTGCAACGGCAAGACGCCAGGGTTGACATAATCAAAGACCTGTTGTATAATAAGATATGAGTCTACTTATATCAAAATACAACTATAATACATTAGCTAGGGATGAAAGCACAGGCAAGCGATTATATTCGACACCTGATGGCTTTAAAGTCCCCTCAGTTACTACTATATTAGAAAAAACTAAACCTGCCGAAGCACGTGAAGCTTTGGCTAATTGGCGTAAAAGCGTCGGTGAAGCAAAGGCAAATCAAATAACTACAGAAGCTGCCAATCGTGGAACTAGAATGCATACGTTTTTGGAACGGTTTATCAAAGGTGAAGAACTAAGAGAAAGCCTAAGTAATCCATATGCCCAACAAAGCCTGTTAATGGCTAAGAAAGTAATTGATGAGGGCTTTAGGCCAATAAGCGAAGTTTGGGGCAGTGAAGTTCCACTGTACTTCCCAGAACTATACGCTGGAACTACTGATTGTGTAGGCATACATGATGGTGCAGAAAGTATTCTTGACTTCAAACAATCCAATAAGCCCAAACGCATAGAATGGATTGAGGATTATTTCTTACAGCTTACAGCCTATGCACTGGCACACAACGAAGTACATGGCACAAACATACGCAAGGGTGTTATAATGATGTGTGTTAGACCACCTGAAATAGCCCCAGGTCAATGGGGAGAACCACAGTATCAGCAATTTGTCCTTGAAGAACGGGACTTTGACATGTGGGTAGGACGTTGGTGCGATAGGGTAGAACAATACTACGCTCAAACATGATAAATATCCAATAAGAGGATATTTTCATGGCTGTCGTACAAATTTCTAGGATTCAGATCCGTAGAGGTCAAAAAAATCAAGGTTCGGGTATTCCACAATTAGCCAGCGGCGAACTTGCATGGGCTGTGGATACACAGGAACTTTTTGTTGGTAACGGTAGTGTTGCAGAAGGTGCACCATATGTAGGAAACACAAAGGTGCTGACAACCAATGACAACATTTTAGATTTATTTGAACAATACCAATATAAAAAGAATGACCCTACAATACAAACTGGTGCAGACAGCAATTATCCTGTACTAAGAAGTATTCAAGAACGTTTAGATGAACGTGTAAGTGTAGCAGCCTTTGGAGCAGTAGGTGATCAAGGCAGCACAGATGATACACTGGCTATACAGCGAGCCATTGATAACTTGTATCTTAATCCTTCCAGTGTGGGACTACCACAGGGAAGATTTATTTTAGATTTTGGTCCAGGAGTTTACACAGTATCTAGTACAATTTATATTCCTAGTTATTGTAGCATTATTGGTGCTGGCCAAGGAAGAACTGTAATCAATTACACAGGAACTGGCAGCGCATTTGAATTTGTCAATGACACTAGTACACCGGGATCATATGCAAATATTAGTACCAGCACATTTTCAAATCAATGTAAGCATGTTCTCCTAAAAGGTTTTACATTAAACATTTCTAGTGTAAACACTACTGGTTTAAAATTAAATGCTGTAAGAAATAGTATATTTGATGACATAGGCATTAACGGTAGTTGGGAACTGGCCGACAGTCTAGAGGCAAACAGTATAGCTATAGGAATGTATGCTTTTAGTGCGGCTGTTACTTCAGCTTCGAATCAATTTTATAATGTAACTTTTAGAAATTTTAGTTACGGTGTTTTTGCCAAACAAGATATTATTAATAATAATTTTGAGAACTGCACATTTGAGCACCTGTACATGGGAGTTAGTTTTGGTGTTGGCGCAAACCTAACATCAACTGGTGAGCAGTACGGACCTAGAAACAATAGTATTTCTGATTCAACATTTGATTTTGTTAGAAGACAAGGAATCAAAATAGCCAACGGTAGTGGTAATACTAGTACTGCTAATAGATTTGTTAAAGTGGGTAATGATAATGCGTCATCAACATTGAACCCAGTTTACGGTCAAATTGAATTTGACAGCATCGGTAACAGCAGTATACAAGATATTTTCGATAGAGGCGATGCATTATCAACTACTAATTTAACAACACCATATGTGGGTGAAGTAGTTGGGCAAACATCATTTACAAATGTACTAACAAGAAAAATCAATATTGTTCAAGCAGGCTCATTCATTAATCTTTTTAGATTACCAATCGCAAACAAAATAGGCTACGAAATTGAATATGTTTATCAAAGTACTAGTCATGCTAGAATGCGCAGAGGAAAGATGCTAGTAGCCATAGACAATGTTAATAATAGTGTGCAGTTAGTTGATGAATACGAATATACTGGCATAAGCGGTGACACTAATTTGGAATTTAGTGCCACATTGGTTGACTCAGATTCATCTGGTAGCAGAGACGCTGTTCAAATCAAATATCGAAATAGTAGCGCCAGCGACGTTGCCACATTGAGCTATACATATAGAGCATTGAGTTAATGTCAAAGTGTCTTGACTGTGTTCAAAAAATAGTATATTATTTTCATTGGAACAATGATATAGATTTTAGTATATCAAAATTCCCCATTTACCATTAGAATCATAACGAAAACAACAATCTTTGGAGAGATTGATTCTATCACTAAATACTTTCTACTTTTAAGTGCGAAGAAGAAACAGAGACTATGACCAAGATTACAGTAATAAAAAGGAGCGGGGATAAGGTTTCCTTAGACCTAACAAAATGGCAGACACAGGTAGCGAAGGTATGTAAAGGCATTGCAGACGTAAGTCAATCTATGATAGAGATCAAAGCACAGCCACATTTCTATGATGGCATCTCTACTAGAGAAATTGATGAGATTACCTTACGTGCTATTGTTGATCTTATCGACATCGAATCAAATCCAGACATCGGTCACACAAATTATCAATATGTGGCTGGCAAACAAAGACTCAGCATGTTAAGAAAGGATGTGTATGGAAGTTATACGCCACCTCGCCTTTATGACGTTGTAAAAAAGAATATTGAAGTAGGACTTTATACACCAGAACTTCTCAAATGGTATAGTGAAGATGACTGGAACAAGATGGACGAGATCATAGATCACGAAAAAGATGAATTGTATTCATATGCTGCCATTGAACAGTTAATAGAGAAGTACCTAGTGCGTAATCGTGCTACAAAGGAAATCTATGAAACTCCTCAAGTACGTTACATGGTGGCAGCGGCAACCGTATTCCATAAAGAAGAACCCAATACTGCTCGCATTCGTTACATTAAAGAATATTATAATGCATCCAGTGATGGTCTTTTCACTCTCGCTACTCCCGTTCTTGCTGGTCTGGGCACGCCTACCAAGCAGTTTAGTAGCTGTGTCCTTATTCGTAGCGATGACGATCTTGATAGTATCTTCGCTAGTGGAGAAATGATGGCCAAGTATGCCAGCAAACGTGCAGGCATTGGTTTAGAAATTGGCAGACTTCGTCCACTAGGTAGCCCCATCAGAGGTGGAGAGATCATGCATACTGGCATGATTCCTTTTTTAAAGAAATGGTTCGGTGATTTACGTTCATGTTCCCAAGGCGGCATTAGAAATGCTAGTGCTACAGTCTTTTATCCTATTTGGCATCATCAGTTTGACGACCTTATTGTTCTTAAGAATAATCAAGGAACTGAAGAAACTCGCGTTAGACACATGGACTACGGAGT
>JACCEC010325345.1_pt1 | contig 13645 bp, 12 predicted proteins | sample 7450121 | NCBI WGS metagenome assembly JACCEC01 (sample SAMN15323455, study PRJNA562643) | freshwater metagenome | isolation source: river surface water | place: USA:Blue River Watershed | collected 2017-08-18 | reverse complement strand
GTAATCGGCGTAGGCCCAGTACAGCTCGAGCATCGTGAACTCGGGGTTGTGCCGCGTCGACAGCCCCTCGTTGCGGAAGTTGCGGTTGATCTCGTACACGCGCTCGAAGCCACCGACCACGAGCCGCTTGAGATACAGCTCCGGCGCAATGCGCAGGTACATGTCGATGTCGAGCGCATTGTGGTGGGTGACGAACGGACGCGCGGTCGCACCACCCGGGATGGGCTGCATCATCGGCGTCTCGACTTCCATGAAGTCGCGGCCGTCGAGGAAGGCGCGGATGTGCTTCACGATCGCGGTGCGCTGCAGGAACACCTTGCGCGAATCGTCGTTGACGATGAGGTCGACGTAACGCTGCCGGTAGCGCGTGTCGGTATCCGACAGGCCATGCCACTTGTCGGGCAGCGGACGCAGCGACTTCACGAGCAGCCGCAGGCTGCCCGCCTTCACCGAAAGCTCGCCGGTGCGGGTCCGGAACAGCACGCCCTCGGCACCCAGCGTATCGCCCACATCCCAGCCCTTGAAGGCTTCGTAGCTGTCGGGCAGCGAGGCCGACTGCAGGAACAGCTGGATGCGGCCGCTGCGGTCGGCCAGCGTGACGAAGCTGGCCTTGCCCATCACGCGCTTGGCCATCATGCGGCCGGCCACGGTCACCGGCACCGGGTTGGCCTCGAACCAGGCGGCGTCCTTGTCGGCGTACTGCGCGTGCAGGTCGGCCGCCAGGTGGTCGCGCCGGAAGTCGTTCGGAAAGGCGATGCCCGTCTCCCGCAGCGCTGCCAGCTTGGCGCGGCGCTCGGCAATCAGGCGGTTCTCGTCCTGGGCGGCCTCGGCGGCCACAGCGGGTTGTTCGGTCGTCATGGTCAGAGCCCCGCCTTCAGGCTGGCTTCGAGGAAGGGATCGAGGTCGCCATCGAGCACCACGCCCGTATTGCCGATCTCGACGTTGGTCCGCAGGTCCTTGATGCGCGACTGGTCGAGCACGTAGCTGCGGATCTGGTTGCCCCAGCTCACATCGCTCTTGGAGTCTTCCAGCACCTTGGCCGCGGCGTTGCGCTTGTTGACCTCGAGCTCATAGAGCTTGGCCTTCAGCATCTTCATCGCGGTGGAACGGTTCTTGTGCTGGCTGCGCTCGGTCTGGCAGGCCACCACGATGCCCGAGGGCATGTGGCGCAGGCGCACGGCGGACTCGGTCTTGTTGACGTGCTGGCCACCGGCGCCGCTGGAACGGTAGACGTCCATCTCGATGTCCGCCGGATTGACGTCGATGCTGATGTCGTCGTCGGTTTCCGGCGACACGAACACCGAGGCGAACGAGGTATGGCGCCGGTTGCCCGAGTCGAAGGGACTCTTGCGGACCAGCCGGTGCACGCCCGTCTCGGTACGCAACCAGCCGTAGGCGTACTCGCCGCGGAAGTTGATGGTGCAGCTCTTGATGCCGGCCACTTCGCCATCGCTGACGTCCATGACCTCGCACTCGAAGCCGCGGCGCGCGCCCCAGCGCAGGTACATGCGCATGAGCATGCTGGCCCAGTCCTGGGCTTCGGTGCCGCCGGCACCGGCCTGGATGTCGAGGAAGGCGCTGCGCGGATCCATTTCGCCGCTGAACATCCGCTTGAACTCGAGTTTGCGCACCAGCGCCTCGAGCTGCGGCGCATCGGCCTCGATGGCCGCGGCCGTGTCGGCGTCCTCTTCAGCCTCGGCCATCTCGAGCAGTTCGAGTGCGTCGGCCAGCGAGGCGCGGGTCTTGTCGAGCTGTTCGAGTTCCTGGGCGAGCTTGACGCGCTCACGACCCAGCTCCTGCGCCTTGTCCGGTTGCGACCAGACATCGGGCGCCTCGAGCTCGAGGGTTACTTCTTCCAGGCGTTCCTTCTTGCTGTCGTATTCAAAGGAACCCCCTGAGCGACTCATTGCGCTCCTGCAGATCCTTGAGGGTCCGCTTCAACTGGCTGGTTTCAAGTGGCATGTCATCCTGCCGACGGGTGTGGCGTAGCCCGGCAGTCTATCACCGCAGGGTCATGCCGGTTCCTGCAGATGCTCCACCATCAGTTGCAGGCGGCGCTCGCCACCGTAGTGGTTGACGTCAAGCCGGTAGACCAGTTCGCGCAGGCCGGTCGGTGCCGGGCGATCCGGCGTCTCGAAATAGCCGAAGCAGACCGCTTCGAGGCGCAGCCGCGAACCCACCGGACGCACCCAGCACTTCAGGTGGCGCTCGCCAATGACACGCGTCTGCAGGATCTCGAACACGCCGTCGAAGCTGGGCTCTGGAAAGGCCTGGCCCCAAGGGCCGGCATCGCGCAGCAGCTGCGCGGTGGCCAACGACAGCTCGTCATGCGCCAGCTCGCCGTCCGTCAGCAGGCGATCGGCGGCCGCCACAGCCTCCATCCAGCGGGCGCACTCGCGCTCGAAAGCCCGCGCGAAGTGGTCGAGCCGCTCTTCCGCCAGGGTCAGGCCGGCGGCCATCGCGTGCCCGCCGAAGCGTTCGATGAGCCCAGGCTCGCGGGTGGCGATGGCTTCCAGCACATCGCGTACGTGCACACCTTCCACCGAACGCGCCGAACCGCGCAGCCAGCCGTCGCCCGCGCGGGCGAAAGCCACCACCGGCCTGCGCAGGCGTTCCTTGACGCGCCCGGCCACCAGACCGACCACACCTTGGTGCCAGTCGGCGTCGAACAGCGCCACGCCATGCCGCCGCTCGCCCCGTCCGGGAAGGTCGATGCGACTGACCGCCGCCAAGGCCGTGGCCTGCATGTCGGCCTCGATGCGGCGGCGCTCGCGGTTGATGGCATCCAGCCGACCGGCCAGCGCGTGGGCCTGGGTCGGCTCCTCGGCCAGCAGGCATTCGATGCCGATCCCCATGTCTTCCAGCCGGCCTGCCGCATTGAGGCGCGGTGCCACGGCAAACCCGAGGTCGCTGGCCACCAGTTGGGCTGGCGCACGCCCGGCAATGTCGAGCAGCGCCAGGATGCCGGGCCGGCAGCGGCCCTCGCGGATGCGCTGCAAACCCATGGACACCAGCAGACGGTTGTTGTCGTCGAGCGGCACCACATCGGCGACGGTGCCCAGTGCCACCAGGTCGAGCAGCTCGGCTGCCTGCAGCGCGTCGGCCGGCAGGTTTCCCTCCCGCTGCAACTGCCGCCGCAGCGCCAACAGCACATAGAAGGCCACGCCCACGCCGGCCAGCGCCCGGCTGGCAAAGCCGCTGTCCGGCAGGTTCGGATTGACGATGACGTCGGCCGCCGGCAGCTCGCGGCCCGGCAGGTGGTGGTCGGTGACCAGCACGGCCATGCCCAGCTCGCGCGCCCGCTGCACGCCGGCCACGCTGCTGATGCCGTTGTCGACGGTGACCAGCAGCGTGGGGGCACGCTGCGCCGCCAGCTCGACGATCTCCGGTGAGAGTCCGTAGCCGAACTTGAAGCGGTCGGGCACCAGGTAGCCCACCGTGGCGAAACCCCAGGCCCGCAGGGCCCGCAGCAGCACCGCCGTGCTGGTCGCGCCGTCAGCGTCATAGTCGCCGACGACCAGTACGTGGCCCTGCCGGTGGGCCGCGAGCAGGGACGCCGCGGCTTCCACGCCACCCAGGCTGCCCACCGGCAGCAGGCGATCGGGTGTACGGCGCAGCTGCCCGGTGCTGGCGATGCCCCGCGCAGCCAATACGCGTGCCAGCAGCGGCGGCAGCTCCGCCAGGGCGACATCCGGCACGGCACTGCGGCGCTCGATACGGCGACGCGCAATGGCCGATCCGGTGGGCGGGGTTGCGGCAGCAGGCGCGGCACCGGTCAGTCCGCTCCGCGCCAGCAGGTCAGCCAAGCGCTGCGTCACGGCGCGACCTGCCACCAGCTCCGGGGTCGGCGCCAGAAACGCCAGGCGCGCGCACCGCGGTACTCGAACACCTCGCCATTCCAGAGCAGTTGCAGGGCCGGCAACCGGCCGGCATCGACAGCCGCCACGGCCGGCGCGAGCCATCCACTGTCGATCTGGGGCAGCGGCACGCGCAGGGCGCTGACCACGACGGCTGCGGACTCCGGCTGCTCCACCGCCGGCCACCCCGTTGGCAGTGCCTGCACGTCGCGGCCGCAGAGGCGGCCCAGCGCTGCGGCGACGGCATCGTTGGCGTACAGGGTGCCGCCGCCCTCCAGCAAGCGGTCGCGCCGCAACAGGCCCGCCTCGGGCGGCTCGCCGCCGCCCCACAGCCACAGGCCGTTGACGGGCAAGGCACCGCGGGCCGTGCGCAACACATTCACGGCATGCTCGTGCAGCCAGAGCTCCAGTTCGCTGGCGAGTGCCCGCAGGGCACGCGCCTGCAGCCCCTGCGGCTGCTGCGCGGCGCCGAGCGCACGTCCCGTCCACGCTGCCGGATCAGCCGCCTGGACAGCACGCAGGCCGGAGCCCTGCAGCAGCAGCGCGCCGAAGACCGGCTGCAGGACCAGCCCCTGGCCGCCGAAATCGGCGGCAAAGCGCTCGCAGACCAGCGCCGTCTCGTCGCGGGTGAGTTGCAGCACGCCCTGCGGGTGGAGGCGCAGGTGATCCAGCGCGGCAGTCCGGTGCACCGGTACGGCCAGCCACGGGTCGGCGTCATCGGGCAGGTCCAGCAGCGAGGCCGCGAGGCGGGCCGGTGGCACGCCGGCCAGGTTGCTGCGCCCCAGCGTTGTGGCGAGCACGGAACGCCAGTCGCGCACAGCGGCCGGCGCTTGCGGGCGCAACTGCGCCCAGCGCAGCACGTGTTCGACGGCAGGCAGGCGGAACGGCGCCGGCGCATCGGCGTTGGCGCCCTCGTTGGGCTCCAGCGCAAGATCGGCGACTACGAGGGTGAAGGGCATTCGCGTATCGTAGCGGCATGAAGCTTCATGAGGGCATCGGTCAGGACCTGAACCTGGTCCGCCACTGGGCGGCAGACGGCGTGGTGGTCGGCGCGCAACGCCTGCCGCTGCCCTGCGTGGTGGCCCCGCGCCATCTGCACAGCACCTGGGCCGCAGCGCCACGCTGGAGCCAGTTCGACGAGGTGCTGGCCGTGCTGTGGCCGCTCGAGCCGCGCATCGTGCTGCTGGGCACCGGCAGCCGGCAGCAGTTTGCCCCGGCACCGCTGCGGCGCCTGTTCCTTGAGAGGCAGGTGGCGCTGGAATGCATGGACGGCGCAGCCGCCTGCCGCACTTTCAACGTGCTGGCCCAGGAAGAGCGGGCTGCCGTGCTGCTGGCCCTGCCGGACGATTTCCCGGACTGACCCCCAGCGGCGGCGCAGAGCCGCTTTATTTCCCCCGGCGGTACCGCTACCTTTCGAGGGTTATTCACGTGGAGTCCCTCAAAATGCTGAATGTCCGTACCCTCGCGCTCGGCGCGGCGGTCGCGACGGCGCTGGCCCTGGTCGGCTGCTCCAAGCAGCCCGGCCCGGCCAACGTCGACGATGCCCGACTGCTGGCCGCCGCCAGCGACAATGCCAACTGGATGACCACCGGCCGCACCTTTGACGAGCAGCGCTTCAGCCCGCTCGCCAAGGTGAATGCCGGCAACGTCAAGGAACTGGGCCTGGCCTGGTCGCACGACTTCGATGCGGTGGCGCGTGGCCAGGAAGCCACGCCGATCGTCGTCGACGGTGTCATGTACGTGTCCACGGCATGGAGCAAGGTGTTCGCGCTGGACGCGAAGACCGGCAAGCTGCTGTGGGGCTACGACCCGCAGGTGCCGGGCGAGACCGGCATCGACGCCTGCTGCGACGTGGTGAACCGTGGTGTCGCCGTGTACCAGGGCAAGGTCTACGTCGGTGCCCTCGACGGCCGCCTGATCGCCCTGAACGCCGCGGACGGCAAGGTCGTGTGGGAACAGCGCACCTTCGAGAAGGGTGAGCGCCGCACGCTCACGCACGCCCCGCGCATCGTCAAGGGCCTGGTCATCATGGGCAACACCGGCGCCGAGTACGGCGTACGCGGTTACGTGTCGGCCTACGATGCCGCGACCGGCGCGCAGAAGTGGCGCTTCTTCACGGTGCCGGGCAACCCGGCGGCCGGTCCGGACGGCGCTGCCTCCGACGAGGCCATGAAGATCGCGGCCCCGACCTGGGGCGGCGAGTTCTGGAAGTACGGCGGCGGTGGCACGGTGTGGAACGGCATTGCCTTCGACCCCGCCTTGAACCTGCTGTATTTCGGCACCGGCAACGGCACGCCCTGGAACTACCAGCAGCGCAACGGTGGCGAACAGGGCAAGGACAACCTGTTCATCGACTCCATCCTGGCGGTGGACGTCGACACCGGCGCCTACAAGTGGCACTTCCAGACCACGCCCGGCGATGAGTGGGACTATGACGCCACCAACCACCTGATCCTCGCGGATCTGAAGGTGGGCGGTGCCGACCGCAAGGTCATCATGCAGGCGTCCAAGAACGGCTTCTTCTACGTGCTGGACCGCGCCACCGGCGAGTTCATCTCGGGCAAGAACTTCGTGCCCGTGGCCTGGACGACCGGCCTCGACGAAAAGGGTCGCCCGGCGATCCCGGACGAGGCGCGCTACAGCGTGACCGGCAAGCCCTTCAACGGCACGCCGGGCCCGGGTGGCGGAAACAGCTGGCACCCGATGTCGTTCAACCCGGCGACGGGTCTGGTGTACATCTCGGCGCTCGAGACGGGCTTCGGCTTCGTGCCCAAGACCGACGACAAGCAGAGCAAGTACACCTTCAACATCGGCTTCGACTTCGCCAAGGGTTCGCTGCCGCAGGTTCCGGAGATCAAGGCCGGTGCCCGCGCCGGCACCAAGGGGTTCCTGCTGGCCTGGGATCCGGTGAACCAGAAGGAAGCCTGGCGCGTGCAGCATGACCATCCCTGGCACGGCGGCACGCTGACCACGGCGGGCAACCTGGTGTTCCAGGGCACGCCGTTCGGCGAGTTCGTGGCCTACAGTGCCGACAAGGGCGAGAAGCTGTGGTCGCACTCGGCACAGACCGGCATCATGGCTGGTGCCATCAGCTATGAAGTCGATGGCGAGCAGTTCATCGCCGTGCTGTCGGGCTATGGCGGCGCGCTGCCGATGGCCGCCGGCGAGGTGGTGGTCGACCGCAAGAGCAAGACCAACGTGCCGCGCATGCTGGTCTATTCCCTCGGCGGCAAGGCCACGCTGCCGCAGGACATGGCGGTTGAGCTGCCGCTGAACCCGCCTCCCGCCACGGCCAGCGCGGCCGTGGTCGAGAAGGGCTTCAACCTGTACCACCCGTACTGCACGAACTGCCACGGCGACGGTGCGGTCAGCGCCAGCTTCATCCCGGACCTGCGTCGCAGCCCGACGCTGGCCAGCGCCGAGGAGTGGGAGAACATCGTGCTCAAGGGCACGCGCAATGCGCGCGGCATGGTCAACCACTCGGAAGAGCTGACCAGGGACGACGTCGAGGCGATCCGCGCCTACGTCATCAAGCGCGCCCACGACGCGCTCGCGGAGCAGAAGACCGCGACGGGCACCGGCGGCGCCGGCTGATCCCGTGACGGCGGGGTGCCGTGCGAAGCAGCACGGCGCCCTGCCCCAACCGCTACACTGCGGGCTCCTGTCGACACTGGAGCCCGCATGACCCGTTCCCGCATTGCCTTGGCCGTGGCTGCCCTGTTGGCCACTGCCCCGCTGGCCGCCCTGCACGCCGCCGCCAAGCCGGCCGCTGCGAAGCCTGCCGCCAACGCCGCTGCCCCCATGACCGATGACGAGAAGGCGCTGTACAGCCTCGGCGTCATCCTGAGCAGCAACATCCAGAGTTTCGAGTTTTCGGCGGCCGAACTGGAGCGCGTGAAACAGGGTCTGGCCGATGGCGCCCTGGGCAAGGCCAATCTTGAGGAAGTCGAAAAGCACGTGGGACGCCTGCAGGAACTGCAGGGCCAGCGGGCCGCGGCGGCCGTGGAGCGGGAAAAGGCTGCCGGCGTTGCTTACCAGGCCAAGGCCGCTGCCGAGGCCGGTGCCACGCGCCTCGATACCGGGGTCATCCTCCGCCACATCGCCGAGGGCACCGGACCGAGCCCGCAGCAGAGCGACCAGGTCAAGGTGCACTACGAAGGCCGCTTCGTCGACGGCAAGGTGTTCGACAGCTCCTACCAGCGCAACGAGCCCGCCACGTTCCCGCTGGACGGCGTGATCCCCTGCTGGACGCTGGGCGTGCAGCAGCTGAAGGTGGGCGGCAAGGCGCAGCTGGTGTGCCCGCCGGACCAGGCCTACGGTGACGCCGGACGACCGCCGCAGATGCGCGGTGGCGCCACCCTGGTGTTCAGCGTCGAGCTGCTGGAGATCGTGGCTCCGACGCCGCCCGCCGCGGAGGCGGCCAGCCCGGCGCCGGCAGCCGCCGGTGCTGCCGCGGGCAGCCACGCCGGACACGCCCACTGATGCCCTGCGCGCCGGGTGCCTTGTGCACCCGGCGCCACACGGCACCAGAAATAAGAAGCCCCTGTTGCCTTGCGGCGCCAGGGGCTTTCTTCGGAGACCCCCCGGCTCACCGGGGGAAGGCACAGAGGAGCAGGTCGCTCCAGATTTGTTGACCAGTCATTCGGCGCCGTAACACTCGAACGCTTGCCGGTACGCTTTTTATTTTTCTTCTATCGAATCAATTTTTGCTTTTGTTGGACGTGTTGCTTTTGTCGGACCCTTCCTGACGCCGCTACACCCTGTGCCTTCTCCCGGTGAGCCCGTGGGTGTTTTGGCAACAACCCTCGAACCGTCTCCGTTGAGCAACATCTGAACACAAACTGAACGGCCCGCCAAGCCCCTTTCCGCCCCGTTACGGATTGAAACCAATCCGCTTTTGAATGAACTTCCGGATCGTGCCGTTCCGGATCGTTTGGGGGGTCAGGCCAGACCGGCCAGCAGCGGGACGAACGACACCGGGCCCAAAGATTCCTGGCGGAGGCCCCCCTCGGTGCGTGTGACGCGCAGCAACTGTTGCTGCCCCTCGGGCCCCACCGGCAACACCAGACGCCCGCCGGGCGCCAACTGTTCCAACAGCGCTTCGGGAACCACCAGCGGCGCCGCCGCTGCCAGGATGCCATCGAACGGAGCCTGGGAGGACCAGCCACGCATGCCGTCGCCGTGGCGGAAGCGGACGTTGCGCACCGCCAACTCGAGCATGCGCTCCTGCGCGCGTTTGACCAGCGGTTCGATGCGTTCGACGGAAAACAGCTTGCCCACCAGCGGCGCCAGCACTGCGGTCTGGTAGCCGCAGCCGCTGCCGATTTCGAGCACGCGCTGCAGCGGACCCGCCGCGAGCAAGGCCTCGGTCATGCGCGCCACGATGAAGGGCTGCGAAAGCGTCGGGCTCCAGCCAATCGGCAACGCGGTGTCGTCGTAGGCGCGGCTGGCCAGCGCCTCATCGACGAAGATGTGGCGCGGCACGCTGCGAATGCGCTCGAGCACGCGCTCGTCGCGGATACCCTGTTCCCGCAGGCGCTGCACCAGACGGTCCCGCGTGCGGGCCGAGGTCATGCCGATGCCGGTGTGGGTGGCGTTCATGTCGGGATCGAGAGCCTTCAGGCCAGCGGGCGCAGCCAGGCACCAATGGCCGGCAGCGCGCTGTGCCGCGTCAGGTCGACCTGCAGGGGCGTGACCGACACATAGCCGTTCGCCACTGCGTGGAAGTCGGTGCCCTCGCCCGCATCGGCGCCCTCGCCGGGCGGACCGATCCAGTACATGCGCCGGCCGCGGGGATCGGCGACCGGGATGGCGGGCTCGGAACGGTGTCGTCCCCCCAACCGCGTCGCCCGGATACCGCGCAACTGCTCGTAGGGCAGGTCCGGGATGTTCACGTTCAGCGTGACCCCACGTTCCAGCGGACTGTCCTGCAGGCGGGACACCAGCGCCGTGGCCACGCGGGCAGCGGCCTCGAAATGCCGTCCGCTGCCCGGTTCGACGCAGAGCGAGAACGCCACGGTGGGCAAGCCCAGGAAGCGCCCTTCAATGGCGGCAGCAACCGTCCCGGAATAGAGCGTGTCGTCACCCAGGTTGGCACCGTCGTTGATGCCGGCGCAGACGATGTCGAACTCCTGGCTGAAGTACCCGGAAATGGCCAGATGCACGCAATCGGTGGGCGTACCGCCGACCACGTAATGGATGCCGGGCTCGGATTCGAAGACGCGCAGCGGCACGTCGAGCGTCAGCGAGTTGCTGGCGCCGCTGCGATTGCGGTCGGGAGCCATGACGGTCGTCGGCCCGAGTGCTCGGAGGGCCTGATGGAGCCTCACGATACCCTCGGCGCGATAACCGTCATCATTGCTGACGAGGATTTGCATGCTCAGTACAAGGCCGAACGGATGGCGCGCGCAATATACTCGAAATCATCGCCCGCCGGCGCGGGCAGCGGAGCCACGACCATGCGCGAGGAGGACCGGCAACTGTTCCGCAACGCAGTTCGCGACGTGCAGCCGCTGGCCGTTGAACCCCGCCGGGTGGCGGAGCAGACCCGGCGCCGCCCTCGTCCCGAGGCCCGCTTCGCCAAGGCCGACCGGCTGGAAGTGCTGGCCGAAAGCCTGGCCGACCTGCGCCAGCCCTTGGCGCCGGTCATCGAATCCGGCGAGGAACTGCTCTATCGCCGCGACGGCGTGCAGGAGACCGTGTTCCGCAAACTGCGCAGCGGCCAGTACCGTGTCGAGGCCGAACTCGACCTGCACGGCCTGACCGTGGACCAGGCCGGCCAGGAACTGTCCGGATTCGTGGCGGCGGCGCTGGTGGCGCAATACCGCGTGCTGCGCATCGTGCATGGCAAGGGCCGGCGATCCGGCCACCGTGGCCCGGTGCTCAAGCGGCTGGTCAACGGCTACCTGCGGCGTGTCGACGCCGTGCTGGCCTTTGCCAGCGCGCGCGAAGTCGATGGCGGCGTGGGTGCCAGCCTCGTGCTGCTGGCCAACCTGCGCAAGTCGCGCTAGGCCGGGCGCGTCCGCCGCAGCAGTACGCTGGCCATGGCGGCCAGCCCCTCGCCCCGGCCGATGAACCCCAGCCGCTCGGTGGTCGTGGCCTTCAGGTTGACGTCCTGCTCGTCGATGGCCAGCAGTGTGGCCACGCGCTGGCAGATCTGCTGCCGGAAACGCCCGATCCGTGGCGCCTCGGCCAGCAGCGTCAGGTCGGCATTGACCACCGAAAAGCCGCGCTCGCCGATGCGCTCGAGCACCGTGGTGACGAACACGCTGCTGGAAGCGCCCTTCCAGCGCGGATCCGTATCGGGAAAATGTTGGCCGATGTCGCCCAGCCCCGCGGCCCCCAGCAGGGCGTCGCAGAGCGCGTGCAGCAGCACGTCGCCATCGGAATGGGCCAGGACTCCCTGGGTGTGGGGAACCAGCACGCCCCCGAGCATGACGCCCTCACCCGGTCCGAAGGCATGGACATCGAAACCTGAACCCACGCGCAGATCGGTCATGGTGCCGCCCCCTCCAGTCCTTGCAGCACGGCGGCGGCCAGTGCCAGGTCGCCCGCCGTGGTGATCTTGATGTTGCCCGCCGACCCCTCGACCAGAACCGGCGCCAGCCCCTGCCATTCCAGCGCCTGCGCCTCATCCGTGGGTTGCCGGCCTGCGACAGCGGCGGCCTGCAGCGCCTGCCGCAGCATGCCCACCGTGGCCGCCTGCGGTGTGAGAGCACGCCACAGGCCGGTGCGCGGCACGGTTTCGACCACTTCTGCAGCCGCCGGGGCGGCCCGCTTGAGCGTATCGGCCAAGGGAGCCGCCAGCAGCGCCGCGACGGCACCGCAAGCCATCACGGCTTTCAGGGCTTGCAGGTCGGACGCCGCCAGGCAGGGGCGCGCAGCATCATGGACCAGCACGATGTCGTCGTCGGCCGCAGGCAGGGCCTGCAGCGCCCGCAGCACCGAGTCGCAGCGCTCGGCACCGCCTGCCACCCGTTGCAGCGCCACGCCCGCCTGCGAATGCAGGCCCAGGCTGGGCCACCAGGGATCGTCCGCAGCCAGCGCCACGGCCACACCGCGGCATTGCGGATCGTCAAGGAAAGGTTTCAATGCCCACTCGATGACCGTGCGTCCGGCCAACGGGCTGTACTGCTTGGGCCGTTCGCTGCCGAAGCGGCGCCCTACTCCGGCGGCCGGCATTACCAGCCAGTAGTGCATGGTTGCCTCAGCGGGCCGCTGTGCGGGTCGGCAGTTCACGCACCACGTCGGGGGGGCCCAGCGACGGCAAGGCCGGCTTGGGGGCCGCCGCCGGCGACGATGCCGCCGGCGAAACCTGGTAGTACTGCTCGCCGGCAGCCACCAGGCCCAGATCGGCGCGGGCGCGCTCTTCGAGCGCTGCCAGACCCTGCTTCAGGTCACGGACCTCGGCCGCCAACTGCCGATTGCGCTCGGACAGGCGCTCGTTCTCGGCACGCTGCACGGCCACGGCCTGCTCGAGGCGGGCCACTTCGTGCAGCCCACCGTCGGACACAGTGACCCGGTACCAGGACACCAGGCAGAGGCAGAGCAGGCCGAGCGCGAACCACCTCATGGCAACACTCCGCAGGTCAGAGCTTGAACGGGAAAGCGTTGCGGCCAGCGTACCGCGCCTGATCGCCCAGCAGGCCCTCGATGCGCAGCAACTGGTTGTACTTGGCGATGCGGTCGGAGCGCGACATCGAGCCGGTCTTGAGCTGCGTCGAGGCGGTGGCCACGGCGATGTCGGCGTTGGTGTGGGCCTCGGTCTCGCCAGAGCGGTGCGAAACGATGGACGCGTAGCCGGCGCGTTCGGCCATTTCGATGGCCTCGAGCGTTTCGGTCAGGGTGCCGATCTGGTTGACCTTGATGAGGATGGCATTGGCGATGTGCTTGCTGATGCCCTCCGCCAGGATCTTCGTGTTGGTGACGAACAGGTCGTCGCCCACCAGCTGCACGTTCCTGCCCAGCGCCTGCGTCAGCTGCGCCCAGCCGTCCCAGTCACCCTCGGCCATGCCATCTTCGATGGTGACGATCGGGTAGCGCGAGCACAGGCCCGCCAGGTACTGCGTGAACTCGGCCGACGTGAAGCTGCGGCCCTCGCCTTCCAGGTGGTACTTGCCGTCCTTGAAGAACTCGCTGCTGGCCACGTCGAGGCCCAGGTAGATGTCCTTGCCCAGCGAGTATCCGGCACGCTCCACCGCTTCGGTGATCACGGCCAGTGCTTCCTCGTTGGACTTGAGGTTGGGCGCAAAACCGCCCTCGTCGCCCACCGAAGTGGCCAGGCCACGGTCGTGAAGGATTTTCTTCAGCGTGTGGAAGATCTCGGCACCGTAGCGCAGCGCCTCGGACAGCGAGGGCGCGCCCACCGGCAGGATCATGAACTCCTGCACGTCGAGGCTGTTGTCGGCATGGGCACCGCCATTGATGATGTTCATCATCGGCAGCGGCATGACCGGCGCACGGGCCGGGTCGGAGCCCAGGGTTGCCAAGTGGCGGAACAACGGCAGCTTGGCGTCGGCCGCCGCCGCCTGCGCCGCTGCCAACGAGATGGCCAGCAGCGCATTGGCGCCCAGCCGTCCCTTGTTGTCGGTGCCGTCGAGCTCGATCATGCGGGCATCGATGGCGCGCTGTTCGCGCGCGTCGAGACCCTTGACCACATCACGCAGCACGCCATTGACGTGCCCCACGGCCTTGCGCACGCCCTTGCCCAGGTAGCGCGACTTGTCGCCATCGCGCAGCTCGACGGCCTCGCGGGAGCCCGTGCTGGCGCCCGAAGGAACCGCGGCACG
>JACCEC010065335.1_pt1 | contig 13650 bp, 13 predicted proteins | sample 7450121 | NCBI WGS metagenome assembly JACCEC01 (sample SAMN15323455, study PRJNA562643) | freshwater metagenome | isolation source: river surface water | place: USA:Blue River Watershed | collected 2017-08-18 | reverse complement strand
TGCCTTCCGCGACTTCGCCATGTCGGTGGTCGAGTCGATCCAGAACGTGATCGCCGAAATGATGGCGATGTACGTGCTGAAGAAGATCCTCGGCGTCTTCGGCATGACGATCAGTGGTGGCGGGGCCGAGATTGTTCCGGTCACGACCATGACTGGCGGCGCAGTCCGCAAGGCCGGTGGTGGCATGGTCTCTGGCAACGTGGCCCGCGACAGCAAGCTCCACATGCTGATGCCTGGTGAATACGTGCTGCGGAAGAAGGCTGTGGACATGATCGGCGTCCAGACGCTGAACGCCATGAACGCGATGGGCAACCGCGCGATGGCCTCTGGCGGTCACGTCGGTGTGGCGAAGCAGGACAAGGGCCCGCTCGGCCAGACCAACGTCTACGTGGTGGCCCCCGAGCAGCAGCCGGTCCCTGGTCCCTCGGACATCATCGCCGTGATCAACGACGACATCGCGCGGAACGGCACCACCAAGAAACTGATCAAGTCCGTTGCGATGGGATACTGACGATGGCCACTTTTCCCGCCACCTACTACACCGTCCAAACCAAGTATCCCCAGTCTGGCTCTCGGGTCCAGCTGGGGAACAGCTACCTCTACACCGCACCGCCGGTCGCGGCTGATCAGCGCATCTTCACGGTCAAGCTGCAGGGCATGACCTACTTTGTGAACGCCAACGGCACGATCAACACGACGACGCAGATCGGTCGCAATATGGCGGTGTTCGAGCAGTTTTACCTCGACCACAAGCTTTACCTGACCTTCCAGTTCACCCATCCGGTCTATGGGACGGTGAACTGCAAGTTCAACCAGCCGCTCCAGATCCCGGAAGGCATCGAGGGCGGCTCTGGCATGCTCCCCGCCTTCGAAGTCGAACTGATTGAGATCCCATGAGAACTGATCTTCCGACCGGCATCAAGACGACCGCGCAGGACTTGTCGCCTGACGCAATCGTCAGCCTCTACAAACTGGTGCTCACCAATGGCAGCACCCCCACCGAGATCTACTTTACACCGCACAAGCAATTGACGTGGCTGGGCGACACCTATTCTGAGATTCCTTGCACCATGACACAGATGGAGCAAGACTCGCAGGGTCGAGCCAATCGGCCGAAGTTCAGCTTTGCAAACCCTGGTGGGATCTTCACTTCGGCAATCCAGCAAGGCGTTCTAAACAACGCGCAGCTGACTCGCTTCCGTGTCCTCAAAGCTGATCTGGATGCAAACATCAATGCTAAGGTTACGGAGAAGTTCTTCGTCAGCAAGATCGTCATGATGAACAAAGACATGGTCAGTGTAGAGTTGCGCGACGTCTTCGACGGGCATATGTTCAAGTTCCCGGCCCGCGCCTATTATCCGCCCGAGTTCCCGAATGTCTCACTATACTAACCTGATCGGCTTGCCCTACATCGACGGAAAGCAGGATTGCTACTCGATCGTTAGGCGTTACTTTGATCAGACATATGGGCTCAAGCTGCGCAACTACGCGCGGCCGAGCCGCTTCTGGGAAGACCAGCAGTTGGACCTCTACAAGATGTTCGTGCTGGAAGGCGCAAAACCGGTGCTAGACGACACGATCCAACTAGGCGACGTGCTCTTGATGCCACTCTTCACCCCCTTCGCCACCCACGCCTGCATCGTGGTTGGCGACAACCTGATCCTCCATCACCCCCCTGGTCGTCTCAGCTGCGTCGAGGCGATGCGGCCGAAGTGGTCGAACCGCACGAGCGTTGTTGTGCGCCATCCAGTCGTCACCGCGGCGAACGCCAAACGGCCGGTCGAACAGGTTCATCTACATGAGATCCTCAATGCTCAAGTACTCCAATCTCCTGAATTTCAAGCAGCAGCTAAACGGGTTCTGGAATCCAGGGTCTGAGCGGTGCGGTGTGATCAATGCGAACCTCGAGCTTGTCGAGGTTCCCAACCGCTCGGAAAATCCTGAATACACCTTTGCTTTCGACGTGGAAGTTCTCGATGATGGGCCGGTAGCAACCTGGCACACGCACCCGAGTACAAGCGCCAATCTGTCGATCGAAGACTATCGCTTTTTCCAGTGCTGGCCTGACATGCTGCATTTCATTGTTGGTCACGATGAAGTAAGGTGCTATCAGGTTCACAATGGGATCGTCTTCTGTGTCGATGATGAAGCGGATTATACTCCACGGACATCTGAAGAAGCTGTATGACAAACCGATCGAGGTTGAAGCCTCGACGGTTGCTGAAGCTATTCGCTTCCTCGAACAAATTCCCGAACTGAAGCCGAAGGACGGCCAACCGTGGCCGGTGACCATTCAGGGCGTTGACAGCCAGATCAAACTCTTCTCGACCACCGAGATGGAAGAGATCCATGTCTACCCCCGCCGTGGCGGCGCTGGTGGTAAGGGTGGCATGTTGCAGATCATTATCGGCATCACGCTGATCGCCTTGGCCTTCGTGCTGCCTGCAGTTGCTCCTGCGTTGATGACGACCCTCGGCCTCACGAAAGGCATGCTGCTACTGACCGGTGCCATGATGGTGCTGGGCGGGCTGGTGCAGATGCTGATGCCGGTCCCGGAGACCGACAGCACGGAAGGCTCCCTCTATCTCGGTTCCAGTGTGAACACCGTGAAGATCGGAACGCGCATCCCGATCCTCTACGGGACTCGCAAGATCGGTGGTCACTACCTGTCGTTCGACGTTGACGCCAAGGACATCGCTCTGGAAGGCGACCCGAACGAAGCAGCCGAAGGTAAGCCGAACTACTACCGATACGACTTGCAGTACACCCCGCCAGTCAGCGCCGCTGGAGGTGGTCAGATTTGGCTTGCCCCTTACCGACCTGTCTACGCCAGCCCTACTCCCTTTCCGACCAATATCCCGAGTGAAGCATGACGAAAATTCTTGGAGGCGCTGGTGGTGGCGGCAGCACACCGACGATCGTCAGCGACAGCCTGCGGTCTCAAGACAGCATCGAGTTCATCATGGGCATTTGCGAAGGACCGATCGCCGGTCTCGTGAATGGACCCAAGTCGTTTTATCTGAACGACACACCCTTGATGTCGGCAACCGGCGAGACCAACTTTGAAGCCTTCGAGCTCCACGCCTATCATGGTGACGCTGACCCGACCCGGATCGTGCCGAAGTTCGGCGGTGCGGCAACGAACGTCAACGTCGGCGTCCTGCTGGCCCAGTATGTGCCTGTCACTCGCACGACACCTCAGAATTTGCGCGGTTTGATCGACCGCCTCGAGGTCCGCATCGTCATCAACCAGCTCTTGAAGACGAACGACGACGGCGACCAATTGGAACACACCGCGCAGTTCCGCATGCGCTACAAGCGCGCGGATGAATTGACGTGGCGTAGCTTCATGGACACTGACGTTGTGTCGGTGACCGGCAAGACTGGTTCATCCTACGTCAAGGAGTTCGTGCGGAACATTCCCAACGCAGACAAATCCTACACTGGTGATTGGGAAATCTACGTCGAAAAGTTGAACGACGAGAATAACGATAACCTGTTCTGCAGCGCGACGTTCGAGAGCTTCCAGTGCATCCAGACGGACGTCGCTCTCAAGTTCAAGAACCTGGCCTGCATCCGCGGGCTGGGCGCATCGAGCAACCAGTTCTCGTCGATCCCGACCTTCAGCGGCGTCTATGCCGGCAAGATCATCCGCATCCCGTCCAACTACAGCCCGATCACGCGCTACTACGACGGTATTTGGGATGGCACCTTCCAGTGGGGCTACAGCGATAACCCCGCTTGGTGCCTCTACGACATGATCATGGACGAGAACTACGGGTGGAAGTCGTTCTACCCAGAGATCGTGGCCGACCGCTGGTCCTTCTACGAAGCCGCGCAGTGGTGTGACGTCCTGGTTCCTCGCACGGGCGCGACCGGCTACCAGCCGCGCTACACCTATCACGACCTGATCGACCAGGCGCGTGGCGGCGTCGAAGCGGGCCAGTACGTTGCCTCAATCTTCGGCGGGATCATCACGACCGACCTCAACGGCTCGGTGCGCCTGAAGCTCGACAAACCCGGCAATCCGGTCCAGATCTTCGGGCCCGAGAGTGTGACGATCGAAGGCTTCCAGTACCAGTTCACGGACATTGCGTCCCGCGCGAACGACTATCTGGTGACCTTCATCAACCCAGACCTGAAGTGGAACCAAGATGTCCGTCAGGTCAAGGTCGACTCCTACATCGCGCAGAACGGCCGCATCCCGATGGACTTCGTGGCTGTCGGCTGCATCGACGCCTTCGAGGCGCAGCGGCGGGCGCTGATCCGTCTGATTTCGGCCAACACCGAAGTCACCACCGTGACCTTCTCGACCGCGCGTCCCGGCATCCTGCTCGAGCCGTTCGACATCATCGGCATCACTGACCCGTACATGAACTGGGGTCTGTCTGGCCGCATCAAGTCGCTCGGCCGGGACGGCGTGTCTCTCGGCATCCCGAGCACGATGGACGGCGATCGACTGAACTGGACCAGTGCGGTTTCGGGTGCGACCCGTGCCAACCTGTCCAACTTCTGGACCTTTGTCGATGATACTGATGGGACGCGCGTTGCCCGACTCGTCGGCGGGCAGGGCTCGGGTTCGAACTACGTCCTCTCTCCCAAGACCTGGATCGACTCGGTTCCCGACCGCCGCTACCGGATCACGGTACAGGCTCGTCACAACGGTGCTTTTGTTGGTGGCAGCGCCAGCCCGTTCGCGGTTGGCTTCAACTCGGTGCCCGACACCTACACCCCCAGCACTGGCCGCGGTAACGTCACGGCGACCTTCACTGCTCCCAACACCTGGCAGACCTTTACCTTTGAACTGACGGCGACCTCGGCCTACGAATACCTCGCCCCGTTCGTCTCGGTCCTGACCTCCGTTTTCACCTCGTCGGCCGTTAGTGTCGATATCCGGTCTTTCGTGGTGGAAGACGTCACGAACGAAATCTATCTGCGCGACCCGCTCTACCTGACCGCTGATGCCATCTACACGATGACCATTCAAGGCAAGACTGGCCCTGTTGATGTCACCGTGAAGAACGTCGGTGGCGCGGTCAGCACGACCCTGCTGGTCACCGCTGGCACCGTGCCGGAAGTTTCGGCCAGCGCGCAGTTCGCTCTGACCTCGACCACAATTGGTCTGGTGAAGCCGTTCCGTGTCCTCTCGATAACTGAGAGCGATTCCAACGACGACATGTTCACGATCACGGCGATCGAGATCAACGTCAACAAGTACGGCGATGCCGACGAGCTCGACATCTCTCCAGAGCCTACGCAGCAGTATTCTTATGAACGCTCGGCCTATCCTCCCGCACCGGTCAATGTGCAGTGCGAATCTGGCACCAATCAGCTGTTCATCAACTCCGATGGTCGCGTGACCAGCCGTATCCGTGTGTCTTGGGATCACGATCCGACTGCCTTCGTCGAAGACTATCTGGTCTTCTTCAAGCGGATCGACCGGGACGCCTACACGAAGATGGTTGTGACCGGTACTGAAGCTTACATTTCAGGCGTTCAGGAAGGCATGGTCTATCAGATCTATGTCCGCGCCAAGAACAACCTTCGAAATCTCAGCCCGTCGTCTGAGGTGGTCAGCCACACGGTCGTCGGTAAGAGTGCCCCGCCGAGTGCTCCGACGACCGGCACCACCGCGCAGCTTCTCGGCGACGTTCGCATCGACTGGGACGACGTCCCGGACCTCGATCTGAACTTCTATGAGATCCGCATCGGCGGGAACAGCTGGGAGACTGCGACCCGGATTGGCACCGCCAAGTCCAGCGTCTTCACCCACGCGAACGTCTCTGGCTCAAGCATCGTCTACCGGATCAAAGCGGTTGACACGAGCGGCAACTACAGTCTCGGCTCTCTGACGCTGACCCACAACGTCGACATGCCTGGTGCGGTCACGCTGACCGGCGCGGTGGTCGACGGCAGCTACAAACTGTCGTGGAACATCCCAGCGTCGGTGCTGCCGATCCAACGCTACATCGTCCGCGACAAGACGATGAACGTCACGTTGGACAGCGACCTCAAGGCGACCAGCTACATCGTCCCGATCACCTGGACCGGCCTCAAGGAGTTCGAAGTGTGGGCCGTGAACTCGGCCGGCGTCGAGGGCAACCGTTCGACCATCTCGATCAACATGACCGCTCCGACCGTGGTCAACCTCCAGAGCCAACTGGTAAAGTCGCAGCTGAACCTGACTTGGACCGGTGTGCGTGGCACCCTGCCGATCAAGCAGTATCGCGTCTACCTCGGCGAGTCCTACATGGACCCGGCGATGTTCGCTATGGGCATCCCGGCCGAGTTCCCCGACAACGTCGTGACGCTGGCCATCCTTGATGCGCAAAGCTGGTCAACACCGGTCGACTGGAGTGGTTACCGCGTCTTCGGTGTGGCTGCAGAAGACACCGGCGGTAACCTCAGCAAGATCATTCAGGTAACCGAGCGGGTGGACCCGCCGGCCGCAGTCTCAGTGTCGAACATCATCGTCGACAAGAGCATCCGCCTGACTTGGGACGAGCCGAGCTCTGAACTCCGCGTCCGCGAGTATGAGGTTTGGCGCGATGGCACTCTGGTCCAGAAGGTGTCGGCAACGACCGCTCTGGTGCCGATCGACTTCTCTGGCACGAAGACCTATTCCGTCCGTGCGATCGACGAAGCCGGCAACGCTGGTGCCTTTGGCTCGACCACCCGCACGATCAACGCACCGAGCGGTCTGACCGTCAATGCGGCGATCACTTCGGACCAGATCCTGCTGACCTGGAACACGCCGACCAGCACTATGCCGGTTCTCGAATACATCGTCATGCGTGGTGCGTCGAACACGGTGATCGCCCGTATCTCGGCCAACTCGTATCGCCTGACTGCCGACTTCAGCGGCGTCGAGACCTTCAAGGTCCAGGCGGTCGACATCGCTGGCAACCTTGGCTCGATCGCGACCAAGACCTTGGAAATCTCGTCGCCCACCGCTCCCGTCGTGAAGACCGAAGTTCTGGACAACAACGTCCTGCTGCGCTGGACGAATGGCACCGGGACGCTGCCGGTGCGGACCACGGAAATCCGTCGCGGCACCACCTTCGCCACGGCCACCTTCCTGCAGCAAGTCGACGCGACCTTCGCGCCGTTCTTCGAGTTTCAGGCTGGCACCTATACTTACTGGGTTGTCAACATCGACACGGCAGGTAACTACGGCACCCCCGCCGCGGTCACAGCCCGAGTCTCGCAGCCGCAGGACTTCGTGCTGCAGGCCGACTTCGACTCGGCCTTCGGAGGGACCAAGACCCGTGCCTACCTCAACGGCGGTAAGCTCTACTTCGGCGTCAACGACACCGAGACCTACGAGCAGCACTGGATCAGCGTATCGAACAGCACGGTTCAGGATCAGATCAACGACGGCTACCCCTACTGGCTGCAGCCGACCTCTGGCCTGAGCTCGAGCTATCAGGAGACCTTCGACTATGGCACGGTGATCGCATCCTCCATGATCACCATCACACCCACCATCGAACTGACGCTCGGCAACGCAACCATCCAGGTCGACATCGACATCAAGACCAACCTGGCCGATCCGTGGACCTCGCTCACGGTCAACAACACGCAGGGCTTCGCCAGCACCTTCCGGTACGTTCGGTTCACCATCCGCGCTACCGGCGACACCAAGGACGACTTGGTTGTTGTCAGCAAGATCAACGTGCGCCTCAGCACGAAGTCGAAGTCTGACAGCGGCACCGGCACAGCTTCTTCGACGGATGTTGGCGGCACGGTCGTTAACTTCAACGTCCCGTTCATCGACATCCAGTCGATTACTGTAACTCCGCTCTCGACCTCTGCGCGGTTTGCAGTATATGATTTCGTCGACGTTGCTAATCCCACCAGCTACAAAGTCTTGATCTATGACACGAGCGGCAACAGGGTGAGCGGAAACTTTTCTTGGACTGCTAGAGGCTACTGATGGCTGATTGGAGTACTCCTGTTCTTGCGTCTACCTATGTCGCTGTTCTTGACGCGCTCAAGAACAGGGACATCGACGCTGCGGTTGGGTTCAGCCCGACTTATTCCACGGCCACGAACCTCCCCACCGGTACGATCCGCTGGAACCCGACGAACGGCTATTGGGAGGTCCGCGACGGGGCAGGGGCCTGGGGTGCCCTCGCCACGATCTACAACGTCAACGTCGACAAGCTCGACGGTCAGGACGGTTCCTACTATCTCGCGTGGGCGAATCTGACGGGTGTTCCGTCGACCTTCACCCCCTCGGTCCACACGCACGACGACCGATACTTCACTGAGACTGAGTCGGACGCCCGCTTCGCCAACAAGATCGTGACCTCCGGGAACACGATCAAACTGCAGACGGTAGGCAACGTCGACCTCTCGACCATTACCGTGCCTTACGCGACCAACGCTGGCACCGTGGGTGGCTTCTCTGTGGGCCAGAACCTTCTGACGACCTCGTCGCCGACCTTCGCTGGTCTGACGTTGGGTGCGACTGCTATCACGGTCACCGCTGCGGAAATCAACTACCTCGACGGTGTCACCAGTGCAGTCCAGACGCAGCTGAATGGGAAACAGGCGACGATCACCGGCGGCGCAACCAGTATTGTATCAGCAAACCTGACTGCATCCCGCGCCCTTGCCTCTGATGCCAGCGGTAAAGTTACGGTGAGTGCCGCCACCGCCACTGAACTTGGCTACCTCTCGGGTGTCACCAGTGCGATCCAGACGCAGCTGAACGCGAAGGCTCCAACCGCGGGCCCGACCTTCACTGGCACCGTCACGCTGCCGACGCTGCGCCTGACCACGACCAACGACCTCTCTCTGGCCTCGACGGCTCATGCGTTCCAGATTGGCGCGACCGCGACCGAGAACCTGGTGATCGACACCAACGAGATCCAAGTCCGTAACAATGGCGCGGCTTCCCCACTGGTCCTGAACGCCGAGGGCGGCAACATTACTCTCGGCGCAGCCGGGGCTGTCGTTACCGTCCCTGGCACCCTGAATCCGACCTATCTCAACATCCCCGCCCTTTCCGTTGGTACGGCAGAGCTCAACACGGGAGCCGTCACCACCTCTAAGATGGTCGACAATGCAGTGACGACCTCGAAGATCGCGAACAACGCGGTGAGCGCGGAGAAGCTGAACTGGAACACGGGAAGCCAAGCGATCAGCACGGGTTCTGGTGGCGGAGGTGCTACGATCAATCTTCCGTCCACCGTGATCCACGTTTACTGTCCCAGTATTGCTGTTCAGCTTACTCACACCGGGAGTATTGGTGCTCCCAGTGTATTTTGGTACACTAGTGGCGCAACATCTACAGCAATCTATTGGACCTATCTGACATGACCATGAAGTACTACGCTCGAGTCTGGGTTCGCGATAATGCGGTCTATACCGTGAATGCGATGCAGGGACCGATCACCTTTGACACGTTCACGGGTTGGGCTGACGAGATCATCGACCTGGAAATTGCTGGGGAGTACGAAGACGCCGGTATTCTGCTGGCTGCGATGTCCTACGGCCAGAATGGCCTTCTTGTGGCTGGTCGCAACGCCACCGTCACGGCGACCCGCGCGGGCAATCCCCGTGATGTTGAGGCCGAGCTTCTGGAACTGCGCTCTCACCTGAAGCTGACCTTCGCGCAGCTGCTGATCGGTCTGGTGACCGAGGGCTGGATCACGCAGGCTGAAGGCACCGCCTGGCTGATCAACCGGATGCCGCCCGCACCGGTCACCGCCCTGATCAACCAGCTTCCCGCGGCCGAGCAGTTCACGGCTCTGGCCCGCGTCGTGCAGCCGTCCGAGGTTCTGCGGCTCGACCCGCTGGTGGTCTCGCTCGGTGCGGCACAGGGCAAGACGCCCGCCGAAGTTGATCAGTTCTTCATTACTTACAAAGACATGTAAGTTCTACAAGACAAAGCACCCCTAGACTGGTTAAATGGGCCCGTGGACAAATCACGGGCCCTTTGTATGAGCAGACGTCGTAGATCCGATACCTTGACCCCCCGCAACGCATCTCAGAAGGAACTGCTTTCCGCCCTTGAGAACTTCCAGCTGACCTTTGCGGTCGGCCCCGCTGGCACCGGGAAGACCTACGTCGCGACGACCTACGCCTGTGAGCTCTTCAAGTCCGAAGTCATCAAGAAGATCGTGGTCACCCGCCCAATGGTCCAAGCGGAAGAGGACATGGGCTTCCTCCCCGGCGACGTGACCGAGAAGTTCGCTCCCTACTTCGCGCCGATCAGGGAGATCATGGACCAGCACTTCCCCAACGTCGACCAGATGGTGAAGAACAAGCAAATCGAGATTGCGCCGTTCGCCTTCATGCGCGGCCGCACTTTCAACGACGCCTTCGTACTGTTCGACGAGGCGCAGAACTGCTCCCCCAAACAGATGAAGCTGTTCCTGACGCGCCTGGGCGACTACGCGCGGGTCTGCGTGTCTGGCGACTTGGATCAGGTCGACATCGACGGCCCCTCGGGCCTCGAGGACGCTCTGGAACGCCACGCCAACGTGGCCAAGATCGTCGAGTTCGACGAAGCAGACATCGTCCGGTCGAAGCTGGTGAAGAAGATCATCGCCAACTATCGGTAAGAAAAACCAGACATAACCGCCGGTTTTTGCTAACCACGGAGTCAGCTTTTCTATAGGTGCGCCATGCAGGATCAGATCAACGAACTGAAAATCGCGATGGCGACTCAGCAAACGATCGAGTCCGCACGGTGGGATCAAGTGACTGATCTTCTCTCGAAAATCGAGAAGAAGCTGGACAAGCAGGACGCGGAAATCGTCGCCCTGAAAACGCAGATGGCCCAGGGCTCCGGGGCCATCAAGCTGATCATGATCGCCGGCACGATGGTGGCGCTCCTGATCGGTCTGTCGAAACTGCTTCCGGTGCAGGGTGGGTAAGGACACAGATCTGATTGGAGCATGGGCCGAGGCGGTTGCCGGGGCCCACTTCATGAAGAGGGGTTGGGACGTCTTCGTCGCCTTGAACCCCGGCTCCCCCATCGACTTGGTGATCGTCAAAGACGGCATCACCCGATACTTGGACGTTAAGTATAGACGCAGCCGTCGCCCCAGTGGTAGAAAGTTGACAGAAGAACAGGTGGCGCTTGGCGTCGAGCTTGTTCATGTCAAAGACACGGGTGACGTAATTGAGACTGGTCGAAAACTGGCGTGATGTTCTGAAGCGGGCGTGGTCTCTGCGCCTGATCGCGATCGCCGGTCTGCTGACCGGTCTGGAAGCGGCCATGAGCGTCCTGCCAACCGAGTGGACCTTCTCTCTGCCCAACTGGCTCTGGCCGACTGCGACCCTTCTGGTCACCGGCGGTGCCTTCGCCTCGCGTCTCATCGCACAGGACTCGCTGCGGAAATGAAGAAGAAGGTCGTCGCCACAGCCGCCGCTCTCGCCATCGCCGCCGCTCTGCCGGTCGTCGCGAAATGGGAGGGTCTTCGCACCGCCCCATACTACGACATCGTGGGCGTGAAGACGGTCTGCTACGGGGAGACGCGCGGCGTCGAGGACCGCATCTACACGAAGGACGAGTGCGATGCCATGCTGGCAGGCGGGCTCGAGGACTTCTACGTGAAGATCGACCCCTGCATGCCTGACGACGTGCCGCCGAAGGCTGCAGGCATGTTCCTGTCCCTGGCCTACAACGTCGGCTCCGGTGCCTTCTGCAAGTCGCAGACGCTGCAGTCGGCCTTCGCGCGCAAGGACTACGCTGCGGCCTGCCGCGGGTTGAACCTCTTCAACAAGGCGGGCGGGAAGGTCGTCAAAGGGCTGGCCAACCGCCGCGCCGAGGAAGCCAAGCTGTGCCTCGCTGGTCTGAAATAATCCTGATCGGAGCGATCCTGCTGGCCCTCAGCGCCTTCTTCTACGGCCAGCGCCTCGGCTACGCCAAGGCGCAAGCCGAGCATGTGGTGGCCATACAGAAGGCGCAGGCAGATGCCGTTCGCGCTGCCGACCTCGCCTCGCGGAAAGAGGCTGACCGCCTCGCCGCGGAAACCGCCAGAGCCAATCTGGCCCTCCAGCTTGAGGATGCCGCGCGTGAAGAGCCTGCCTCTGTTGCCGCTTGCCTTCCTGTGTCTCGCGTCCTGCGCCTCAACCAGCGTTGACGTGGAGAAACTGCCCCCGCCGCCGAGCCTCATGGACTCGTGCGCTGCGCCTGTCGTGCTGCCGCAGCGGGCGCTGACCGACCAAGAGGTCGAGGTCTACTGGGGCCGCGATCGCGATGCCCTGCGGGCCTGCGGCTCGAGGCACACAGCCCTTTCCACATGGAGTCGTTGATGTTCTGGAAAAAGAAGAAGCCTGCGCCCGCACCGGAGCCCGTTGTGGTCGAGCCTGTTGAGACCCTCCAGCGGATGGTCATGGTCGACCTTTGGTACGTGGACGAGGCGCTGCCGCATGTCCTGCAGTCATGGACTTGGCAGACGGTGGACGAGTCGCCGGATTTCCCGCGCTCGATGGCGCGGATCTCTTCGATGTCGGAGCACTGCCAGATCCACCACTGGCACATCAAGGAGTTCGAGCGACCGGTGCCGAGCTACATTCCGCAGATGGTTCACCCCATCCAGCCGGTGCCGAATTGAAAAGGGGGCCTTTCGGCCCCCTTCGCTTTTAGATCGGGCATGCACCCGTGGAGCACTTCAACGTCTCCATGTCGATGTCTTCGTTCGACGCTGCCTCGATGTTCGAGACCAGATACTCGAAGTAGCCCTTCGCCACAGGCTCTTCCGGCTGGTACTCGTAGGCAGTCCCGTCGATCTGCGGCATGACCGAGCAAGCCTTGATGGTCGGCTGCTGTGCCAGGATCGTCGCCTTGAACTCGTCGAAGGACACGACCTTCGGGTCGTACTTCAGCGTGTAGGAGACCTGATTGCCCTGCGTCTCACCGATCCAGTGCTTCTCGAGCAGACGGAGCCACTGGTACTGCTCTTCCGGGGTCGCCTCGGCCGCGGTGACCAGCTTGTCTTCCAGACCCAGTTCCTCGGCCAGTTCCACGATCAGCGGCTTGGTGGGGAAGCCGACGATGGTGGTGCCGTTGTAGGTCTGCAGCTGACGGACGGGGTAGCCCTTGGCGCGATATTCCTCGATCAGCGGGTCGTCGTTGCGGAACTGAACCCACCGGAGATACCAGAGCATTGCGGGAAGGTGTGCGCCCTCGGACAGGTTGAAGAGCTTGCTGGTGGTGCCAGCGGGCTTCACGGTCGTGGCGGTGTGCGGGACGGTGACGCCGAGCTCGGCCGCATAGAGAGCGGCTTCGTCCTTCACGGCATCCGAGAACCGCTTCATCAGCTTCCAGAAGTCCTTGGACTTCTTCTCGTTCACCAGATCCTTCCAGCCGTAGCCGAACCGCTTGAGGGCGAACTCGAAGATCCCGGTGAAGCCCACGCCGATGCGGTTGGTGCGCTTGGTCTCTTTGACGTAGAGGGACCGCATCTGGTTGGTGCGGATCAGCGCCCGCACGGCCACACGGAAGGCTTCCTCGGCGTCGTCGTCGTTGGCAGCGAAGAAGGGAACGACGTCGGCGATCACGCAGTAGCCGCCGAGCAGGAAGAGGACAATCTCGCCGCAGGGGTTGGTGATCACATGGTAGGGGCCGGCGAGGCAGGCGCGGGCCTTGGCGGCGAGGTAGTCCTTCATTTCCGGGACGTCGACGAAGGA
>JACCEC012637751.1_pt1 | contig 13653 bp, 8 predicted proteins | sample 7450121 | NCBI WGS metagenome assembly JACCEC01 (sample SAMN15323455, study PRJNA562643) | freshwater metagenome | isolation source: river surface water | place: USA:Blue River Watershed | collected 2017-08-18 | reverse complement strand
TATTTTTTTTTTTTTTTTAATAATTTAAAAAATTATAAATTTGAAAATTGGTTTGTTTTTTTTTTTTAAATTTACTTATTTTTAAAAAAAATTTTTTTTTTTTTTTTTTTTCCCCCCCCCAAGTTTGGGGGGGGGGGGGGGGTGTAACCTCCTAAAGACCAATACGTTACACGCTAAAAAAAGGTGTAAAACTTCCATTTTTAGTAGTTTTATATTACCACTTTCTATTGTATTTTCATCTCATTTATTAGCCCAACAAAGTTTAAATGTTAACGGCAGTGTAGGTTTGTATGTGGGCAATGCTTTGGTGGTGCAAGCCATGGGCGATGTAAATATAAACGCCACTGGGGTAATGAGTTTCCAAAACGGTGGAACACCCGATTTTAGGTTAAAAGGCAATTTTACCAACGATGCTGCTGGAACTTACACGCACGGTACCGAAAAAATTCGTTTTAATGGCTCGGCTTTGCAAAATGCCGATTTTGGTGGCGATGATGTATATGGTATTTATACCGATAACGCTAACCATGTACAGGTTGCCAGCAATGTAAACCTAGTAGGGGATTTATATTTTGGTACGGGGCATATCCTAAGTTCCTCGGGCGCTTTAATTACTTTGGGCACCGCTGCTACGGTTACCAATCCTAGTAACACCGCGCACAACAACGGACCTATTGCTAAAAATTTTAATTCAACCACCGATTTTTCTTTCCCAACCGGGCATGGTACTTCGTATAATCCAATACGTTTTCAGCCCAATGGCACCAGTGCTACCACTATAAAAGTTCAATACCATAATTTAACGCCATCGGATAATACTGCATTAGCTCCTGGATTAGATGCAATAAGTAGTGAAGAATATTGGGATATTACACGAGAAGCAGGCACCGAGGAGGGAGAGGTAACTTTGTTTTGGGATGCCCAAAGTAATTTAACTAACTACGATAGTACGGTGGTGGCATTTTGGGATGGAAGTTTATGGCAAAGTGCGGGTAAACAAAATTTAACTGGGAATTTAGCTACAGGTACAGTAAAATCTAAAAATCTTTCGTTGTTTAATAAGGTTACTTTAGCAACTACAGACCTTTCTGTATTACCAGTTGAATTAATTGAATTTAATGTCCTTAAAAATAACAATCAAGTAGATATTATTTGGGCTACTGGAATGGAAATAAATAACGATTATTTTATAATCGAGCGTTCGCAAGATGGTGTAAACTTTTTGCCCTTAGATAATATTAAAGGTGCCGGAAATTCTACTCAAACCATTCATTATGCTTATGTGGACAAAAACCCATTGCCGGGTACTTCCTATTATAGGTTACAACAAGTGGATTATGATGGTACTAAAACTTATTCTCCAATTAAATTTGTAAATTTCGAGGGTTTAGAGATTGTAAATGTATATCCTAACCCTTCGCAAGGACAATTTAGTGTGCAAGTACATAGTACCCTAGATGGGGTACTTACTTTAACTATTTATGACGCACTTGGAAAAATAGTGTCTCAAGAAAATATCACTATAAAAAAAGGATACACTGTACTTAATCAATACATTAATGTGGCTACGGGCAGATATTTTATAAGCGCACAGTTAAACAACGGACAATATTACGATTACAATTATATTTTAATAGGAAGGTAATTAATTATCAATGATTAATTAGGAATTATCAATTAGGAATTACAAATTAAAAACAAGCAATATGATTAAAAAAGTACTATTAGTAAGTAGTTTAGTGTTGGTAAGTATTTTTGCTAATGCCCAGGTAGGGATTGGTACTACCGACCCTAAAAGTTCCTTGGAAGTGCAAGGAAGTATGGGTTATAAAGTAACAACCATAACCACTGCCACCACATTAACGGACGACCACCATGTTATTTTATGTAACAATGGTCCTTATACCGTTACACTTCCTCCTGCTGCTGCTAATGCAAGTAGAGTGTACCGCATTAAAAATATTGATGCCCAAAGTGATGTAATTACCATAGATGGTAATGGTTCCGAAACTATTGATGGGGATTTAACTTATGCCTTACAACCCTATCAATATTCTATTACTATAATTAGCGATGGTGCCAATTGGCAAATAATAGAGTTTTTTACTTCGGGGCTTTCTCCAACGGCAAGTGCTGGTGCAGCCTTATCCGCAATATGTCAAAGTGGAACATCCGCTGCTATGGGTGGTTCTGTAGGCGGAAGTGCTACTGGGGGAACTTGGACAGGTGGAGCGGGAACATGGACAAATGCAACAAATCCATCTACAGCAACTTATACAGCAGATGCATCAGAGTCTGGAAATATTACCTTAACCTTAACCACCAGTGGAGGTTCATTTGGTACAACAACAGCAACCAAAACCATTACCGTAAATGCAACTAACACCGCTGGTGCGGCATCCAGCACACCAACACTTTGTATCAATACAGCTTTAACCAATATCACGCATACTACAACAGGTGCCACAGGAATTGGAACAGCTACAGGCTTACCAGCAGGCGTTACAGCAGCATGGGCAAGCAATACCATTACCATTAGTGGTACGCCAACTGCAACTGGTACATTTAATTACAGTATTCCTTTAACAGGCGGTTGTGGAAGTGTAAATGCTACGGGAACCATTACGGTAACAGCAGCCAATACAGCAGGAGCGGCATCCAGCACACCAACACTTTGTATCAATACAGCTTTAACCAATATTACACATACCACAACTGGTGCTACAGGAATAGGAACAGCCACAGGATTACCAGCAGGCGTTACAGCAGCATGGGCGAGTAATACCATCACTATTAGTGGTACACCTACTGCAAGCGGAACATTTAACTACAGCATACCATTAACAGGCGGATGTGGAAGTGTAAATGCTACGGGAACAATTACCGTAACAGCAGTCAATACAGCAGGAGCGGCATCCAGCACACCAACACTTTGTATCAATACAGCTTTAACCAATATTACGCATACTACTACTGGTGCCACAGGAATAGGAACAGCAACAGGTTTACCTGCAGGTGTTACAGCAGCTTGGGCAAGTAATACCATCACTATTAGCGGAACTCCAACTGCAAGCGGAACATTTAACTACAGCATACCATTAACAGGCGGATGTGGAAGTGTAAATGCTACGGGAACCATTACGGTAACTGCAGCCAATACCGCTGGAGCGGCATCCAGCACACCAACACTTTGTGTTAATACTGCTTTAACCAATATTACACATACTACCACTGGTGCTACAGGCATTGGTACAGCAACAGGTTTGCCAGCAGGTGTTACAGCAGCTTGGGCTAGTAATACCATCACTATTAGCGGAACTCCAACTGCCAATGGTACCTTTAATTATAGTATTCCTTTAACTGGTGGATGTGGAAGTGTAAATGCTACGGGAACCATTACGGTAACCGCAGTCAATACAGCTGGAGCGGCATCTAGCACACCAACATTATGTATCAATACAGCTTTAACAAATATTACGCATACCACCACTGGAGCTACAGGCATTGGAGCGGCAACAGGTTTACCAGCAGGCGTTACAGCAGCTTGGGCAAGTAATACGATAACTATTAGCGGAACCCCAACAGCTAGTGGTACATTTAATTACAGCATCCCTTTAACAGGCGGATGTGGAAGTGTAAATGCTACAGGAACCATTACAGTAACCGCAGCCAACACAGCTGGAGCAGCATCTAGTACACCAACTTTAGATGTTAATACTGCTTTAACTGATATTACGCATACAACTACTGGTGCTACAGGTATTGGAGCAGCCACAGGATTACCTGCAGGTGTTACAGCAGCTTGGGCAAGCAATACTATAACCATTAGTGGTACACCAACAGCAACAGGCACATTTAATTACAGCATCCCTTTAACTGGCGGATGTGGTAGTGTAAACGCTACGGGAACAATTACCGTTAATAGTAGTGGTGTCCCTAACACATGTAACCCATCAAATCCTACTGCAATAGTTGATGTGGTATCTACAACGGGTAAAACTTGGATGGATAGAAACCTTGGGGCTACTCGTGCGGCTACTTCTTCAACAGATGCACAATCTTATGGCTCCCTATATCAATGGGGACGAGGTTCTGATGGTCATCAATGTGTGAATAGATATGCAGGGGATGGAGTTACAACTTCAAGTACAAATGGAAACAATAGTTCTACCGATACTCCGGGCCACGGTGATTTTATAACAGAGGGAAGTTCACCTTATGATTGGCGAAGTCCTCAAAACAATAATTTATGGCAGGGTGTAAACGGCATAAACAATCCTTGCCCAAGTGGATATCGATTACCTACTGAAGCTGAGTTGAATGCCGAACGTGCTATATTTCCGACCCAAAATGCCAGCGGCGCTTATAACTCTGTGTTAAAATTGCCCGTGGCGGGCATCCGCAACGGCAGCAATGGTTCGCTCCTCGTTGTAGGTACCAACGGCCTCTATTGGAGTAGTACGGTTAGCGGTACAAGTGCACTCAGCCTGCGCTTCGATAGTAGCTCTGCCCTCATGATCACCGACCGCCGAGCAAACGGAGGCTCTGTTCGTTGCCTTAAGGATTAGACACTTTGAAAAGCGTAGCGATTTGATAATTTGACACTTTATCCTATCATCCCGTTAGGGTGGTAGGATTTTATTACTTTGAAAGTATCGTTAAACCTATTTATGGATATTTTTGGATAAAATAAGGGTATATCTATATTGATGGAACTTTGGTTTTAAGTAAAAAACATATAATACATTTTCATTACACTGAAAATGTATTATATATTTGCAGAAAAATTTCATTATGAATAATTTGTTTGTTAGGGACATATACTTAAAAAAAGTTGAACCTTACATTGGCAAGGAAATAATAAAGGTGCTTACTGGGCAAAGGAGGGTTGGTAAAACCATTTTGCTTAAACAAATTGAGCGTTTGGTACAACAACTTGATAAAAAAGCAAATACCATTTATGTAAACAAAGAACAACATGAATTTAAACACATTATAAATGCAGATGATTTGTTTGAATACGTTGAATCCAAACTAAAAGCTTAACAAAGCAATTATGTATTTATAGATGAAATACAGGAGATAAGAGAATTTGAAATTGCTTTAAGGCAACTACTGGTAAAAGGAGTAGACATTTATTGCACGGGAAGTAATGCCAATATGTTATCGGGTGATTTAGCCACGCACCTATCTGGCAGGTATATTGAGTTTCACATCAACAGCTTATCCTACTCCGAGTTTATTGAAATGCACCAACTACCCAACAATAACGATACATTAAATAAATATATCCGTTATGGTGGTTTACCTTATTTAGTGCACTTACCTTTAAATGATGAAGTAGTTTATGGTTATTTAAAAAGTATTTACAACACCATTATATTGAAAGATATTGTTACTCGATATAGCATTAGGGATGTTGATTTTTTGGATAGGTTGGTTGAGTATCTATCGGATAATTTAGGCAATTATGTGTCATCTAATAAAATTAGTGATTTCTTAAAGTCACAAAGGGTTCATTTATCGGTTAACACAGTAATGAACTACTTAAAATACTTAAACAGTTCTTTCTTTATTAACAAGGTTGAACGATTGGACATTATCGGTAAAAAAAGGTTTGAAATAAACGACAAATACTTTTTTACCGATTTAGGTTTAAAGCATTCCATTATTCCTTACACAGGAGCACAAATAGGTAATGTGTTTGAAAATTTGGTGTACAACCAATTAATATATGAAGACTACAAAGTATATATTGGAAAACACCAGGATAGAGAAATTGATTTTGTGGCTCAAAAAGGGAATGAAACCAAATACATACAAGTTGCTTATCAGTTACCCGATGAAAAAGTGCGTGAACGAGAATTTGGCAACTTATTGAAGATTGAAGATAATTATGAAAAAATTGTGGTTTCGGCAGATGAGTTCACCACTGATTTTAAAGGAATTAAACATATTCATATTAGAGATTTTTTGTATAACGAATAAATAAAGTATGAGGACAATTAAATGGGGACAACCTTCATTTAAAAGTATTGCTGTAAGGCTTTATTTTTGTTGGGATTTACTTAAATATATAAACCTATGGTGTTAAAGAGAATGAATATAGTATGGAGTTAGTTCAAAAAAACGTTACAATGGAATGTTTGTTTGTTTCTTGATTTTATAATTCGCCAAAACATGTTATTATCTTTAATTTTGGCGAATTATAAAATTTAATGGAGACAGCTGTATAAATTAAATAGGGGCAATTAAAAAAAATTATAAAATAATGAAAAACATGTATGTAAAACACCAAGCACTAATCTTTTTAGTTGTATTGTTAAGTAATTTTTACACTTTTGCCCAACAACTTACCGGTAACTTACCGCAATTACCTAACCAAGCCATTAGTTTGTATGGGTATAAAAATTTTGAGCGTTACCTAATTGATAGTACCCAAACCAATGCTAAAGGGGAGTTTACATTGCGATTTACTGCCAAAAATTATGGGGTAGCAGTTTTAAATAGTAAAGGTTTGCAAGCTAATATTTTGTTGTTAGCGTCAGAAAATATTGCCGTACAATTGGTTGATGATGCGGAAGTAACAATGCTTAAAATTACCCAAGGTAAACAAAATTTACTGTTACAACAGTATATACTAGAGCAACCTAAACGCCAACAAGCACTTAGTGCCTGGGATTTTTTACAACAATTGTATGCTACGGATAGTTTGTTTATTACCGATACACCAAGTTTTTTAGCTATACAACAAGCTAAACAAAGTTTACAAGCGCAAGAAAGCACTTTTTTACAAAATTTACCTGCTAACAGTTTGTTGAGTTGGTATATTCCTATGCGTAACTTAATAGGTAGTGTGGGGCAGGTTGCACAACAACGCACGCACGAAATACCTACTACACTTGCTGCTTTGCGCCAAATTAATTATGCCGATGAACGTTTGTACAAAAGTGGTGTACTTAACCAAGCTATCGAAAACCACATTTGGTTTATCGAAAACAGTAGTGGACCGTTGGATTCGGTTTTTGTGGATTTAAATCGTTCCATTGATATTATCATCAAACAATTAAAAGACGATAAGGAAAAGTTTAACCTAGTAACCAAATATCTATTTGAAGTACTGGAAAAACGTAGTTTATATACCGCAAGCGAGTACTTGGCTAAACGTTTGTTGGATAGCGAAGATTGTGGTTGCTTAAACCCCGAATTTGAAAAACAATTGCATAAATACGGTAAAATGGCACAAGGTGCCACGGCACCGGATATTGTTTTTACAAAGTTTAGCAATTTCCCAAACGGCATACCAATTAAAACGATGCGTGAGCTAAATGCCGATTATTACTTGGTAATTTTTGCTGCTGGTTGGTGTGGGCATTGCCAAGAGGAAATGCCTAAATTAAAGGAATTTTACCCTACTTTAAAAGGGAAAAAAATTGAGGTAGTGTTGGTTTCCCTAGACGAGCATCAGGTGAGTTTTAGTCAATTTACAAAATCTTTACCTTTTATAAGCACCACCGATTTACAAAAATGGAACGGAAAAGCCGCTACCGATTATCAAGTATATGGCACCCCCAGTTATTTTATGCTGAACAAAGATTTACAAATTTTACAAAAAATAAAAGATGTAAACCACCTAAAAACATGGGTAGATTGGTTTGTGCCTTAACAAATAAAACGTTTAAATTTAAGTCACAAAGGTATAAAAATAGCAGTTTTTTGGTACTGATACAATCACGAGTAATCATTTTTTACACCCTTTCCCAAATGGCGGATTTGAAATTGGTTTTGGTTTTAACGAAATATAAAAGTAGCGATTTCCAAATGATGAAGGAAACGGAGGTAGCAAGGGCGGCGCCGTTTATGCCCAATGTGGGTATCCATAAATAGTTTAAAAAAATGTTGCTTAATAAAGCAATAGACACGCTGTAAATGGCTACTTTTTGTTGTTGGTTTAGGATTAAAATGTTGATTACGGGTCCGAAAGCAACATTAATTAATTGCCCTAAACCAAGTATAATCATAGCCTCGTAGCCCTTTTCGTAATTGTCGGTTTTTTTACCAAATGTGCTTAAAATATCTTCGCCCAAAAATATAATGGCTATAAAAACCAAAATAGAAACCATAAATACCACTCGGATTTTTTTAACGATAAACTGATTGATTTGCTGCTGATTAAGCGATTGATTATTTTGCGAAATATAAGGTGCAAAAACATGATCGTAAATTACCAATCCAAAAGCACTTAAATAGGCAAATTTATTGGCTTGTGCATAAATAGCGTAATTCTCCAAACTTTCTAATCCGTATAAAATAAAACCATCAATTTTTAAATTTAAATTGCTTAACAATACAAATGGAAAAATACTTAAAGCCCCCATGTAGTAGTTTTTTACTGGTGCTTTTTGTTGTAAACTTTTACTGTTTTTTTGAATGTAATTGTAAAAAATAGTTCCTGTAATAAAGGAAAACAAACCAAAAAGTAGGATTAATAAATAAATAGTATAATCTTGGTAAATTCCAATTATCCAAAATATCAAACAAAATACTACAACACTAAGTGGTCGAATAATTTTTTCGGGGATTACAGCTAAATAAATTTTCTCGAAACCATGTAAAATCGACGAAAAAAACTTTAAAATAGTAAATGCAGGCAACACAATTAAAGCCATTAACAAAGGTAAATTAGCATTTTCTCCATGTTGTGAAAAACTATAATGCAAAATATAAATTGCAGGAATAATTATGGTAGAGCTTAACAAAATGGTGCGCAAGCCTTGTTGAATAAAATTATTGAGTTTAAATTTTTGATGATGTAAAAAAGGGATTTCTTTTACGGCTAATAACTGAAAACCAGCCGTGCAAACTAAAGCGCCAGTCTCTAAAATATTCAATAAAAACTGATAAATCCCTACATGTTCCTGTTTAAGTACTTTGGTAACCAGCCAACTGGAAATAAACGAAATTAAAATACCACCCACAAATAAAATAGCGCTTAAGTTAAGTAACTTTGTAAAGTTTATTTGGTTATTATTAGGTGCCATTTAAAAAATTGAGAGTTTTTTGCGTAAATTTAAAGTTAATTAAATAAATAGCCAATTAATTAGATTTTTAACCCTTATAAATTGCATTGTGCAGCAAAAATTATTGCTTAATATATTGGTTTTTACGTTCTGTGTTGCTTTAAATGCGCAGGATATACATTATACCCAATGGATGCATGCGCCTTATCAATATAATCCGGCAAGTACAGGGCAATTTGAAGGGAATCATCGTTTTCATTTTAATCATCGCAATCAGTGGTCGTCGGTTACAGTTCCGTTTTTAACTTTTGGTGCCATGGTGGATTCTCGCACTTTATTACCAGTTAAAGGCTTGCACGCTATGAGCTCTTTTTTATACGATGTTACAGGCGATTCAAAATACACAACCATTCATTTTCAGTTGGGTGTAGCCTATGATATTCCTTTGGGTTTGGATAGTATTTTTAAATGGAAAATTGGTATGCAAACCTCTGTTAATCAAAAAAGATTATCTTTACTCGATTTGGTTTTTGATGACCAATTTGATGGGTTTTTAAACAATCCGAGTTTGGGAACCAACGAAAATTTATCCAGATTATCTCGTAGTTATTTTGATATTGCTTTAGGAAGTGAATGGGCAATTAAGATGTCTGATAAAATGAATATAAATTTTGGATTAAGTTTGTTTAACATCCTAAAACCGCAACAAGGTTTTTATAATGATAATGCTATAATTTTAAATCCACGATATAATATTATGGCACAAGCAGATTGGAAATTGGATAACAAATGGATTTTGCATCCTGGGATTTTATATTCTTCACAAGCCAATTATCAATCGTTTAACTGGGGAACTTTGTTGAGTTTGGATTTAAGTGAAAACATATTTTTTACCCAAAAATTATTATTGGGCGGATACATTCGTTCACGTGATGCAGGCAGTTTAATGGTTGGTTATCAGTACGATGCTTGGAAAGCAATGTTGAGTTACGATATCAATTACTCGGATTTAGTGCCAGCAAGTAATTACCGTGGTGGTTTGGAATTGGCTTTAATTTATATCATTAAAAATCCGACTGTTCGTCCGTTATATAAAAACTGTCCAGATTATTTATGAGGATACAAAAAATTACATATAGTTTAATTTTAATGTTTGGACTCCATTTTGTCGTTCATGCACAAAAAAAGATATGGTTAAACTTTGCCATCGAAGCTCAAGAATATAGGGATTTTTACAGTGCAAGTAATTTTTATCGTAAAGCTCTTAGTTACGATACTTTAGATTTGGATATACAATACCAAATGGCAAAATGTTTTTTGGGTTATTATCAATTGGATTCGGCTTTGGTATATTTTAACAAGATTAAAAAATCTGATAAAATAAGCATGTATGGAGAAACCGATTTTTATATTGCGCAGATATTTAAGTATCAGAGCAAGTATTTAGAAGCAAAAAATACCTTTGATTATTTTAGAAGAAATTACAAAGGAACCGATAATTATTTGCGACAATTTGCTGCAAATGAAGTAAAGTGTTTTCCAAAAATTAAAGAATTAATTAAAGATACCAACGAGTTAAAAGTGAAACCTTTACCCGGAAATATTAATACAGAAGTGGCGGAATTTGGTGTGAGTTCTTATACAGATACCTCATTGTTTTTTAGCTCTTTAAAAAATATTGCCACAACCAACGATGGTTGGATGGAATATAAAAAAGCTTATACTAGTAAAATTTATTTAGCGCATTTAAAAGATAGTATTTGGGTTTTTAACGATACAGTTGCTTTAACTATTGATCAAAATATGGATGTAGGAAACCCTTTTTGGGATGCAAAGGATAGTGTTTTGTATTTTAGCGCTTGCGCAAAAGGTGTTTGTAATTTGTACAGTGCAAATCTCAAAAAAAATCAATTGATAGATATTAAAGAATTAAATATAAATTTACTTGGTTATACCTCTACACAACCCAATATTGCTTGGTTAAACGGAAAAAAATATTTAGTATTTAGTTCTAATCGCCCTAACGGTAAAGGAAATATGGACCTTTGGATGAGTGAGCAACAAGGAAAAACTTGGGGCGAACCACAAAATTTAGGTTCGTTAGTAAACACACAAGGCAATGAGGTTACGCCGTTTTATAGTAGTAAAAATAATCAATTGTTTTTTTCTTCCGATTGGCATTGTGGAATTGGTGGGATGGATATTTTTCAATCAGAATATATTGGCAATAAATTTAAGGGGGTACAAAATTTGGGCTTACCATTTAATTCATCACGCAACGATTTGTATTATGTTCATCAGGAAACTAAAGCTTTTTTAAGTTCAAATAGGTTAAGTTCCAATAACAAAAATCACGAACAATGTTGCAACGATATTTATCAGGTAAAATGGCAAAAAAATGATACCTTAGTAGATACTTTACCATTAGATTCGGCTTTGATTGTACAAAAAAACTTACGATTGTTGTTAGATGAATATCCAATACGTTTGTTTTTTCATAATGATATCCCAAATCCGCGCTCATGGGATACCATCACAAATTTAAATTATCAAACCACTTACGATGCTTACATTCGTTTACAATCGGAATATAAAACCGAGTATCCATCATCATTGGCGAAAAAATACCGAACAAATGCTGAAGTTTTAGTAGATTCTTTTTTTGTAAATCATGTTCAAAAAGGATATGCAGATTTAGTGTTTTTTGCCAATTTATTATATCCCTATTTAGAGAAAGGTTACACTATTAAACTTACAGCTAAAGGATTTGCTAGTCCGTTAGCACGAAACGATTACAATGTAAATTTATCCAAACGCCGTATCAATAGTTTTAAAAATTATTTAATGGAATTGCCTGATAAAAATTATAGTCAGTATTTAAATAATACAGCACCAAACGGTGCGCAGTTAATTATAGAAACATTACCTAATGGCGAGGAATTAAGCAATCCTTTTGTGAGTGATAATTATTATGATGTTCGAAATTCGATTTACAATCCTGCTGCAGCTTTCGAAAGAAGAGTAGAAGTAGAGGATATAATTTTGTTAAAACAGCCCTAAAAATTAATCGGATTTAAATATTTTTTAAACTTTTTTTGCACCTACATTATTAATTTGTAATATTGCAAATCTTTAAGTTAAATAATTTCAATAAAATATATGATTTCTCAAAAAATTGCTTCTAAACAAGAAAAATTAGCTGTAATTGGTTTAGGTTATGTAGGATTGCCAATAGCTTTAGAGTTTGCAAAAAAAATATCTGTAATTGGTTTTGATATCAATGAAAAACGTGTTGAAATGATGCGTAATCGTATCGATCCTAGTAACGAGTTAGTTGCTGAGGATTTTGATGGTACAGATATTCATTTTACAGCAAATATTGATGAATTAAGAGAAGCTACTTTTTTTATTGTAGCGGTTCCAACTCCTATCGATGAGCATAATTTACCCGATTTAAAACCACTTATAGGCGCAACTAGTACAGTTGGTAAGGTGTTAAAAAAAGGGGATTATGTAGTGTTTGAATCTACCGTTTATCCGGGTTGTACAGAGGAGGATTGTGTTCCGGTTTTAGAGGAATTATCTGGTTTAAAATTTAATGTAGATTTTAAAATAGGTTATTCACCAGAGCGAATTAATCCAGGTGATAAAGAACATACTTTAACTAAAATTGTAAAAGTGGTTTCGGGTTCGGATGCTGAATCTTCTGATGAGGTTGCAAAAGTTTATGAAATGATTATTAACGCGGGTGTTTATCGTGCATCTAGCATAAAAGTTGCTGAGGCTGCAAAAATTATCGAAAATACACAAAGAGATGTGAATATTGCTTTAATGAACGAATTATCGATGATTTTTAGCAAGTTAGGAATCAATACTTATGAGGTTTTAGAGGCTGCTGGAACTAAATGGAATTTCTTAAAGTTTTTCCCTGGTTTAGTTGGTGGACATTGTATTGGGGTGGATCCATATTATTTAACTTATAAAGCTCGTGAGTTAGGTTATCATTCTAAAATCATTAACTCTGGTAGAGCTTTAAATGACTCGATGGGGCCTTACGTAGCGCGCCAAACAGTTAAATTGGTTATTGCAAAAGGAAAAGATATTAGTAAATCTCGTATTTTAATTATGGGTGCTACATTTAAAGAAAATGTTAGTGATATTCGTAATTCTAAAGTGGCATCTGTAGTAGATGAGTTAAAAAGTTTTGGTGTAAATGTAGATGTTCATGATCCGCATGCTTGTAGCGATGAATTACACGAAGAGTATGGCTTTACATTAATTTCTGAAATACCTAAAAACTTTAATTATGATGCTGTTATTGTTGCAGTTAATCATGCAGAATATTTAAATCATGATGCGGCTTATTTTAAAGGTTTATTAGGTGATAATGGTGTTTTAGTAGATTTAAAAGGAATTTACAGAGGAAAAAATTACAATGCTACATACATGAGTTTGTAATTAAATTACATATTATAATACTAAAAAAAACTAAGTCGGCAGACTTAGTTTTTTATTTTTTGGATATTTTAGATATTCCATGTTTAAGCTTACCAAAAGTTTTATTATTTTTGTTCAACTTAATTTTTTACCATGAGAGAGATTCAATTTAGAGAAGCGATTAAAGAGGCAATGT
>JACCEC013126740.1_pt1 | contig 13659 bp, 11 predicted proteins | sample 7450121 | NCBI WGS metagenome assembly JACCEC01 (sample SAMN15323455, study PRJNA562643) | freshwater metagenome | isolation source: river surface water | place: USA:Blue River Watershed | collected 2017-08-18 | reverse complement strand
GGAGGGGGAGGGGAAGAGCGAGGGGCAGGGGGCTCTTCTTCTGATTTTGGTATTTGTGAACTGCGGTGCCTCTCAATCATTTCCCACACATCTTTTGGTTCCATATGGAACATTGGGTGGGTGAGGTCAACGTATTCTTTTGTTTCACCGGTATCGGGGCCCACAACGCCGATAGCCGCCAAAATGTTGGATGGGTGGGTAATTTCCATCACTCTTTGTTTTTCCTCGGAATCTGCTTGGTTAATAAGGGCCTCCCTTAAATTCCTCGAAAACCGTTGCAAGTCTCCCAGATCATCAAGGTTTGCCCGAAAATCTTTCAACCATATTCTTGTTTTCGGCGGAAAGGTTGTCTTGATAAACGCACCCAATTCATCCAAATTACGTTCCGATACATTTTTAAAAATGACAAGTTCCGCGTTGGGGAAGCTTTTTGGCAATTCGGGGCTTTGTGGCCATTCAGAAAAATAATTGGAATCTTCTGTGGCCCCTTCAAAGTATATATTTTTTAGGTTTTCGCAACTGGGAGGATCGCGTCCATAATCATTCCGTAATTCCAAATTATGGAAACCGATAACCGCAAAATCAGTGATGTTGTTGAATTCATGCAGCAACACCTCTATTAAGGCGGTGCTGTCTTCTCCTCCAAAATGACGGTTCTCAGTTTTCTGAAAAGATTTAAACACTATCGAAATTTTTTGGACATTTTCGGGTCTGAACTGGATTTCGCCAGAAGTTCCAGTGTTTTTGGAACGTAAGTAATATTTTTTAAAATCACGGAGCATAAGTCCTATCAACCGGAACCCGGATGTATCCGGAAATTCGAATTCCAATTCAACCACATTCAGTGGAAGCAACACGGAACGTATTGCCCTATCAACGGTAATTATATCGTGCGGGTCCGACGGAAAAATGAGGCGTGCGGCGTGTTGCAACGGATTGTTGTTTACGACCCGCGTTTTTATTTCAAAGTGCTGCCCGTTTCCTAAAGTATTCATTCCTTAACGACGCTATCAATGCCAAAACAAAAGAGTATAAACATTGTTTACATTTTCTTGTGGTTGCTCAAAAAAAATACCATAAGAAATGTACTTGCGAAAAATACGCTGGCGGGGCGAATCTACCGACTCGGAAGGCGACGACGACCTCGGGTGTAGGCTTTGGCGCTGCGGCGGCCCTTTCGGTGGCGACGGGTTTTCTTGCGACGGCCGCCGGGAAACCATTTGGCAATCTGTCGTTTGGGAGTCGGTTTGAGAGTGAATTTCGCTGACACCTGTTGCGTTAATTCTGGTGGTGATTCAGTACGCCGAGCGCTCGACGTCATTTCCTGCGGCGGTGGTGGTAATTCAGTGGCCGCCAGTTTTGGAGGCGATGGGGTGTCGGGTGTTCCCATTGGGCGTGGCTTTTCCGCATTTGTATTTCCTTGGTTTCTTTGCTGTCGGTATTCTTCCGATTCGTTTGCATATCGTTCGAGTTCTCCGTAAAATGTATCTGGGTCAATATGCAGGTATTTGTTCTGTACGTTACGCACAGTACGTGATTTGGGGTTTTTTGCGTTAATTGCTGCCAAAAAGTTATCTGGCCCCAAAACCCTATGCACTTCGCGACGTTCTGCGGTGTCCATGTCAAGAATTATTGCGTCTCTCATATTTTTGGGAAATGATTGTAAACGGTGAATTTCCGAAAATTCGCCGCGCAGATTTTCAAACCTTATTTTTGTTGAAGGTTGTGAAATAGCCTCTATTAAATATTTCAAAATATCGAGGTTTTCAGGGAGGATGTTTTTTATAGTGACAAGTTCCAACTTTGGTAAATCATATTTTTGGTTTCGCATATAGTGTTCAACTAAGTAGGTGGAATCTACGGTTGCCCCTTCGAGATACAGATTCTTTAAATCACGTGACCACACATTCGGAAATTCAATATCTCTAAATCCAATTACTGCAAAGTCAGTTACTTCCCCAAAAAACATTAACGACGAAGATATCAAATATTTGAGTTCATTAATTTCATCCCAACGCCAGGTACTTTGATCTAACGTACCCGGTCCAATGCTTTTAAACACAATCGATAATTTTTTGACATTCCATTCGTTGTACTTATTGATGTGGCGGTATCCCACGTCATCACGGTTACTCAATACACGTGCAAAATTTGAATATTGCACATTGTTTGGCAATTGTATTTCCAATTGGACAACGTTATTCTTTGACAACAAGGAGCGTGTTTGTTCGGAAATGTCGCTCTCAATCATTTTCAATCGGTCAGGTTCGGTTAAAAATATTATCCGCGCTGAATGCTCCAACACGGGTTTTTTTTGTAAAACGTCAATTTCAATACGAAATTGAGAAAGTTCGTATTTTTTTTGTGGGTTTTGTTCGCGGGACGGCCCACGAGGACTAAAAATCTTTGAAAATGCCGACATTAGTTGACAAAAACAAAACAACAAACTATATACAATATACGCACTGTTTTTGCGCGAGGTGATTTTTTTTATTACCGGTTCGTCCAATAGGTGTGGGCAAACGACAACGGCACGAACGGCGTTTTCAGGCTCTCGAACATCTTCGTGTACTTGCCGAGTTGTTCGTCCTTGATGTACACCCGGACCGGCGTCAGTTGGATCGTGCTGTCCAGCATCAACTTCGCCGTGTCCGGGTTCGCGTTGTTGTCCGTCGGGTGCGGGTACACCACCGACCAATGCTGCGCGTTCGTTTTGTACTTTTGTTTGGAGTTTGGGTCGAGGGCGTTCTCCACGCGCAGTTTGTGCGTGCGACTCAGCAGGGAGGCATCGTCGTACCGGTAGAACGAGAGGAGGGTGTGGCCGCCCGACATGACGTTGACGAACGACCGCAGGGCCTCGCGCGTCGCTTGCGGCACAAACTCGATGCTGGGGGTGTTGGCTGGTGCGTAGATTTGCCGCAAGTTTTCAATGTCCATCGAAAAGATCAGTTTTTTGTTCAGTGCAGCGAGAGGGGTGCAGCCCGTGACCGGCACCGGCCGTTTCTTGTCGCCGCTGCTGCCGCCGGCACGCAAGTACAGGTCGTCGTCCTTTTCGAGCATCTTGGCGATTTTTTGCACAACGTCTTCGTTGGATTCGGGCGGGCGGTAGACCCGCAGGTGCACGAACATCGGGTACTTGTAGTACGTGTCGGCCAAGGTGGGCACGCCCGGGGTCGAGGACGACGACGACTCCGACGACGACGACGCCGGCGGTTTCACGAACGCTTTCGACTTGATGGTTTCGATGGCCTCGGCGAAGGACAACTTCACGCTGGTCATGACGGGGGCGTTGTCGCGGGAAAACCCGACGTAGAGCTCGCCTCCGCTCGCCGAAAACACATTCAAATCCAGGAACCGGTACCCTTCGGCAATGCGTTTGCCGAGGGTGTCCGCCGACACGTCGCCGTAGTCGTAGGCACTGTTGAAACTGGCTTGCACGACGTATTCCCGCAGCGGCAAATTGAGTGTGTCTTGGTATTCGGCGTTGGCACAGGCATTCGACCCCGACCCCGACCCCGACCCCGACCCCGACCGGGATCCAGATTCCAGCCCTTCCTGCCCGACGCTGCTCCCCAGACGCCGGAACAACGCACCCACGGACGAGAGGTCGAAGGCGTGCGGCAGTTTGCTGCGGACGAGGGTGCCAAACACGAGGACCAAGTACAAAACGGCCACGACTACGACCACCCACCACCAAGAAAAGAACGACGAAGTGGACCGCCAAAGAGATTTCATGGAGCTGTCTATATGTGCTGTTCGGGTTGGGTTATGGCAACGCACAATCGGTATAAGGAAAACGCGAATTATATATTGATAGCATACAATATACGCTCCTAACGTACCCGGAATCCACAACCCGTTCCCATTGCCCCTCTCTCCCGCAAAGACATACCCATTTTCGTATACCATGGCCGGAGGCATCTTGAATTTGTCGGCGACGGGCAGCGCCAACTTGATCCTGACGGGCACGCCGACGAAGACCTTTTTCAAAGTCGTTTATTCTAAATACACCAATTTCGGTCTGCAGAAATTCCGGATCGACTACGACGGCCTGCGCGAACTCAAATTGACCACCCCCAGCGTGTTCCAATTCCGCATCCCACGTTACGCGGATTTGCTCATGGATACCTACCTCTGCATCACGTTGCCCGACATCTGGAGCCCCATTTTCCACCCCTGCGAGGAAACGTCGCACAAGTGGGCGCCGTACGACTTCCGGTGGATCAGCGATTTAGGGGCCACGATGATCGACGAAATCAGCATCACCTGCGGGTCGCTCACGCTGCAGAAATATTCCGGCCAATACCTCTCCTCCTTGGTCGAACGCGACTTTTCCGCGGAAAAACGGGCGCTCTTTCACCGCATGAGCGGCCACACGGCCGACCTGAACGACCCCGCCAACTGCTTCGGACGCGCGAACACCTACCCCTCCGCCTACTTTTTGGGCGCCGGCGTCGCCTTGGAACCGTCCATCCGCGGCAAAAAACTCTACGTGCCCATCCACACCTGGTTCACCGCCGACAGCCGCTGCGCTTTCCCTCTCATTGCCCTGCGTTACAACGAACTGTTCGTCAACGTCACGGTGCGTCCCATCCAACAGCTCTTCCAAGTCCGCGACGTGTACGACTACGGCAACCAGTTTCCCTACGTGCAGCCGGATTTCACGCAGCCGCAGTTCGGCCTCTACCGTTTCCTGCAGCCGCCCCCCGGCGTGGTCATCGACGCCGCCGAATACAGCAACCAAAACAACAGTTGGAACGCCGACGTCCACTTGGTCGCCACGTACTGCTTCCTGTCGGAGGAGGAACGGAAAAAATTCGCTGCAGAAGACCAGGTCTATTTAGTCAAAGACATTTTCCAATACAAGTTCGACAACGTGGTCGGCACCAAGAAGGTCCAGATGACCTCGTCCGGCATGGTCGCCAACTGGATGCTCTTTTTCCAACGCAACGACGTCTACTTGCGCAACGAATGGACGAATTACACGAATTGGCCGTACCGCGAGCTGCCGAGCAACGTGCAGTCGGCGCCCATCCAGAGCCTGCTGCCCGACCGCTTCCCCACGGGGCCCGCCACGCACCCGCCGGACAGCACGCAAACCGTCGGCAACAACACCGGCTTCTACATCAGCGGGCCCTTCAGCCAGGACAACGTGCGCAACATCCTGCTGTCCATGGGGATTGCCCTGGGCGGCGCCTACCGCGAAAACGTGTTGCCAGCCGAAATCTTTGAGCTGGTGGAGCTCTACGGCCGCAGCGACGGCAGCGGCAAACCGGGGCTGTATTTCTACAATTTCTGTTTGCGAACGAACCCGTTCGAGTACCAGCCGTCGGGGGCCATGAACCTCTCGAAATTCAAAGAAGTCGAACTGGAGGTGGCGACGATTCTCCCCGTGGTCTCCGCCAACAACGCCAACATTCAGACGATTTGCGATTTAGACGGAAACGTGATCGGCGTCACGAAACAAAACTGGCGACTCTTCGACTACGGATTCAACATGACTGTGTTTGAAGAGAGGTACAACGTCCTGTCCTTCATTGCAGGCAACTGCGGCATGCTCTACGCCCGATGAGCAAACCCCCGTGTATGTATATACATACCGGTGGCGGGTAGTGGTTTTTTTTCTATTTTCCCATTGCAAGACGTGATTTGTTGGGATCCTTCCTCCCCTCCCCATCCTCTCATGACAACCTGGAAATCCAAACGCAAAGAACCATTTGCGGACGGCAAGACCGAACGATCGGACGCTGCTGCTGCTTCATTGTCGGCTTCGTCGTCGGCTTCGTCGTCGCCGTCGGCCTATCCTGTACATGAATTCGACGGCGAACACGACGAGAGGACGATGGACCTGGGGAACCGCGCCGACGAATTGATTTTGATGGAATCGTCGGCCCAGGCCGAGCCCGACCAAAACAAGGACGAAAAACCCGACGACACACAGAAGCAGCCGCAACAGCCGTCCCTGGAGGAGAGGTGGCGGGATTTGTTCCGCAATTTCAACCTCTACAAAGCCAAAGTGGCGTTCAAGGAGCTGGTGCAGCTGCTGCCGCAAGGCGCCGACAAACTCCTCGACTACTTCGCCGCCGGCCTGGTCGGCCGCGCCATGGAGAACCCCACGGGTCCCGCGGGCCGCCAAGCGAAGGAGACCGTCAAGCGCCAGTTCGCCCGCTTCGTGGCGATCCCCCTCTCCTTTGTGGTCATTTTGAACTGGTGGCACGTGTGGAATTACACCGATTTCACCTTCAATTGGAAGAGTGTGCTGGAATTTCCGCTCTTCCGCGTCATCTACTATGTGCTGGAGCCCGTCTGCACGGTGTTTGAATTCGTCAATTACTACCTGCTCAACATCCGCATGGACGCCGACGTGGACCCCCGTTGGCGCGAGGCGATGCGGTCCGTCTGGGACTACCGCCCTCTCTCCTTCACGGCGCTCTATTTGGTGGTCGCTGGCACCCTGGTGTCCTCGCCCGTCGGCAAATGGATCGTGGACGTGTTGACGGGGGGCGGCGGGTTGTTCTGGGCCGTGCTGCCGGCGTCGATTTTCGCTTTCTTCTACTTGAACATGAACGTGGTGCGCCTGGCCATGTTCCAATTCTACTTCGGTCACATCCTGGTCGTCGTGTTCGCCCTGCTGTTGATGTTGCTTTTCACGATGATGTTCGCGAATGTGTTGACGCCGTTTTACGTCATCTACATGCTGGTGCTGTCGTATTTCTCGCTGCCTCTCTTCCAAGGGACCAACACGTTTGCCAAGGTCTCGGAAATCTTCAGCGATCTCCGCGAAGCACCGGTGGAAGGCGACCCGCAGAGCCTGTGGAATTTCTTGTTCCGCAACTGCTTCGGCATCTTCATGGTGGTGAGCGTGCTGCTGCCGTTGCTGAGCTACCACTTCGTCGAACTCGGCCGGATCAACCCCAGTCCGCGGTTGGCGTCGGCGATGACGCTGATCAACGTCGCGTTCTTGATTCTCCTCTCGATACCCTTCTGGGGAACGCTGAACGAGTTCCGCAGCGTCATCGTGAAAGCGCTGGGCGCGTGGTTGGGGCTGAAAGGGTTTAGCGACCACGCCGAGGTAAACGAAGCAGACATCCAGCTGTAAAGCTTCCTTTTTCTTCCATACATTTCATTTTTTTGTCCAAACGCAATGAAATCTATGTGCTTGATTGTTTTTAGATGTCAACGCGCACGTCCGGTTCCGATTTGGATTTTTCCACGATGGGAGCGACGGACAGCGCGGGGTCGTCAGACACCGATGTTGCAGAGGCAAAGGCAGAACCGACCGGAGACGCGTTGGCCAACGCGGCACGCAAACGCTGGTTTTCCTGGGTCAATTGCTCGATGTTTTTCTGCTGGCGTTGGATGAGCTCCAACACTTCTGGCAGCGACAGGGCTTTGGGTGGCTTGCCGGGTTCCTGCATGATGATGGATTGCGGGGGCGGCGGTTGCGCGGCGAGGTGTTTCGCCATGGCCTCCTCTTGCATTTTCTTGCGTTTGAGTTCGATTTCCTTGGTCTGTTCGAGCACGTCGGGTTTCATGGCGGGTTCGCCGGGCGCGTAGCGCTCCAAGACCGCGTCGATGTCCTCCATGAAAAACTGGCGCATCCACTGCTCGTGGGGCTGACGAATGAAATCGGTGACCTGTTTCGGCGATTCCTTGAAGAAATCGGGGTGGGGGTTGTCCAACAATTTCTTTTTGTCGAAGGTGTTGTGGTTGTGCGAAAAAACCAGGATGGTTTTCATGGGGTCGAGTTGCACGAACGGCACGGTGTAGTCTTTCAAGAAGGCCTTTTCTTCGGCCAATGCGGCGTGGTCCTCGTACTTGGTCTCGTCGAGCAGGCGCGACTTGAAGGCGAAGGTGCCGGCGGTGGCGTGGTTGGGCCCGTAGGGCCCACACTGGTACATTTTGTGGATGTGTTTGAAGTAGATGTACATTTCGCTTGACCCGGCACAGAGCGCCTGCTTGTTGGCCTGCAGGGTCTCGACGGCGTGGGCGATGCGCTCGGGGGGGTAGTAGTCGTCGTCGTCCATGTAGACGATGATGCTCCCCTTGGTCTGTTTGTGCATGTAGTTGCGTTTTTCGCCCAGGGACATCTTGCGGTCCACCTCGAAGTACTTGATGTTGGGGATGCCGGAGGATTCCACGAGGTCGCGGATGCGGTCGGTGCCGTCGTCCACGATGATCCACTCGATGCGGTCCTTGGGGTAGGTTTGGTTCCTAAAACACTCGAACATGAGAGGAATGAAGGGTCGGCGGTTGAAGGTGGGGGTGCACACACTGACGAACGGCTTGAAGTTCTGCACGGTCATCTTTTTGTGGCCGCCGCCGTGGCGATGATGGGGTTTAGTTGGCATGGAAAAGACGGATAGGTAGGTTTGGTCGGATATCAGTCACAAACAAGCACCGGGACACCACGTTCTATGGATGCATATAGGTATGCGTGTGTTTATGTATTTGACCCGGTTTTTTATTTATGTGTCCACAATATATAATTTCGGTTCGTCATTCAAATCGTCGCGTCAATAACATGCCGTCCCATATGTATTTGGTCTTGTTGCTGGTGCTCGCCATCGGCTTCAGCTTGCTGTTCCAAGACTTCCGCCTGGAAGCCATGCAGGTGATGGAACGTATGGAAACCCAAACGGACGGTGCCGCCACAGCTCCTGCCACCACAGCTCCAGCCACCGCACCACCGACAGCGGGGACTCCCCCTCCGGTCGCCAATGCTCCGGTGCCCAACGCACCCTTGCAAAAACCGCGGGTGGAATCCGCCGTGTACGTATAAAATATATGCGTGCATCCTATAGGCAACACTTTTTTACCACCCCTTTTTTTGGAAATTCCGGTTCATGCAAATCAGTCGCAAATCCGTCGTGCTGCTGGGCATCCTGTTGGTGGCAGTTTTTGTTGTGGTCATGATTCCCTTTAGCAACGTGGAAGGGTTCGACAACGGCCAACCTGTGGTGTCCAACCCGACCCCACCCGCAACAACCGCGGCGGCAGTGACCGGTTCCAACCCGAGTAGTGCTGGTTCTGGTTCTGGTGCTGCTTCTGCTTCTGCGGCCGCTCCGACAGCCACAGCACCCACACCAGCAGCCGCAACCGCAGCCGTAGCTCCTGCTGCTGCAGCAGCCACACCCACATCACCTCTCTCTATAGCATCGTTGTTACCTGCTGCAACTGGTGCTGGTGCTGCTGCGCCCACCAAAGCCGCCGCCGCTCCCGCTCCCGCCCAAGCACCGTTGCCGGAAACGCCCATCACTACGAATGCCGACCTGATGAAGGTCACCAACGAGGCGTTGGCGAAGCCGGAAAACAAGGAAACTGACATGAATGCAATCAAAAACATCCAGAGCCGCATTGCCGCACTGGACAAGCCCAACGCGCGTACCCTGGTATCGGAAATCGGAAATTACTTGGTGAAACCTGCCCAGCCGGACAAATCGCCGCGGGTGTTCCTGAAGTACATCAACTGGTTCGCGAGCAACTACCCCGTGGACAAATGAACGCTCACCGTCCTTCTACTTTTTACCTACTGCGAAACCACCTCAAAATAATGAAACTGTTTTTAATGTCTATCGTACCGGCCATTGCGGGCCCAAGGCGCCTTCGGGCTGTCTTGGCCGAGCAGCTCGCCAGCCTTGTGTCGCCGCCTTGAAGCGGTCCGGCCCCTTTGGCGCCTTTACATCACACCGAAAGAATAGAGGTTAATATATACAGCAGTTTCGTTAAATGTCATGTCCGCCCAACGCAAACGCCCGCTGCAGACCACCGACGACGTTGTGGCCTTTCTCATGGAAGGCGGAAAGCTGCAGGAATTGGTCGAACGGTCCATAGCGGACGGAACCAATTACCTTGCCATGTCCAACGCTGACGGAGACAACGTGTTTCATATTTTGTGCAAATTTGAGTTCGGCAAAAAATGGTCGAAAGACAAATCCAAGGAGCTCGAGGACTATTTTAGTAAAATCCACAAGTTTACACTAAAAATCCAAAAGTTGTTTCGTGACTCACTCGGAAGGCCCAACCGCCAGGGGTACACACCCCTGATGCTTGCCATCGAAAACAATCACAGGGACACCGCGGGATATTTGTTAATGAGTGATTTTTCAAATCCCCGGTACTTCAACGACGACAACATTTCGGCTTCCTCGATTTTGGACCGCATGCAACAACAAAATCCAAATATATCTTTTGCAGGGTTGAGATGGTTACTTGAACGACATATGGAAATAGATTCTATCGCGGCAGAGGAAATCGATCACGAAATAATTGTGGAACCCGTTGACAACCACGATGGCATAACAAAAGATATAACTATTATTTTTCACCCACCAAAAAGTAGTCACCGGCAAGCCAAAGCAGGAAACACGCTGGATTTGGAAATATTTTTGTTGAGGCAACCGCGTGGATCGTTTCGTCTGACGATTAAAAACATGCGCGACGAAAACCCCTTTTACTTTTTACGAAGTGCGGGTAAAAATACGGAAATAAAATTTGAAAATCTGCAAATCGATCCATTGAAAATCAAACATTGGCAAACGTATAATGCCAACCTACGAAATGAAATCTTGTTGCACAATCAAACCGATGAACACGACGAACTTTTGGAAATGGCGCACCCATCCAATTACCTGCCATACCTGGGCGTCAAAGATCCGGAAAACAGTGAATCGGACGAAGACGACATCGACGATTTGATGGACGCAATGACACGGCAAAACAACGATCACTTTTTCGGCGAATACCAGACGTTTCACCGCAACCTGCCTCCCCACAGGAAGGCGGCACACATTAAAAATGGCCAACCTCTTGCTGCGGCAGAGAGAGGCAGTCCTCCTCCTCCTCTCCTTCCTCCTCCAACTCCGTTGAATCGGCCCAAACGGCGCACGCCCGCACCGGCAAGGACGTTTGCCTCCGTGGAAACGCAGACATCCCCGTCGTCCCCTCCGGCTGTCGCCACTGCTTCCGCTGCTTCCGAGACTGCTTTCGCAGCGAACGCACATCCGGAGCGCCAGGACAGCATTCGCGCGCGTTTACGTGCTCATGTGGAATCCAAACGCGCCGCTTCCGCAGCGAACCCCCCGCCTCCCCCCGACAGCGCGCAACAGGAGCGCAAGGACAACATCCGGGCGGAGTTACGTGCTCGCGTGGCCTCCAAAAGGGCCGCACGACGGGACCTGGAAGAAACCAAAGGAGGAAAAACAAGAAGTTGTCGTCGCAAGCGCGCCTCCCGGACAATCGCTCGAAGAAACAAGACGCGTTGCAGTAATCAAACCCGGTTACCAAACAAGCCAAACACCACACGACTCCCAGGGCGACGCGCTGTCGGAATTCATCAGAGTTTAGCCTTTTCGTAACGTCTTCGACCCCATCATGATATCAATCCTTCAGGGCAACAAAAAAGTTTTCGTAATATATATTTGTTTTTCTGCGTTTTTTCCAATGAGAAAACTCAGACACCGCAACACCCGGCGAAAGGCCGCCGATGCGTCCACCAATCAATCGCCGAAAAATAAAACTCTCGGTCGTCGCGAGGGTCGATCGCGCACAAAGCGTTACCGCCGCGCCCACCAGACAGTCGCACGCAAAAACAGGCAACGTCGCCGTTCCGTGCGCCAACGACGTGGGCGTCGCGGCGGGGGACACCTGCCACCCAGTGATACCGACGACGGTCACATTCCTTCCCCCTTGCCCGAAGTTCGCTTGGACGAACACCCGCCATCACCCGTATACTTTTCGCCCTATTCACCGAATGATTCACCGAATGATTCACCGAATGATTCACCGAATGATTCACCGAATGATTCATCGCCATACGTCTATGGTGAAGAGTATGACAACCATAATTATGAAAGTGACAACGAAGGTGCAGATGAAATTTACAATGGCGTACGCTATGAAGATTTCGATGAATATCAATATGTAGACGACGATAGATATGAAAATTTTGACCCTGGTGATGATCCAGTCCATTTTTGGCTGGATTACTGCGATCGAACGTACCCAGACTTCCAAAAATTTATGGACGAACATGGCTACATGCTTGAGACCCCAAAGTATCGTTCTTGGCTGAAATTCGAAAGGTGCAAATAAAGATAGTGGGGAGGTTCATCCGGATTTGTGCACGAAGACTACCCACAAAACCACCACCACCAACAACAACCTAATTCATTCAATTTTATTACACAACACACATCCAAACACTACAACATTTCCCACGTTATCTCGGTGTCGCCAATTTTCCCCACATACGCATACGCTCCATCCGAAAAACGCAATGGCATCAAGCTCGTCCGATAGGCCACTGCCGCTTCACGGTCCTTGAATACACGCAATGTATTCCACTGCATGCCAAGCACAATGTAGAGCCCACTCTGAAAATGAATGGTCCGTTCCCCCACGGTCGCTTCCACCATCGCCACCTCGCCCTGTTGCATACGTTCTTCTTTCGCATTCATGGCCGCATTCATGCACGTAAACAGCTGCGGCGCTCCGTTTCCTCCTTTCACTGCAAATACAGCAGCGGCCATTTCTATTTTCTTTTATATTTTGTGGGTTGTTTGCTTGCAATAGAGCACAAAATATAAACACCGTTCTCACCCTACTGGCGGGGATAAAAAAGTGACCTGCTGCATGAACCTTCGGCAAAAAAAACTATTTTTCTTTTTCCAATAATTACTTCCAACGGTCTGGAGTCCTCTCACTTTTGGCTCCTGGCTCTTGAGTCTCTTTGCGAATACGTTTACTTTGAGGGCACGTGTTCGATGTGCAAATCGCCCCCCGTGGCGTTCCCGCCGCGCGTTTGCAGCAGACTCAACAACTCCGGCGACAAACACATCATGCCGCGGTCGGTGGTTAGGCCGGCGGAATGGCAACCGTTCTTGCCGTCGTCGACCGCGTTGAACGTGGTGACTTGACTAAATTTGTCGATGGGCGCCGCGGCGGCAGCGTCGGAGAGCACGCCGTAGGTCAACGAGCTCGTGGCGTTGGCGGCGGACCACAAATTGCTGTCCATGGCGGCAAAGGATTCGGTTTGCAACGTGGACGACTCGGGGATTTCAGACACGGTTTTGGCGGGGTGGACCAGGTCTTTGACCTTTTTTTCGGCAGCTTCCGCGGCCTCGTGCAAATCGCTCACATTGGCGGCAGCGGCGGCGGATGCGCCGTCGAACCCTTCGGCGGGGGTGGACGCGAACACACTGTGGGCTGCGTAGGGGGCGTAGTCGCCCATGTTCAGGACCAGCAGCGCGACTACGAAGATGGCGGCGATTAGCAGCAGACGTTTCAACATTGGTGTCATGTATGTGTATGTGTTTTTGAAGGAGAGGAAACTCCAGTGGTTACGGCTCTATACAAACACATGCACAAAAAAAGGGTGGGGGGGGGGGAAGGAGTCAACAGTCAGCGGATGGACAGTTAGAATTGCGTCATGGGCAAGCCCGATCGGTCCGCCACGGGTTGGAACTGCGTTTGCACAAAGGTCGGGGTATCGGATTTACCGATGGGCGACTTCAACGCAATGACCTCCTCTTCCAACGAAGTGGGTTCGCGCGGATTCATTTCCATGAAGTCGCTGTCTTTTTCCGACTGCGACGGCAACGGCTTGGGGATGCCGGTGGGCAAATACTCGGTTTCCGGCACCACGGGGCTGGCGGGCGG
>JACCEC011426617.1_pt1 | contig 13664 bp, 6 predicted proteins | sample 7450121 | NCBI WGS metagenome assembly JACCEC01 (sample SAMN15323455, study PRJNA562643) | freshwater metagenome | isolation source: river surface water | place: USA:Blue River Watershed | collected 2017-08-18 | reverse complement strand
CGGATGCCGGCGACCGCCGAGCGCACGTCATCCACCGCCTCCTGCACCGGCTTTTCCAGGCGGAATTCGGCGGTGATGGTGGCCGCGCCGTCCTGCACCTTGGTGGTGATGTGCTTGAGGCCTTGGATGGTGGCCAGGGCGTTTTCAATCTTGCGGGCGACGTCGGTTTCCATCTGCGCCGGCGAGGCGCCGGGCAGGACGGCGGTGACGCTGACCGTGGGCAGGTCGATGTCGGGGAAGTTCTGCACCTTCATCGCCTGAAAGCCCAGGAGGCCGGCGAAGGTGAGCAGCACGAACAGCATCACGGCCGCAATCGGGTTGCGGATGGACCAGGCGGAGACGTTGATCACGGGGGGCTCCGGCGCGTTACTTGGACGCGGCTTTGGAAGCCGCCGGCGCTGCGGCCGTGGCCACCCGCACCAGGTCGCCGTCGGACAGGAAGCTGCCGCCGGAGGCGACGATGCGGGCGTTGGCATCGAGCCCGCCGGTCACCTCGACCCGGTCGCCGACCATGCGGCCGACCTGCACCTTGGTGGCGCTGACGCGGTCGCCCTCGCCCAGGCGCATCACATAGCTGAAGCCGTCGCGCACCACCAGCGCGGTCTGCGGCACGGTGAGCGCGTTGCTGGCGCCGAGCTGGAACTCGCCGCGGGCGAACATGCCGGCCATGGCGCGCGCGGGCTGGCCTGGGGTGGGCACCGGGGTGACGTCGACGTAGACCAGGCCGTTGCGCGTCTGCGGGTCCACCGTGGGGCCGATGGTGCGCACCCGGCCGCGCAGCTGCGTGCCGCTGGCGGCGGTGACGGTGGCCGAGGTGCCGGGCGCCAGGCGGGCGAGCTCGGCGCTGGTGACCTCGGCGCGCCACTCGAGGCGGCCCTGGCGGATCAGGCGAAACAGCTCGGTGCCGTTGCCCACCACCGCGCCCACGGTGGCATTGCGGGCCGAGATGATGCCGTCGTCCGGCGAGAGCACCTGGGCCTGCGACAGGCGCACCGCCTGCGCCTCATAGCTGGCGCGCGCGGCCTGCACCCGGGCCTGCGCCGTTTTTTCGGCGGTGAGGTACTGGTTGATCTGCGAGGCCGACATCGCGCCCGAGGGCTGCAGCATGCGGGCGCGCTCGGCGTTGGCAGCGGCCTCGGCAGCAGCGGCCTCGGCCTCGGCCACCGCGGCGCGGGCCTGGGCGGCGGCGGCGCCCAAGGTGTCGGTGGCGAACACGGCCAGCACCTGGCCCTTCTTCACCACATCCCCCACGTTGGCGCGCACCTCCACCAGGCGCAGGCCGCCGGATTCGGTGCCGACGCTGGCCTCCTGCCAGGCGGCGAGGCTGCCGTTGGCGGCCAGGGTCATGGGCAGGCTGCCGCGCTGGGGCGTGGCCACACTCACGGTGAGCGCCGGGCGCGGCGCAGAGGCGGCGGCCTTCTTGTCCTGGGCCACGGCCACCAGGGCGGCGGTGGCGGTCAGGCCGGCGGCGCCGATCACCAGGGCGCGCGAGAAGCGGGTGCCAGACCTGCGCGCACGCGAGGCGAGTGCATCGACAAGTCGGTTGCGCAGCAAGGAGGCGGTGGAGCGTTGGACGTTCATGGGGCGTGAATTTTTCGAAAGAGGGGACGCGTGTGTGCAGGTCGGTGGTGCCAGGGGCGGGCTTTAGCGCGCCGGCGTGGGGGTGGCCACTTGCCAGCCGCCGCCGGCGGCGCGATAGAGGGCGATCCAGCCGTCTTGCAGCTCGCGCTGCAGCAGCACCAGGGCGGTCTCGGCGGCCAGCAGGTTGCGGCGCGCGTCTTCGAGTTCGACCAGACTGGCCAGGCCATTGCGGTGCCGGCTTTCGGTGGCCTCGAAAGAGGCGCGGTAGCCCTGGGCGGCGGCGCGGGCGTCGCCGCTGCGGCCACGGGCGGCGTCGAGCGTGAGCAGGGCCTGTTCCACCTCCTGCACCGCACGCCGGGCCTGGGCCTGGTAGCGGGAGACGGCTTCGTCATGGCGGGCGCGGGCGGCTTCGACGTTGGCGGCGCGGCGGCCGGCATCGAAGATCGGCAAGGTGAGCGCCAGCGGCCCGAAGGACCAGGTCTGGGCCTGGGTGTCCTGGCCGCCCATGCGCACCTGGCCCGAAGCCACGCTGCCATTGAGCGCGAGGCGCGGGTAGCGGTCGGCCTCGGCCGCGCCGATGTCGGCGGCCGCGGCGGCCACGGCGCGCTCGGCCTGGTACAGGTCGGGCCGCTGGCCCAGCACCTCGGCGGGCACCGAGGACACCGCGAACAGCGGTGCGTTGGCCAGCGCCGTCATGGCGGCCACCGGATCGGCCGCGGTGGCGTCGCCCTGGCGGGCCAGGCGTTCGCCCAACGCCGGTGCTGGTTGCCCGGTGAGGGTGGCCAGGGCCTGCAGCTGCGCGTCGCACAGCGCCTTTTGCTGGCGCAGGCGGGCGGCGGCCTCGGCGGCGCTGGCGCGTGCCAGGGCGGCGGTGGCTGGCGCGGTAAAGCCTGCTGCGGCCGAGGCCTGCACCAGCCGCGCCGTCTCGGTGCGGGAGGCGGCGTCTCGCATAGCCAGTGCGCGCTGGCTCTCGCAGTTGCGCCAGCCCAGGTAAGCCGAGGCGGTCTCGGCGGCCACGCTGACCCGGGCCTCGTGCCAACTGGCGTCGGCTGCGGCCAAGCGGGCGTCGGCGGCTTCGCGACCGGCTCGGCCGGCGCCAAACAGGTCGATCTCCCAGCTGGCCTGCAGGCCAGCCTGGGCAACCGTGTTGGTCGGCAGCAGGGGGTCGGTATTGCCGCGGCTGGCTGAGGCGCTGCCGTCCACCCGCGGCTGGTTGGCGGCGCCGGCTGCCGCCCGTGTGGCGCGTGCCTGGACCAGACGGCTGCGGGCAGCGGCCAGGCTGGGCGAGGCCTGCTGCGCGGCGTCGATCAGTTCAGACAGCAGGGGATCGTTCCACTGTTTCCACCAAGCAGACAACTGACCAACCTGGCCGCCATGGGGCATGGGCGGCAGTTCGGTTTGCCACCTGGCGGGCGGCGCCACTGCCGCGGGCGTGGCAGGCGGGTTGAGCGAGGCGCAGCCCACCAATGCGGAGGACATGGCGGCGGACAAGGCAAGGGCGGCGGCGCGGTGGCGTCGAAGGGTCATGGGGTGCGGATTATTCGGGGGGATCAGACAGCCGTGGGGGTGGCACTTCCGGGCGGAACATCGAAGACCGCGTGCCAGAGGGCCAGTACCGCGGCCTCGTCGGTCGCCAACTGCGCCTTTGGCACCTGGGTGGGGCGCTCATTGAGGCGGGCCTCGTGCTGGGCGCGGCGCAGGTTGCGGTAAGCGTCGGCGGCGGCCCAGCCCACACCAGGAGGCAGCAGCCCTGCGGCCTCGGCGCGGTGCAGCAAGGCAATGTTACCGACGTTGGGCACGAGTTCCGGGTGGTGCCTGGCTTGGGCCAGCACCAGGTACTGCACTGCGAACTCGGCGTCGACCATGCCACCCGCGCTGTGTTTGACGTCGAACAGGTCCTCCGGCACGGGCCGGGCCTGAGCCACCCGCTTGCGCATGCCGACGATCTCGGCCCGCAGCGCGCCCTCGTCGCGGTCGGCGGTGATCACCGCCTCGCGCACCGCGTCAAAGCGCGCCGCCAGTGCGGCCTCGCCCATCACGAAGCGGGCCCGCGTCATGGCCTGGTGCTCCCAGGTCCAGGCGGTGTTACTGCCCCGGTTTTGCTGGTAGTCGGCATAGGCGCCGATGCGGGTCACCAGCAGGCCGGAGTTGCCGTTGGGGCGCAGCGCGGTGTCGATCTCATAGAGCTCTCCCTCGCCGGTCTTGGTGGTGAGCCAGTTGATCAATTTGCGGGCGAAACCGGCGTAGACCTCGGGCGCGTTTTCGTCCTCGTCGTCGTAGACGAAGACGATGTCCAGGTCGCTGCCGTAGCCCAACTCTTTGCCCCCGAGCTTGCCGTAGGCGATGACCGCGAAGTGGGGCACCTCGCAGTGCCGATGGCGCAGGCGGGCCCAGCACCAGCGTGCGGTGACGCGCAGCACCGTGTCGGCCAGGGCACTGAGGTCGTCGGCCACCTGTTCCACCGTCAGTCGGCCCTCGGTGTCCCGGGCCAGGGTGCGAAACACCTCGCCGTGGTGGGCGCGGCGCAGCAGGTCCAGCAGGGCCTCCTCATCGTCCTGGCCAGTGCGGGCCAGCGCAACCCGGCGCTGCTCGAGCTCCTGCTCGAAGACTTCGGGTTCGAAGCGTTCCTCCAGCAGGCGGTCGCCGGCAAGCTCGTCGATGACGCCGGGGTGCTTGAGCAGGTAGCGTGCTGGCCACTTGGCGGCACCCAGCACCCGCAGCAGGCGCTCGTGTACCGCCGGCCGCTCGACCAGCAAGGCCAGGTAGCTCTCGCGGCGCAGCAGCGGCTCGATCCAGTCGGCCATGCGCAGGGCCGCCTCCTCGGTTACCCGGCCTTCCATCAGCCATTGGGCGGTACGCGCCACCAGGCGGCCCAGCCGGGCCCGCGCGTCGTCCCGCAGGGCCAGCACCCGCGGGTGCTCGCGCCAGGCGGCGACCCGCAGGGCCAGCTGCGGTGGCAGTTGCCGGGCGATGGCGTCAAGGTCGACGTCGACGCCGGCGCCGGCGCCAACGCTGCCCTCGCTGCCGGTGGTCACCCGGCAGCCCTTGCAGTCATCCGCGGGACCTAAGAGCGTGTCGAACTCCTGGGCCACCAGTTCACGGTGGGTGTCGAGGGCGCTGAGGAAGTCCCGGCAATGGTCAAAGCCCATGGTGCGGGCGATCCAGGCCAGGTCACAGCCGGCGGCACCACCCTGCGCCGTGTTGGCGGCATCAGCGCAAGGATCGTCGCTGCAGTCTGTGGGCAGCACATGGGTCTGCTGGTCGTCCAGGTACTGGATGCGGTGCTCGACCCGGCGCAGGAAGACATAGGCCTGCGCCAGGGCCTCGGCCGTCTCTGCCGGCATCAGCCCGGCGGCGGCCAGGCGGGGCAGGGCATCGAGCGTGGGACGGGTCCGTAGCTCCGGGAACTGCCCGCCGCGCACCACTTGCAGCAGCTGCACGATGAACTCGATCTCGCGGATACCCCCGCGCGAGAGCTTGACGTCGTTGGCCCGCTCGGGCCGGCCGGCGCTGCGCCGGCTTGCATGCTCACGGATCTGCCGGTGCAGGCTGCGCAAGGACTCGAACACACCGTAGTCCAGGTAGCGGCGAAAGACGAAGGGCAGCACCACCCCACGCAGGGCCCGGGCGCTGCCGTCCGCCACCGCCGCGCGCGGTGCGACCACGCGGCTCTTGAGCCAGGCGAAGCGCTCCCACTCGCGCCCCTGCACCTGCAGGTAGTCCTCCAGCGCTCCCAAGGGCACCGCCGGCGGACCGGAGTTGCCGTGGGGCCGCAATGCCAGATCGATACGAAAGACAAAGCCATGTTCGGTGACATCGGCCACCAGTGCGTGGATTCGCTTGACGCAACGGGCGAAGTATTCATGGTTGGAGATGCGCCCGCGGCCGGCGGCGTCTCCTGCAGTTTCGCCGTCTTCCTCGTACAGGTAGATCAGGTCGATGTCACTCGAGACATTGAGTTCACGCGCGCCCAACTTGCCCATGCCCACCACCCAGAGGCGGGCACGGCCTCCGCCGGCCGCGACTGGCATGCCATGTACCGCATCAAGTTGCGCGAAGGCTTCCTCACAGGCGCTGTCCAGGGCGATTTCGGCCAGTGCGGTGACGGTTTGCGTGACATCAGACAGCGGCGCGCCGTCCTCGCAATCGAGGGTGATCAGGCGCTCCAACACCAGTTGGCGCAGCACACGCAGCGCAGCGCCGGTGTCGTGGCCTTGCCCGCGCAGCCCCTCGCAGGTAGCCTCCATTGCGGCGCGCGTAGGCACCCCCGCAGGTAGCAGACTAAGCTCCTGCGCGTAGCGCCGCCGCAGGCGCTGAACAAAGCGCGAGCGGCCAGCCAGCCCGGGGGTGATAATTCCTGCCACTTGCTCTGTTTCCATGAACGAATCGCTGACGCCCTCCCGCTGGATCCGGGCGCTTTCCATCGCCGCCTCAGCCCTTTGGTGGCTGCTTGTGGCCCTTTGGTTGGCGCTGGCACTGGCTTGGGGCGCTTTACACGGCTGGATTGTGCCGCGTATCGACGACTGGCGTCCTGCGCTGGAGCGGGAAGCCTCGCGGGTTCTGGGGGTGCAGGTGCGCATCGGCGCGATCACTGCCCACAGCAGCGCGCTCATGCCCTCCTTCGAGCTGTCGGGGGTTGTTTTGCTCGATGCCCAGGCCCGAGAGGCGCTTCGCCTGAATCGTGTGGTGGTAGCGCTTTCGCCCCGCTCCTTGCTGGACCTGGGCATGGAGCAGCTCTATATCGAGGGGCCGCAGCTGGAGGTGCGCCGCGACGCGGCTGGCCAGATCTGGGTGGCCGGGCTGGAGGTCTCCCGCGTCAGCGGTGAGGCCAGCCCGGCGGCCGACTGGTTTTTCCGGCAGAAAGAGGTCGTGGTCCTCGGGGGCGGCCTGACCTGGGTCGACGAGCAGCGCAGCGCCCCGCCCCTTGAGCTGTCCGACCTCCGCTTTGTCGCCCGCAATGGCCCACGCCGCCACGACCTGCGGCTGGACGCCCGCCCGCCCGCTGACTGGGGCGGTGCCTTTACCTTGATGGGGGAACTGCGCTCCCCGCTCCTTTCTCAGCACCGTGGCCGCTGGCAGGACTGGCAGGGCGAGCTCTATGCCGATTTCAGTGCGGTCGATTTGTCCCGGTTGCGGTCCTATGCCAACCTGGGCGTGGACCTACGCGGCGGTCAGGGCCGCTTGCGCGCTTGGGCCGACCTCGATCGTGGCCGCCTGCTGGGCGGCCAGGCCGAGGTGGACCTTCGGCAGGTGGATGCGGTGCTGGTCGCCGGCCGGCCCTCTCTGACCCTGGACTCCTTCGCTGGACGTTTCATTGGCAAGCGACTGGGCCGGGGCTTTGAACTCGAGACCCAGGCCCTGCAATTCCAGACCCCTGATGGCCAGCGTTGGCCCGGTGGCAACCTGTCTCTCGCCTGGGAACCGGCGGCTGCCAAGGAGGCCGGACGGGGACGCCTGCGGGCCGACCGGCTGGACCTGCAGGCGCTGATCCGGCTGGCTGAGCGCCTGCCCCTGACCGACAGCCAGCGCGGAATGCTGGCGCGGTTTCCCCAGGGGCCCGACGGCCTCGCCGGCCTGATCGAGCGCCTGGATGCCAGCTGGGAGCTGCCCGCCAACGCCCCTGCCAAGTACAAGGTGAGCGCCCGCGCCAGCGGGCTGGTCCTTCCGGCGGATCCGGCCAGTCGCCGCCCTGGCCTGCGCGGTGTGACAGCTCAGGGCGAATTCGACCAAGCCGGCGGGAAGGCTCACCTCGAGGCCCCGGGCGGTGTTCTTTCATTGCCTGGCGTATTGGCCGAGCCGCAGGTGAAACTGGACCGGCTGATGGCCGACCTTCAGTGGAAGCGGGCCGATGGCCGACTCAGCGTCAGCGCGACAGGTATCCGTCTGGCCAACGCCGACCTGCAGGCCGAGGGCCAAGCCACTTGGCGCAGCGCAGACCCGGCGCGGGGCGGGCCGGGCAATCTGGACCTGCAGATGACAATCGCGCGGGCCGAGGCCAATCGCGTCTGGCGCTACCTGCCGACCTCGCTGCCGCAGACCCGCGACTATGTGCGCGAAGCCATCACCGCCGGCCAGGCCTACGACGCTCGGGTGACCCTGCGCGGCGACCTGCGGGACTTCCCCTTCCGAGACCCCAACAGCGGCGAGTTCCGCATTGCCACCAAGGTGCGTGACCTGCAATATGCCTACGCGCCGCGCAGCAGCGCGCGCCAATCGGGTGGGCCGGCTTGGCCGGCGCTGACGGGTCTGTCGGGCGAGCTGGTGTTCGAGCGCGCCGGCATGCAGGTGAACAAGGCGCAGGGCCGCTTTGTCGGTGTGCCGGGGCTGCAGGTGCAGGCTGAAGCCACCCTCGCCAACTTTGCCGAGGCGGTCGTCGGGGTGACCGGCACGGTGCGCGGGCCGCTGGCCGAGTCACTGGCGGTCTTCAATGCCTCGCCAGTCGCCGTCACGCTGGGCCAGCCGCTGGCCCAGGCCACGGTCAACGGCCCCGCCGAGGTGAAGTTGCAGCTGTCCCTGCCCCTGGCCGCTCTGGACCGAAGCAAGGTGCAGGGCAGCGTCATCCTTCCGGGTAACGACTTCGCAATGCCTGACGCGCCCGCCCTGGCCCGCGCCCGCGGCTCGGTGGCCTTCACCGAGCGCGGCTTCAGTCTGTCCGGCGTCCAGGCGCGCGCCCTCGGCGGCGACCTGCGCATCGACGGTGGTAGCCGGCCCGCGCCGGTACCGGCTGGTGAGGCGCCCATCCAGTTGCGTGTCCAGGGCACCGCCTCGGCCGAGGCCCTGCGGCAGGCGCGCGATTTTGGTCCGGTACCCCGCCTGGCGCGCCAGGCCATCGGCAGTGCGCCCTACACCGCCCTCATCGGCCTGCGCCCGGGCTCCGCCGATGTGACTGTCACCAGTACGCTCCAGGGGCTGTCGCTGTCCCTGCCAGCGCCCCTGAACAAGGCGGCGGACGCCGTCCTTCCCCTCCGCTTTGAGCGTAGCTTCGGCGGTACCGCGTCCCGGCCGCAGGACCAGATGCGCGTGGAAGTGGGTCGCGTGGGCAGCGTCCACTATGTCCGCGACCTCTCGGGTGCCGAGCCTCAGGTGCTGCGTGGCGCCATCGGCCTGGGTCTGGCCCCCGGCGAGTCGGTGTCCCTGCCGGAGCAAGGCGTTGCGGCTACCCTGCGCCTGGTCGGCGTCAACCTCGACGACTGGGAGCAGGCCCTGGCCTTACCGACCACGACTGGGACCGCGACTGCGCCCAGCCGCGGCCTCGCTGATCCCGCGCTGCAACCTTACCTGCCCACCACCTTCAGCCTGCGCGCCCGTGAGCTCACGCTTTCGGGCCGCACGGTCAACAACCTCGCGGCCACCGGCTCCCGCGACGGTCTGACGTGGCGGGCGGCGGTCGAGGCCAGCCAGCTCCAAGGTAATTTCGAGTACCGCCAGCCTCCCAACCTCGCTGCAGGGGGTGGACGCCTGGTCGCGCGCCTGACGCGGCTGACCATTCCGGCGAGCGCCACCAGCGACGTCGAGGCACTGCTGGACCAGCCTGCCACGAGCATGCCGGCGATCGATGCGGTGGTGGAGGATTTCGAGCTGCGCGGAAAAAAGCTGGGCCGGCTCGAAATGGAGGCCGTCAACCGCGCCGCTTCGGGGGGTAGCGGACCCGAGTGGCGCCTGAACCGCCTGGTGCTGGCCATGCCCGAGGCCACGCTCACTGCCAGCGGGACCTGGGCTGCGTCGGCCTTGGCCACGGCTGCGACCTCCGCCGCGCGCGCCCGCGGGCCCGCCCGCCGCGCCGCCATGAACTTCCGCCTCGATGTCAGCGACAGCGGGCAACTGCTCACCCGTTTGGGCATGAAAGACATGGTGCGGCGTGGCCGTGGCAAGCTCGAAGGCCAGATCGGCTGGCAGGGCTCGCCGCTGAGCTTTGATTACCCCACGATGGCGGGCGCCTTCAGCGTGAACATCGAATCGGGCCAATTCCTCAAGGCCGACCCGGGGCTGGCCAAGCTCTTGGGCGTGCTCAGCCTGCAGAGTCTGCCGCGCCGGCTGACCCTGGACTTCCGGGATGTGTTCACCGAGGGATTTGCTTTCGACTTCCTGCGTGGCGACGTCACCATCGCCCAGGGCATCGCGGCCACCAACAACCTGCAGATGAAGGGGGTGAACGCCGCCGTCCTGATGGACGGGCGCGCCGACATCGCCCGCGAGACCCAGGACCTGAAGGTGGTGGTGGTGCCTGAGATCAATGCCGGCACCGCCTCGGTGGTCGCTGGTGTCATCAATCCTGCGGTCGGCCTGGGCAGTTTCCTCGCCCAGCTGTTTCTGCGCCAGCCGCTGATCCGCGCGGCGACCCAGGAGTTTCATGTCGACGGCACCTGGGGCGACCCGCGGGTGACCCGGGTGTCCCGCGGCAGCAGTGCTGCTCCCGCCCCGCAGCCGGCCGCCGCCAACTAAGTCGACGGACCTCGCGCACCCCGACCGCGCCGCATTCAATACCTCCATGGCACTCGAGCTCGCCCTGATTCAGATGGTCTCCTCCCCCTCGGTGGCAGACAACCTGCGGCAGGCCCGCGCGCTGCTGGCGCAAGCGGCCTCGGACGGCGCCGAGCTGGCGGTGCTGCCCGAGTATTTCTGTCTTCTGGGCCAGTCCGACGCCGACAAACTTGCGCATGCCGAGCGCGAGGGCCAGGGCCCGGTCCAGGCGGCGCTTGCCGAGGCTGCCCGCGACCTGGGGCTGTGGCTGGTGGGCGGCACCCTGCCCCTGGCCAGTGCGGACCCCGGTCGGGTCCGCAACGCCTGCTTCGTCTATGGCCCCGACGGCCGCCAGGCGGCTCGCTACGACAAGATTCACCTGTTTGCCTTTGACAACGGCCGCGAGCGCTATGACGAGTCGCGCACCATCGAGGCCGGCGCCCACCCCGTTTGCTTCGACCTCGAAACCCGCGCGGGCGAGCGTTGGCGAGTCGGCCTCTCGGTTTGCTACGACCTGCGCTTTCCAGAGCTATACCGTGGCCTTGCTGCCGAGGGCGCGCAGCTGTTTCTGGTGCCCAGCGCCTTCACCCATACCACCGGCCGGGCCCACTGGGAGACGCTGCTACGGGCGCGCGCCATCGAAAACCTCGCCTTCGTCGGCGCGCCGGCACAGGGCGGTCTGCATGCCAACGGCCGCCGCACTTGGGGCCACTCGCTGGTAGCCGATCCCTGGGGCGAGGTGATGGCCTGCCGCGAGGAGGAGGGTGCAGGCGTGCTGCGCGCTCGCCTTGACCTTGAGCGACTTGCGCAGTCCCGCCAGCAGTTGCCGGCGCTGGCGCACCGCGTGCTTGGGGTTGCCCCAGCCCCAGCCCCAGCCGCTGCGCCGTCGGCCGTCTTATCCGCCCGGCCCTGACGCGCTGGCCATGCTTCGCTCTTTTCGCGCTTTTTTTCAACGCAAGCACATGGCTGTCTCGACGGTCCGCGTCTGGTTCGCCGGGGGCCTGCAAGACGGGGGCGGGAGCGCGGCGCGGGGTATCTTTTGGTGGGTGCTGGTGCCCTTGGTCGGGGCGCTGCTGGTCACCTTGGTCTGGCTGGCCGGCCGCTACGAGGCCAGCCAGGTGCAGGGGGCCCTGGACCGGGATGCCAACGCTGCCGGCGCAGACATCCGCCAGGGCCTGGCACGCAACATCCAAGACCTGCAGGCGCTGCGCGCCACGCCTGCCCAGGCGGATTGGGACGCTGCCGCCCTGCGTCTGCTGCGCGAGCACCGCGAGCTGCTGCGCATCGAGCAGCGCGACGCCTCCCTGCAACTGCTGCAAGCGGTCGAGACACCGTATCGAAAGCCGGTGTTCGAGCGTCTGCCCCGCCCCCAGGCACAGGCCGATGTCCGTCTGGCCTGCGCCCAAGCGATCCGCTTGTCGCAGCCGGCCTACTCCACCAGCTACTTCGCACCCCAGGCCGACGGCCTTGGCCTAGAGGTCATGGAGTTGTGCGTGCCCCAGGGCAGCGGCCGCGAGGTCTCCGGATTCGTGGTCGCCAGCTACGCCCTGTCGGGCGTCCTGTCCTCCTTCGTCGGCCCGCAGTTGGCGCGCAACCAGGAGGTGTCTTTCAACGAGACCGACGGCACCCGCCTGGCGCTGTATGGCCAGGCTCAGCGGGGCCGCCGCACCTTCACCAGCCAGTACCTGCTGGACCTGCCCGGCAACACCCTCTTGCTGCGGATGAACAGCTGGCGCTCAGCGCCGGACCTGTTTCCCAATGTGATGACCGCCCTCGTCACCGCCATGTCGATTGCCTTGGTGACGGTGCTGGTGCTGCTGGGCCGCGATATGCGGCGCCGCCAGCGGGTCGAACGCGACCTGGCCGACGCCCTGGCTTTTCGCAAGGCGATGGAGGACTCTCTGGTCACCGGCTTGCGGGCGCGCGACCTCTCCGGCCGCATCACCTATGTGAACACAGCCTTTTGCGCCATGGTCGGCTTCTGCGCTGAGGAGATAGTGGGCCGGGCCATGCCCCCGCCCTACTGGCCGCCCGACCTGGTGGAGGAATACCAGCGCCGCCATGAAAACCGGCATGCAGGGGGGCAACAGCCGCCGCGTGAGGGCTTTGAATCCGTGTTCGTCCGCAAAGACGGCGTCCGTTTCCCGGTCCTCATCATCGAGGCGCCTCTGATCAACGCCCAAGGCGAACAGACGGGCTGGATGAGCGCGTGCCTGGACATCAGCGAGCAACGCCGGGTGGAGGAGGTGTCCCGGGCCAGCCAAGAGCGGCTGCAGGCCACCGCCCGCTTGGCCACCGTGGGCGAGATGGCCTCGCTCCTCAGCCACGAGCTCAACCAGCCGCTGGCGGCCATCTCCAGTTACGCCACCGGTTCGCGCAACCTCCTGCAGTCTGGCGATGTTCAGGGCCTCGACGGTGCGCTGCAGCGCATTGCCCAGCAGGCTGAGCGGGCTGGCAAAGTGATCCGAAGCGTTCACGACTTCCTGCGCCGGCGCGACCAGCCCCGTGAGCCCGTCCACCCGCAAGCGCTGTGGGCAGCGGTCATTCCTCTGGTCACTCTTCAGGCCCGCAAGCTGGGCGTGGGTGTTGTCTCCCGCATTCCCGCCGACTTGCCCCAGGTCCTGTGTGACCGCACTATGGTCGAGCAGGTCCTTCTGAACCTGGTTCGCAACGCCATGCAGGCCATGGACGAAGCCGGGGTCTCCCGACCGACCGTCACCCTCCAGGTGCGCCGGGCCGAGCGGCCCAATGAGCCCGGCCGCACCTGGCTGGAGTTCTCTGTCGCCGATATCGGACCTGGCATTCCCGAGGCGGTCAAAGGCCAGCTGTTCACCCCCTTCTTCACCACCAAGGCCGAGGGCATGGGCCTGGGCCTGTCCTTGTGCCGAACCGTGGTCGAGCAGCACGGCGGGCAGTTGTCCTTCGAGCCCAACACCCCGCAGGGCACGATCTTCCGGTTCATGCTGCCTGCTGCCGACTCCCCCCAGGGCGCCCCTGCGCTCTCTTCAGATGCAACCTCTTTCTGACGCCCTCATCTACCTCGTCGACGACGATGCCAGCGTGCGCGAGGCCCTGGCCTGGCTGCTGCGCTCCCGGCGCCTGGCCAGCGAGAGCTTCGCCAGCGGAGATGCCCTTCTGGCGGCCCTGCCGCCAGACTTCATGCCCCGGCAGCCTTGTTGCCTGCTGCTGGACGTTCGCATGCCCGGCACCAGCGGCCTGGCACTGTTCGAGCTGCTGGAGCGGCGCGGTCTGGTCGAGGTCATGCCGGTGATCTTTTTGACCGGGCATGGTGACGTGCCCACCGCGGTGGCCATGGTCAAGCGCGGCGCCTTCGACTTTTGCGAGAAGCCCTTTTCCGACAACGCCCTGGTTGACCGCATCGAGCAGGCGGTGGCCCGCTCGGCCCAGGTGCTGGCCGGGCGCCAGGCCCTGGAGCGGCTGCAGTCCCGGTTGGCTGAACTCACCCAGCGCGAGCGCGATGTCATGGCCCTGGTGGCCAAGGGCCTGCCCAACAAATTGATTGCCGACCAGCTGGAGATCAGCGTTCGCACGGTGGAAGTGCACCGCGCCCGGGTGTTCGACAAGATGGAGGTGAAGTCAGCGGTGGAGCTGGCCAACTTGCT
>JACCEC010535586.1_pt1 | contig 13671 bp, 16 predicted proteins | sample 7450121 | NCBI WGS metagenome assembly JACCEC01 (sample SAMN15323455, study PRJNA562643) | freshwater metagenome | isolation source: river surface water | place: USA:Blue River Watershed | collected 2017-08-18 | reverse complement strand
GGCCCCTGCCCGCCGGACGCATGGATCGGCAATCGGCGCTGCATTTTGGCGTTGGCCTGTCTTTCTTTTCTGTGCTCACGCTGGGGCTTGCGACCAACTGGGTCGCTGCGGCCATCCTGGCGGCCTCGATCCTCTTTTACGTCCTCATCTATACGGTCTGGCTAAAGCGCCGGACGCCGCAGAACATCGTCATTGGCGGCGCAGCGGGCGCCTTTCCGCCGATGATCGGCTGGGCCGCCGCGACAGGGGATCTCAGCCTGTTGCCGGTGCTGTTGTTCAGCATCATCTTTTTGTGGACGCCGCCGCATTTTTGGGCGCTCGCGCTGTTCGTCAAAACCGATTACGCGAATGCGGGTGTCCCGATGCTGCCGGTTGTCGCGGGTGAAAAAGTGACCCGCCGGCATGTCCTCATCTACACCTTGCCGATGGTTGCTTGTGCGCTCGCGCCTTGGGCCTTGGGGCTGATGGGCGCTATTTATGGCTTCACAGCGCTGGTGCTGAACGCGGTCTTTCTGCTGATGGCGGCGCATGTCGCCTTTCGCCAGACAGGGGTGGATGATCCGATGCGCGCTGAAAAGGCGTTGTTCGCATTTTCCATTCTCTATCTTTTCGTCCTCTTCGCGGCTGTGGCCGCCGACGCTATGGTGCACGCATGAACGGACAAGATGAAGAATTCCACCGCCGCCGCCGTCAGCGATCGCTGGTGACGGCCGGGTTGCTCGTGGCGATGTGTTTGCTGTTCTACTTCATTACTTTGGCGAGGTTGGACATATGAATCGGACAACACGAACCGGATTGATGGCTGCGGGCCTTGCGATCGGCATGGCCGGTGTGGGTTATGCCAGCGTCCCGCTTTATCGGCTGTTTTGTCAGGTGACCGGTTTTGCCGGGACAACGCAAAAGGCCGTGGGCAGCGTGGCCCCAGGCGCAGTTGCAGGAAAGACCATGTCGATCCGCTTTGACGCCAATCATGCACCCAGCCTGCCCTGGACCTTCGCCCCGGAATCGACGCGTGAAATCGTGACCGTAGGCGCGCAGGACATTACCTTCTACCAGGCCGAAAATCTGTCGGACAAGCCGGTCAAGGGCACGGCGACGTTCAACGTCACGCCGTCCCAGGCGGGCAAATATTTCACGAAAATCCAATGCTTCTGCTTTACAGAGCAGACGCTGCAGCCGGGCCAGAAGGTCCGTATGCCCGTGATCTTTTATGTGGATCCCGCCATTTTGAATGATCCGGCGGCGAATAAAATTGAGGAAATCACGCTCAGTTACACATTCTATCCGGTGGACGAGCGGAAAAAGCAAAGCTAAGCGAATTTCGAATTTACAGGGAAAGCGATACACCATGGCAGGCGCTAAGAACCACGACTACCATATCCTTCCACCCAGCATTCACCCGTTTTTCGGGTCAATGTCTGCTCTGATCGCCTTTGGCGGCCTGGTCATGTGGATGCACAAAATGCCCTATGGCGGCATTGTGGCATCGATCGGCTGGATCGGCATTTTGTACACCTTCTATGCATGGTGGGCGGATGTCGTGAAGGAAGCCCAGGGCGGGGAACATACGCCTGTGGTGCAGCTGCACCTGCGCTATGGCATGATCCTGTTCATTGCCTCGGAAGTCATGTTCTTCGTGGGCTGGTTCTGGGCCTGGTTTGACTTTTCGCTCTTCCCCGAACCCATTCAGCTGATTGATGGTTCGGTGGAACGCATCGCTGGCGCAACGTCGGTTTCGCAGGTTGTCGGGGCTTGGCCGCCCAAGGGTATTGAAGTCATCGACGCCTTTGGTCTGCCGCTGCTCAACACGCTGATCCTGCTCTGCTCCGGCACCACGGTCACCTGGGCGCACCATGCGCTGATCAATGGTGAACGTGGCGGCGAACTGCGCGGTCTTTGGGGGGCTCTGGGCGTTGGTGCCAACGACAATCTCAAAAAGGGCCTGTGGCTCACCATTGCCTTGGGCGTGCTCTTCACCTCGATCCAGGTGTACGAATATGTCCACGCACCCTTTGCATTTAAGGGCCTGAATTACAGCGCCGCTTTCTACATGGCGACGGGTTTCCACGGCTTCCACGTGCTGGTCGGCACGATCTTCCTGATCGTCTGTCTGATCCGCGCCTATAAGGGTCATTTCACCTCTCGCCAGCATTTCGGTTTTGAAGCGGCGGCCTGGTATTGGCACTTTGTGGACGTTGTCTGGCTGTTCCTCTTTGTCGTCGTCTATGTCTGGGGCGGCTGGGGCGCGCCGGTACACGGTTGATCATGACGGACTGGCAAGCCCCTGATACGACGCAGGCGTCGTTGCGGGGGCTCTGTCCACGCTGCGGCGCCCCGACCCTGTTCGCGGGCGCCGTTCGCTTTTCAGACCGATGTTCAAACTGCCAGCTGGATCTGGCCCAGTTCAATGTGGGGGATGGCCCTGCGGCCTTTCTCATCATGATTGTCGGTGGGATCATCACTATTGGCGCGGTTTGGCTGGAACTGGCGGCTTCGCCGCCCTTCTGGGTCCATATTCTGCTTTGGGTGCCGCTGACGCTTGCCCTTGTGATTGGCCTGTTGCGGCTGGCCAAAGGGGCGTTGCTGGTGCTGGAATATCGCAACCGGGCCCGGGAAGGGCGGATTGTGTCCTGATGCGCCTGCCCATTTTCTCAACACTGATTGTCGCCATCGCTTGTGCCGTTATGATCGGCCTTGGCCTGTGGCAGCTGGATCGCCGCGGTGAAAAGGAAGCGCTGCTGGCGGTGTATCGCGCCAATCTTGGCCGCCCGGCCATCGCCTTTCCGGCAACCGCGCCGGTCGCGGATGACAGCCTGTTCCGGCAATCTTCGGCGCTCTGCCAAGAGGTCATAGGCTGGCAAACCGAAATCGGCCGATCGGTGAACGGGGCCACCGGCTATCGCTGGATCGCCCAGTGTCGCACGGGCGCCCAAGGCCCTGGCCTGTTGGCGGATATGGGCGTCAGCCGTGATCCCAAGGCCCGGCCGCGCTGGACGGGTGGCGCGGTGGCCGGCATCATCACAACCGAACCCAGCCATGCCAGGCTGTTTTCGCAATTGGGCGGGAATGGGCCGGTGCTGCGCCCCATGTTGGTTGCGCGCACACCCGCGCCGGGATTGGCGGCCAGCGCACCGCCATCGCCCGATGATGTGCCCAACAACCATCTGGCCTATGCGGTGCAATGGTTTCTGTTCGCGGGCATAGCCGCCATCATCTATGCGCTGGCGCTGCGCCGCCGGATGCGCCGGGCTTGATCCTGCCCACCGACCCCGTCTTCTACCTTGTCGTGTCGATTGCGGTGATCCTTGTCGGCATCGCAAAGGGCGGCTTTGCCGGGCTGGGCGCGGCGTCCATGCCGATCCTTGTGCTGGTGATGGATCCCGTGCCCGCCGCGGCCATGCTGCTGCCCATCCTGATTGCGCAGGACGTGGTCGGCGTCTGGGCCTTTCGCCATGCCTTTGACCGCCGCACATTGGCCGTCATGGTGCCGGGCGGGTGTGTCGGCGTGTTTCTCGGCTGGTGGTTGGCGACCAGCGTCCCGGTGGATGCGGTGCGCGGCCTGGTGGGGCTGATCGCCATCATCTTTGGCGCATATCGGATCGCCCAGATGCGGGGCGTTCGTCCCGTCACCCGGCGCAGCTTGCCCGATTGGGTGGGAGGTTTCTGGGGGGCGCTGTCCGGCTTTACCAGTCAGGTCGCCCATGCCGGTGGGCCGCCGTTCCAGATCTGGGCGCTCAGCCGCAATTTCCCGCATCAGGTGTTCATCGGGACGTCAGCGATCTTCTTTGCCATTCTCAACTGGATGAAGGTGCCAGCCTATCTGGCGCTTGGGCAGTTCACGCCCGCCAATCTGACCTTGACGCTGATCTTCATGCCGCTTGCCATTGCCAGCACGGCGGCGGGCGTCTGGTTTGTCCGGCGGATCAGTGCAGAGCGATTTAACCTTGTGATTTCGCTTTTGATGATCCTCGTCGGCGCAGAATTGCTGCGCCAATCCCTGGCCTGAACTTGCCCCGGCGGGTCAACAGGGCTAACGCCCGCCCATCATGAAGTATATCAGCACCAGAGGCAGCGCCCCCGCGCTGGATTTCGAAGGCGCAACGCTTGCCGGCCTTGCGTCTGACGGCGGGCTTTATGTGCCAGAGGCATGGCCCCGCTTTTCGCGTGACGAGATCGCGGCGATGCGCGGCCTGACCTATGTCGAAACGGCAGTTGCCGTCATGCGCCCCTTTGTTGCAGGCTGCCTGGATGATGCCACGCTGACGCGGCTGTGCACCGCCGCCTATGGCCGGTTTTCGCATGATGCGATCACGCCTTTGGTTCAGCTGGATGGCCGCAACTGGTTGATGGAGCTGTTTCATGGGCCGACGCTGGCGTTCAAGGACGTGGCGTTGCAATTGCTGGGGCAATTATTTGAGACCTTCTTGGCCAAGCGCGATGCCCATTTGACGATCATTGGCGCAACATCGGGCGATACCGGGTCTGCCGCCATTGATGGCGTGGCCGGGCGCGCCAAGATTGATATTTTCATGCTGCATCCGCTGGGCCGCGTGTCGGATGTGCAGCGCCGCCAGATGACAACGGTGCTGGCGCCCAATGTCTATAACATCGCGATTGAAGGCAGCTTTGACGACGCACAGGCGATTGTGAAGGCGCTGTTCAATGATCGGGATTTCAACGGCCGCTTTACGCTGTCGGCTGTGAATTCGATCAACTGGGCGCGATTGATGGCCCAGATCGTTTATTATTTTTACACCGCTGTACGCCTTGGCGCGCCCGACCGTCCGGTCGCCTTTTCCGTGCCAACCGGCAATTTTGGCGATGTCTTTGCGGGCTATGTGGCGGAACGCATGGGCCTGCCGGTGGCGCGGCTGATTGTGGCGACCAATGTGAATGACATCCTGCACCGGGCGCTGAGCACCGGGGACTATAGTTGCGGCACAGTGACGCCAACCGCGACGCCCAGCATGGACATTCAGGTCAGTTCCAATTTCGAACGGCTGTTGTTCGACCTGGCCGGGCGCGATGGCGCGGCCATTGCCGGCATGATGGCAGGGTTTGAATCGACGCGGTCGATGACCATTCCGGCGGACATGCGCGCTGGTGCGCAGGCGCTGTTCACCAGCGCCCGGATTGACGCCGACGGCATGGCAGATGCCATGCGCTGGGCCGCAACCCGCGCCAATAATGTGATTGATCCGCATACGGCCATTGGCCTGGCGGCGGCCCGCGCGGCGGATGTGCCGGCGGATGTGCCCGTCGTCACGCTGGCGACCGCGCATCCGGCCAAATTCTCCGATGCTGTGGAACGCGCAACGGGCGTGCGCCCGGCCTTGCCGGGGCGTGTCGGCAATTTATTTGATCGACAGGAACGTTATGACACGTTGCCCGCGACCAAGGACGCAATTGCCGCCTATGTCGCAGAGCGGGCGACGCCGGCCGCATGACGCCGATCACGCTGGTCGGGGAGCCTTGGGCGGATTACGGCCTGATCGATTCAGGCCATGGCCGCAAGCTTGAACGCTATGGCCCGCATCGCTTCATTCGGCCAGAACCGCAGGCGCTGTGGGCACCGGCCGCAGTGGACTGGGCCGCCGATGGGGAATTTGTGCCCGGATCGGATGAAGAGGGTGGCGGGCAATGGCATTTCACCAGCCGCCTTCCGCGTGAAGGCTGGCAGGGCCAGTGGCAGGATGTCCGCTTTCAGATGCAGCCGACACCGTTTCGGCATCTGGGCTTCTTTCCCGATATGGCCCCGGTCTGGACGTGGATGCGCGGACAATTGGCAGGCATGGACGCGCCAACCGCGATGAATTTGTTCGGTTATACCGGCGTTGGCAGTCTGGCCCTTGCGGCGCAGGGTGCCGCTGTCACCCATGTCGATGCCTCCAAAAAATCGGTTGAGGCGGCACGCGCCAATGCGGCCTTATCGGGCATGACCGATAAGCCGATCCGCTGGATCGTCGACGATGCGTTGAAATTCACCGCGCGAGAGGTGCGCCGCGGCCGCCGATATGACGGGATTATCCTCGATCCCCCCAAATATGGCCGTGGGCCCGATGGCGAAGTCTGGAAGCTTGAGGATCATCTGCCCCAGCTGATCGGGGAATGCCGCAAATTGCTGGATGACCAATCGCGGTTTTTGTTCCTGACGGTCTATGCGGTGCGCATGTCGGCACTGGCAATTGGGGAACTGGTCCGCCAGCATTTTGCCGATCTGGGCGGGCAGGTGGAATGCGGGGAACTTGGCGTGCGTGAAGAGGCGCGTGGTCTGGTGCTGCCGACGGCGATCTTTGCCCGCTGGTCGCGCTGAACCCGCGATTGTCCGGCTGCGTTGACGATCGGCCTATTCGCGCAAGGCCCTGATCCCCGCGCCCGCTGCAAAGGGGGCAACGGCGACCAAAAACAGCGATGATGCCGCCAGAAAGCGCAATGCACCGCCGCCAAAATCCCCAATACTGCCTGCGCCAAAGATAATCAGCGGCACCGCAAGCGGCAGCATCAACAGCCCGCCCAATGCACCCGCGCGGCGCACACCGGCGGTCAGGCTGGCCACCATCACACCCAAAGCGGCCAGGCCCGGCGTCCCCGCCAAAAGCCCAAGCTCCACCGCGCCCAGCGTGGTCGCATCAAGCCGCAGCAGCGCTGACGCGGGAACCGCAGCGAGCATCAAGGCCGGGCCAAAGCCCAACCAATGGGCCAATATTTTTGCGGCCGCCACGGTTTCTTCGCCAATCCCGCGCACGGCATATTGATCGAGCACCCCGCTTTCAGCATCCGGGGCGATCAGGCGATCAAGCGGCAGCAGCGCTGCCAGCACCGCCGCGACCCAGAGAACACCGCCACCCGTTCGGGCAAGGAGCGCGCCATCCGGCCCAACCGCAAAAGGATAAAGCGTCGCGACCAGCAGGAAAAAGACAATGGGCAGGCCAATGCCGCCCGCGCCAAGCGACAGGCGCAGATCACGCCGCAGGATCGTGAAAAAGCCCGTCATGCCGCCGCCTCAAGCACCAGATGCCGGGCATTGTTGAGACCAAGGGGCTGGTGGGATGCCGCAACAACAATACCGCCACCGGCCTGATGTGCGGCCATCGCCGCTTCCAGCCGGGCGTGCGAGGCGTGATCCAGACCATTGCCGGGTTCATCAAGCAGCCAGATCTCAGCCCGGCTCGCCGCTGTCCGGGCAAGGGTGGCGCGGCGGCGCTGCCCGGTGGAGAGCATGCGCACCGGCACATCGGCCAGATGGCTGAGGTCAAACAGATCAAGCGCGGTGGCGACGTCGCTGGCCGTCGCGCCATCCAGCTGCGCCCAAAAGCCCAGCGCAGAGGCCAATGGCAAGCGGGGGTCGAGTGCTGTCATTTCATCGGCCAGCGCCAAGCGGCCCGTATGCACGACATGGCCGGCAAAGGGCGGCAACAAGCCGGCGATGAGCCGCAACAGGCTGGATTTGCCAACGCCATTTGGCCCCGCCAAAATCAGCGCCTCGCCCGCCGCCAGATCAAAGCTGATGCCTGAAAAGAGCATCCGTCCGCCGCGCACACAGGCAAGCCCATCGACGGACAGCCGCGCCGATTGTGCCGAATTCTGTGTCAGATGCGGTTGACCTTTACCTGTCATGCCTGCGACATAGGCCGAGAATTCAAGAGAGGCAAAATATGGTCGATCAACTGTCCCCCGATGAACGCGCGGTCGTACTGGATGAGCTGGGCGATTGGGACTTTGACGAGGCCCGGGACGGCATTGTCCGCCAGTTTCTTTTCGAAGATTTTTCAGAAGCCTTTGCCTTTATGACACGCGTCGCGCTGTTGGCAGAGGTGCAGGATCATCATCCGGAATGGTCCAATGTCTGGAATCGCGTCGATATCTTGCTGACCACGCATGATGCCGGTGGCCTGTCGCAGCGCGACGTGCGGATGGCCCGTGCGATCAACGCCCTGCTGGATTAAGCGCGCCGGGCTCAGCGGCCTCTCAGCCAACGGACTTTGACGAACAGCGCCAGCACCGCTGCACCGATCAGCACGCAAAACGCCACCACGCCCCAGAAGGCCCATGGTTCCTGGGCAAAGGGGATGCCGGCGACATTCATGCCAAGCAATCCGGTCACAAAGGTCACAGGCAGGAAAATCAGCGCCGCGATGGACAAGATAAGGCCGCGCGCGTCGATCAATTCTGCCCGCCGGTCGGTCAGTTCTTCATGGATCAAGGCGGCCCGTTCGCGAATGGCCTCCAGCTCTTCGGTCATGCGCGCGGCACGGTCTGCGGCTTCGCGCAGGTGGATGCGATCATCCTCATCCAGCCAGTCCAGATCTGCCCCAGCCAGCCGTTCCAGCGCCTGGCGCTGGGGCGCGATAAAGCGGCGATAGGAAATGGCCTGACTGCGAATGGCGGTGACGCGGCGGCGTGTGGCAAGAATGCGCCCGGTATCAACGATGACTTCGCAATCATCCATCGCATCCCCAAGGCCGGCAATTTCTGGGTCGAGCCGCTCACTGGTAATCTCAGCAAAGCTGGCCAACAGATCGCCGGGGTCGGTCACATGGCCCGCCAGAAACCGATCAATCACCGGCTCAATCGCCAAGGGGCTGCGAAAACTGAGCGAAATGACACGACCCTGGTCTGCCCAAAAGCGCGTGGAAACAAGCGCATCGGGATCATCATCGGGCGTTTTGCCAAGGCCACGCAGGTTGATGACGACCGCTGCGCCAAACAGCGCCGCCCGTGGCCGGGTTTCATGCGCCAATAAGGCCTCACATGCGACATGTGGAATGTCTGCCTGTGTGCGAAGCCAGTCGGCAGCGGCCGGGTCGCGCCCGTCCAGATGGATCCAAACAAGCCCGCCATTGCGTGGTGCTGCGGCGGCTGTTTCAAAAGCGACCTCGCGGGCGCTGCCATCTGCAAAAACAAAGGCGCGGATCATGCCCGCTCCAGAAATATGGTCATCCCGGCAGGCGGCGCGGCAGGGGGGTGCAATGCTTCCTGGCGCGCGGCATCGGCGCGTGCGCGGTTCAAAATGGCAGGTGCAATGCGCGGTTGATGCAGCACAAGATCTGCCTGCGCCAGCAGGCGTGCCTGTGCGAGCGTCAGATCATCGGGGTCATCAGAGGTGATGTGCAGATGATGAAAGGCGGTGGTCGTGGCGCGGACATCACCGTCAAGCCAAGCCGCCACGGCCTCGGCTGAACCGCGGCCAAAGGGATCAAGCGGCCCATTGGCGTCCAGTGCGGCATCAATGGCCCGGCGCCGCGCCGCGCCATCCGGCCAGCGTTTGCGCAAAGCCGGGCGGGCTTTGCCCAGCGCCGTGGCAAGGCCCCCAAGTCCGGCGGGCAGCAGGGCTTCCAAGCGTTGGCGCAGCGATTTGGCGAGCCCGGCAGAGGCGCCGCCCGTGCCAATGGCGATGATGACGGGATCGCGATCAACAATGGCGGGCAGGGTAAAGTCGCAGGCCGCCGCGCGGTCAACCGCATTCACCAGAACGCCGCGTGCCTTCAGCCGGGCGATGGCGGCCTCGGCGGCGTCATCCTCTTCGATCGCGACAATGGCGAGGGCTGCGGCATGATCTTCGTCCACGATCCGCGCGCCGGCACGTTCAAGCAGGCGGCGTTTGGCGGCCGCGGCCTCACCATCGCCCAAAAGAATGACGGGGCGATCCTGAAGGCGGATAAAGACGGGCAGGCTGTGCATAAGGGCAGCGATTAGCACCAGTCCGGGCGCGGGCCAAATCAGGCCGGAATTTCGGCGCCATCCCAGCCAAAACAGCGCCCGCTGTGTGTGGGGTCAAGGCCATCAAGAACCCGCAACAGATGGTCAGCCGCTTGGGCGGGGGGCAGCACCCCTTGCGCGGCGGCGGTGCGGAACGGCGCGCTAAGGCCGGTTGCGACAGTGCCCGGATGCAATGTCACGCACAGCGCATCGGGCCGCGTCCGGGCAAGTTCAAGGGCTGCGCCTTTCACCAGCATGTTGAGCGCGGCCTTTGACGCGCGATAGCTGTGCCAGCCGCCCAGCCGATTGTCGCTGATGCTGCCCACTCGCGCAGATAGGGCCGCCACAACCGCGCGCCCCTGTTTGGGCAAAAGCGGTGTCATGTGCTTCAGGATCAGCGCCGGGCCGACCGCGTTGATGGCGAAATTGTGGAGCATCCAGTCCTGATCAATGTGCCGAATCGCGCGTTCAGGGCCGGTGTCGGGCGTGGATAACAGGCCGGTCGCAATCAGGATAAGGCGGGGCGCCCCGATTTGCGCCACACGTGCGGCACAGGCCGCAATGCTGGCTTCATCGGTCAGGTCAAAATCCCCATGCGTGCGTGACAGCCGCAGGACAGGCGCATAGCCCTGCGCTTCCGTAGCGTCGGCAAGTGCCGCACCAATTCCGCCTGATGCGCCAAAGATAACGGCTGGTCCCTGCATCGGGCGGTGATGGCCCCCGCCATGGCGAAAGTCAGCCTGCCCTTTTGGTCCATCTGGTCTTGACCGGCCCGGCGGCTTGGGCGACCACCTGTTGCGTATGGAGAGCTCAGAAACATTGCTGGCGTCGGATTTTGCGACGCTGCCCGCCCTGGTCAAAGCCTTTGCGCAGGAACGACCAGATGCCCCTGCCGTTGCCGATCCGGATGGTCGGATCAGCTGGCAGCAACTTGACCAACTGGCCGACCGAATCGCCGCGCGCTTGCAGCAGGATGGCGTTGGTCCAGGGCAGGCAACGGCGATTGCCGGGCTTAATTCCGTGCCGCAGGTTGCGGTGCTGATCGGCACCTTGAGGGCCGGGGCGATTGCCGGGCTGATCACCAATACGGCAACGGGCGAACAAATGGCCGCGATGATCGTCGATTCGGGCGCGCGGCATCTTTTTCTGGATGAAAAGGCGGCTGAGTCCCTGTCCGGCCAGGCCTATGGGGATGTGGCGCATATCGCCATGGATGAAGGCGCCTGGGGAGAGCCGCTGTCGCGCTGGATGGCGGATGTCGGCGCAACGCCGGCCTCGGTTGCGATTACGCCTGAAACCGGGTTCAACATCATCTATTCCAGCGGCACAACGGGGACGCCCAAGGGCATCGTCCACAGCCATGCGATGCGCTGGCAGCATATTCAACGCGGCATCCCGGCTTATGGGCCAAAGGCCGTCACCATCCTGTCGACGCCGCTTTATTCCAACACCACCATGGCCAGCTTTTTGCCCACTTTGGGGTCGGGCGGGCAGGTCGTGCTGATGAAGAAATTTGATACGCTGGGCTTTTTGCAATTGGCGGAACGCGAACGCGCGACCAATACCATGCTTGTCCCGGTGCAATATCGGCGGATCATGGCGCATCCGGATTTTGATCGGTTCGACCTGTCGAGCTTTGTGATGAAATATTGCACCAGCGCGCCTTTCGCGGCGGAGCTGAAGGCCGATATTCTGAAGCGGTGGCCCGGCGGACTTGTGGAAATTTATGGAATGACAGAGGGCGGCTGCGCCTTCCTGCTGGAGGCGCATAAATATCCCGATAAGCTCCATACGGTTGGCCAACCGGCGCCCGGCCATATGGCCAAGATCATTGATGAAGACGGCAATGAACTGCCCCAGGGATCGGTTGGCGAGGTCGTTGGCCGGTCCCCGGCGATGATGACGGGCTATAACAACCGTCCAGACGCCACCGAGGCGATGAAATGGTGGGATAAGGATGGCCATCTGTTCTACCGCCATGGCGATATCGGCCGGATTGATGAGGACGGCTTCCTGACCTTGATGGATCGCGCCAAGGACATGATCATATCCGGCGGGTTCAATATCTACCCCAGCGATCTTGAAGCCGTTCTGGCCAAGGATCCGGCCGTGGTTGAATGCGCGGTCATCGGGGCGCCGTCTGAGGATTGGGGGGAAACCCCGGTTGGCTTTGTCGTGGTGCGGCCCGGCGCTGATGTCGCGCAGATTCTGGCGACCGCAAATGCCCAAGTTGGCAGGACACAGCGGCTCAACCGCTTGATTGTCGTCGATGAATTGCCGCGCAGCCCGATTGGCAAGGTGCTGAAGCGCGAATTGCGCGATCGGCTGACGGGCTAAAGCGACAGGCCGGAGATCACCGGGGCAAGTGTGGCGCACCAGTGCGCCACGCCGGCCGCATCGCTGATCAGGTCTTGCCGCATCTCGATGCCAAGATAGGCGATGCCATTGGCTTCGCCATGCCGGTTCATGGTCGCATTCAACAGCTTGCCGGAATATGGCTGCTGATCGCCAACGCACAGGCCCAATGCGGACAGCGCAGGAATGGCTTGGCGCGCGGCGCGATCATCCTGCTTGTACAAAATGCCGATCTGCCAGGGGCGGGCTTCATCAGGCCGGGTGGACAGTTGCGGCGTAAAGCTGTGCAGCGAAATCAGCAATTTGGGCTGCTGCGCGGCGATCTGGGCGGCGACCCGGTCATGATAAGGCCGCCAATATTGATCAATCCGGGCCTGTCGGGCAGCGGCGCTCAGGGCATTGCCAGGGATGGGATGGCCGTCGCTGTCGGATGGGATGATATGTGCAGCATCCTCTTCACGATTCAGATCCACAACCAGACGCGACACATGGCCCAATATCCCCGGGCAGCCAAGCGTGGCGCATAAGGCCCGGCCAAGCGCGGCCACGCCGATGTCGATGGCGATGTGCGTCTGAAGCAGATCATCCGCGATGCCCAGATCAATGCTGGCCGGGACGCGGTTTGAGGCATGGTCGGCGATCAGCAAAAAGGGGCTGTCGGCAGGGCCGGTAATATCTTCCCAGGCAAGGTCAGTCATGCCGCCCTGTTGCCCCGGCGCGTCGGCGTTGTCACCATCTGATAAAGATCAGCCTGCATCTACCTCTGCGGCGCATCGCCATTCCGGCACATTTTGAAGACGGCTTGATATAACATATCATTGACGATAGAGAGGCCCCAGATGTTTTTGACTGGGAGTATATCGTGCGTCTCACCCTTATTGCCTGTCTTGCCCTTATGTCTGGCCCGGTTGCGGCCCAAAAGACATCCGACGCCCATGGTGATCATGTCGGCAATCCGGATCTGGTTGTCACCGCAATCATCGTGCGCGATCAGGCGGATATTCTGGCCGGAACCTCGGTTGTGGCGGAGGATGAACTGGCGCGCGATGTCCGTCCGACGATCGGCGAAACGCTGACCCGGCAAGCCGGCGTGTCCGCAACCTCCTTTGGCCCCAATGCCTCGCGGCCCGTGCTGCGTGGCTTTCAGGGGGAACGTGTGCGCATCCTTTCAGACGGGATTGGCAGCTTTGACGTGTCGAACACCAGCGTCGATCATGCGGTTGTGATCAACCCCATGACCGCCGATCGGATAGAGGTGCTGCGCGGCCCGGCGGCTTTGCTTTTTGGGTCATCGGCCATCGGTGGGGTGGTCAATGTGATCGACAGCCGCATTCCGCGCCGCGTGCCCAGCGAAGGCGTGCATATGGATGGTGCGTTGACCTATGGCAGTGCGGCCAATGAACGGTCTGGCAGTGGCCGGGTGGACGCAGCGATCAGCGACCAACTGGTCGTCCATATCGATGGCAGCTACGCCAAGACCGGCGATTTGCGCACCGGCGGCTATATCCTGGCCCGCGATCTGCGCACGACGGCGGCCGCCAATGCCGATGCCGATGTGCGCGCTTTGGCGACGCTCAAAGGAAAACTCCCGAACAGCGCGGCGCGCACCTGGGATAT